>Ga0307517_10004563_pt1 | contig 21247 bp, 17 predicted proteins | sample 23_EM_MG_FD_194515 | JGI IMG/M metagenome (GOLD analysis project Ga0307517, IMG submission 194515) | Populus trichocarpa ectomycorrhiza microbial communities from riparian zone in the Pacific Northwest, United States - 23_EM | ecosystem: Host-associated > Plants > Roots > Unclassified | place...
TTGTGAAATAGGATACGATAGGATACAACTAATTTAGGATAATCATAGCCTTACAGTCTGTAGGTGAAAATGATCCTACGACTCTTTGTTTTGTAGGGTAGGATTATCCTATCAGCTGATATCCCTGACTGACGGAAGTCCGTTTGTAGTGACATGACCGATATGTGAACCAATCAAATACCGTATGAGTCCCGTAAGGTACGTTTCAAATCAATGCTTAGATAGTCGTTTCAACTCAGCCAACCACATCACTTTGAAATCAGACAATCTACGCCATTGCATCACGCTTCTCCAGTAAAGGAGGCAGTGGAAGTGGTCCTCCCGCATGGGCACTGCCTTGCGCCGTACTAGTTCCACCTTACTTTCCCACCCTTCCGCTTCCTGTAATGCCGGCTCAGACAAGGACAGCGACACTTGTTCCCTTCGAAGCACATCTAGCAAAAGCCTTGGTGCAGTTCCGGCTGCAGTTCTACAGCCGGTGGTCCATCGGCTACGCGGAAATGTACCCTAGCAAGCGGGAGGAGACGAGGGATCCCAACAAGCTTTTAAACCCAGGCCTCTGCTTTGCAAAATCAACAAAAAAGCTTCAAAGCCGTGGCTCCACTGCAAGCTAATACCGCTAACCGTCGGGATAGGAAAACCCTCCAGGCGGTTAAGTCGGAAGACGAGAAGATACTCACGCACTATCGAAACATCCACTCTCTTGTCGCACCATTTGAGCACGACAAAACACCCTTCGTGTGTATCTTTTTGTATTCGACGCCTTTAAAAGGTCCTAAAGACGATCGGACAGATTAACATGGACAATGGTAGAAAATACAAAATGAAACTATGAGTGGTCGAGAAGAATGTGGTATCCAGGAGAGAATGAATGACTCAAAAATGAAAGGTCGCGCAGAATAAAAGAAGGGTCAAGTGACCACGTCGACAAAGCGTAACTAGGAATCCAACCATAACCGTACCAATTCCCCTTCAATATCAAGAAAGTGCATTACTGCCAGCTACGAATGACGTCCTCGGCATTGCTGAACTGCCAGGTTCCACCATCCTCTCCTGGGAAAAGAGGTGGCCTGGTCTTCAAGTCTTCCCATGTCACCGCTCGTTCTTTGGCATACTCGATGAGTTGTGGGTCCATTAAGTCAGGATCAATCTCTGTGTCCTCGGATGCCATTGTGTTCGCAGACGAGCTAGGAGTGAGTTCAGGCATTTCTAGATGACGACCAAAGCTGAAAGACATCGGAACTGAGGTGGTGGGGTGCGACGGCGGCGGCGAAGTGGGAATCGTGGTCAATATATGTGAACTACGGTAGTTGTTGTATGGTTGCATCGCGCCAACAGGGTCACAGTGATAGGCAACAGGAATAGTAATAGAGTTGTCGCACCCGGCTTTTGGGCGCCTCCGGTATAGTTCCAGGAGCGTGTTGACATCTGACTGCGCTGTGTCCGCCCTATCGATTCTAAGACAGGTAACGCTGCAAAGGTGGGGCTGCGCATGAATCATGAGACATATTGGGGAGGCTTGGAAATGGAGTCCTGGGCATGGGACCCGGTCTACAGTGTCGAAAGAGAACATTGTTTGATCGTAACGGGTGGGATGGTGGAAATAAGCACGAAATCGTGTTCCATGGATAGGAATGTATTCGATTTCGTCAGAGATCTTATGAGCATCAGTAACCAAATCAAGCGATTTCGACCAGTGCTCTCACACTGCACAGTTGGGAGCAAACGTCCTGGATCTGGTTGCCCATTGGCAACGAGTGACTCGCGGAATGCAAAATTACGTTCCTCGTGATCTAACAACACCTTCCGTTGCAATTTACTCAAAGAACCCAGCGTTGAACTGGCGGTGGTGACTGGCACACACTGTACTCAAGCAAATATAATCAGAACTTTGAAGGGTAAGGAATTAACACTCACAACAGATAAGGTTTATGTAAATAATCGTCCTTTTGGAATCCAGATAGCGATGGGGATATGTTATGAATAAATGGAACCTGTAAAGTAATATATTAAATCACCTACGAAACCGGAAATATTCCACTTACCTGGCCAGTATCGCCAGACTTTCGGGTGACGATGTGGGCTATGTCGACTGGGTCGTCCCCACAAAGGACGCAAAGTCCACCATCTCGAACCGAGATGTTTGATCTCCCGGTCTCGGATATGACACTGGATACATCGGTCAGTGGTGGTGGCATCTTGTACTTTTAGGACCAAGTGTTTGAGTTTTGTTGACAGGTCTCAAAGGTGAGGATTTACAAAACATAGAGCATGTGACGTACACATAACATTGCGATGGAAAGTTTGCTGTTCAAAATCAATTATGCATATAATCTCTCTACTGCCCACTTACAGCGACTATGGACACGACCCCATTGTCCACAGGCGACAAGGACGGTACCAACCTTTGCGTCGCGTCCAAACCATGCCGACTCCTTAGACTCCTTACCACGACGTAAAACCCTTTCCGTCGCGTTGAAAATTGGACCATTGACTACTACGAAAAAAGGTGTAGAAACTATCTAGTTAGTTCTCATATCTGTATTTTCATTATTGCCGTTTCCCTTGTGTGTAGTTATTTGATTTGTGAACTCTGAAATATAAGAGCAGTTGACAATCTGCTTATGTAATTAAAAATATATCATTTGGGCGTGTGCATTATGTATGAGATTTTTCGGATTCGAGTTATTGCTGGGACCAAGAAAAAACTTGTACATTTCGATCTACGAAGTACTAAAAGAACATAATTTGAGTCAAGTGTTTAACAAAAAGGCAAGAAGCACTAAAAGAGCAATGCGACAGCAGATGTGATGTTGGATCAGTCAGTTGGGGGTAAGTAGTCATAGATGAGCATAATCATAAGAACAGAAGAGTTCAGCCTTTCCATTAAATTCTGATCGTTCTGGTTGGTCGGTTCTGAGAAGCAGGAGTCCTTCCTGCAGGCGTTCTTCCTTTCGGACGGGGACGGCTAAGGCGAAGAGTATCCCCAGGTCTATCAAAAGTGAGAATCATTGCGACACAGACAATGAGGGCAACTTACGTCATGGTAGTACCACTTCCGACCAAATTTTCCTTCCCGATGGCAACATTCTCCTTCTGGTCTGCAGATTTTCCCGAGCTGCGCTTCGACCACCCTAGAGCAGTTCGTCGTGTTGTTGAAGCTACACGAGGTCGAGAGTTCAATGAAACTTTTTCGCCCTTCATTGGTTTGGTGTCTATCATACTAAGCGGGGAGAAGGGCTTGAGCACGTCAAGCATAGGAACGACAGGAGTGTTCGAGCAAACAGGCAGGTCACGGAGGACCGGAATGGCCGCGGTCGATTTCGACGTGTTGTTTACTTGGGAGTGGTCTTTCGATGTATTTGTTGTCACCGAGGATTTGGAAATTCGGCTGGCAGGGTAAGGTGAGGGCCGAGAGGAGGTGCGGGATCGAACACGACGTGGACGGAGTTCGGAAGGCAAGGGGCCGTAGCTCTGAACCGAGTGTTCAAGAAGTGCGCGCATTCCTGCGGGGTGGTTAGGGGGCTGGAAAGCTGGACATTCCATTAGCTGTGAGGTTTAGGATGAATGATATTGGCACCTACACTGAAGAGCAAAAATAGAGAACGGAGTGTCCGACCACAGCCTCTTACTCTCTAAGACCGTATTCTCAGCCTCATCACGTAATGCATAAAACTTCCGTAGTGCCACGATACCCCGTTCATCGTCCCATACTGACTCCTCCCCCTTAGAATGGACTGATAGCGTGTCCGAATCGACAATGAAAATAGGTTGACACCTGGGTGTCTCGTCTTTCCTTGAAGAAACTAATTTGGAGGGACTTGGACCGACTTCCTCTTCAATAGTCTCGTAGACTGAGGACCGAGACACATGTGACTTCGAGTACCGCCGACGATGGCCTTTGCCTTGGGCACGGACACGCGCCCGAGATCTTCCCGTGTTCGGCAGAGGATGAGTTGCATTTGTTAGGGCGATATTGAGCTGACTAAGGTCGATGCTTGATTGTGAACCCTCCGATATTGAGGAGCCGTCAGAGGAAGAGAGCGGTGGTGTGCCTGCACCCGAGCTTGAGGTGCAAGTACTTGAACGGGATCTGGCTGGCAACGGGCGAGTGAAAACGGACATACAAACTACAAGTTCATCAGCACTAAAGATAGTAACACAACCCTGGGACTCACATCCAGACGAATCTTCTCCATCAGCAACAAAACAACTGTCTTCTAGACTCTGGCGTTCCAATAGTCCTTGCTGTATCTTTATCATTCTCTCGTCTCCAAATTGGAACGACGATACCGATGCAATGGATGGTTTTTCAACGATACGAGCTTTGTTGGGTGATTCGTGGCGTTCTGCATTCTTGAAGGCCTTCCCTTCTTGGATCATAGAGTGTTTGCGCTTCTCGATGCGAACACATGGGGATGCTTCCATCAAAGAAACAAGAGACTGGCGCCGGACGTGCCCCCCACCCAGCATCTGCAACATTGTCAGCACATTCAGGACAATAACAATCAACACTTACAGATATCATGGTATCGTCTTCGTGTATAGGGCCATGGTTACTGTTGAAGCTAAGGGCCGACAAAGGGCGGAACTGATTAGGGGGAAGAAGTCCGAGTGAGTAAGGATGTGACGCATCGTCGCCAAAAACAGAGTCGGACGACATCGAGCAGCGTTGACCAGTGTCCTCAAATAGGGAGTCTTCCATGGACGACCTCTGCCCATTGTCCATGATGGAGTCGTATGATGCGTTTGGGGGAGACGCGGAGATCGATGTCAACGGGCCAAGATCGACTGCATGGTCAAACATTTTGTCTCCGATGCCCGGCCTACCGAGATACATGGCAGAGAAGTCACTCATAACAGAGTCCACGGAAGCGTCCCTTTGGTGACGTGCCCAAGCAGAAATGCCGCTGTTTGCACCATGCTTCGCATATGATATAGCAATAGAACTGGAACTAGCGGAGGAATCGTTTCGGCGATGGTACCCAAAACTGCGATTGTATTTGCTTATAGGGGGAGCTTGGGAAGTGACAGAGATGCTGGACTCTCGGCGACCATGCCCACGGGTAGCAAGGGCCACAGGACGGAAATAGAAGCTGGATGCATCGCTGTCGACTCTTCGACGTGGTTGGTTATGGATAAAGGCAAATGTATCATCAACAGTCATTGACATAGAAATACTTGAAATGTCTTCCGAAGAAGGGCGTTCGCGCAAACTTGGGAGACCGTAGTCGAAAGGGTCGTTAACGCCGTTGTTAAGAACTCGACCATATGTTGAGACGGAGGCGATACTGAAGACAGACTCTTCGCGACGATGTTTCCCGCGACGATTAGCGTGAGCTGGAGGGGGGTAAAATGAACGATCCCCGCTGAACTCAAAGCCCCTGCGTACTTCGTCAAAGGTTTCGAAACCAGAAAAACTGATACCGGAGGCTGGTCTTGACGCCTTTCGAATGCCATCGAGTTCACAAGACACCGAATTGGATTGAGAATAAAAGTCGTCCAAACATTCCTTTCCCATCAATTTAGCGTAGATCGATTTGAGTACGGAGTCATCTTCAATGCCGTCCAGCAAAGATACTTCAGAAATGGCACGGGCAAACTCTGGAGGAGGTATGATGTCGGACAATGTCAATTCGTGGTCATGTGGGGGGTGATCGGGTCGACCGCCGAATTTGAAGGACCTATTGAGTTCCCCTTCAGACTGTCCGGACTGCGTGGATCGAGTTGAATGGGTGAGCTCATTACTCTGGCTCAATTGTTCTTTGGATTCGTCGGGGATAGCGGTGTGCAGAAGGGTGGGTTCTCTAACATCCACTAATCGAGATACTGAAATGTCAAAGCTCGAGCTGTCATCCGAGGTAGAAACGGGTTTCGGGGATTGAATGTCACTAGGCTCATCGACATCCAGTAGTTGAGATCGGGACGGATATTCGAGGCCGGGCGAAGACAAATTGGCAGTCGTATTGGTAATGGTACCCGGAAGTGGAGGCAGAGGCGGAGCTTCAACACAGAGATGTGTACTAAAATCATAGTGAAGATCGACCTTCGCAGGAGTCTTGAAAGCCATTTCGAGTTGCTCAACGAAACTTGCTCGATCCGAGGCACCGGATTCATTGAGTTTCATGATCTCTCCGGTGAAGTCAAAAGACTTCTTCGTGTCCTCCTCAGAGCTATGCGCGCTCTCGCCATCGATCCCGAACCCGTTTTGGTCGTCTTCGTCAGTAAGCGTGATACGGAAGATAGGAGGCTCATTTGTCTGCGGGGTGGTATCAGCCAAAGCTGATAGTTTAGGTACAAAAGCTGGGGTCGGTGTATCGGGGGACAAGTTCTCAACGATAGAACCTGTTTCTGAGCGAGCAGCTAGAATGAACTTCAGTTCATCTGGAACATCAGAATCAGGGTCAGACGCATCCAGTCGGCTTTCGGTATAGCCCGAGATGTCGGATCCACCCAACGTGCCTGGTCTGCCTAAGGCCCTTCGAACTTCCCTCGCAATTGGAGCGGTGAAAGGGTTGCCGAAAGAATCATTCGACTGTATACTGCAAGCATCCGAGGATTTACTATACCTCTTGTTGTCCACCATGCAAAAAGAACTGCGTTTGATGTCCTCAGGGCCTCGAATCTGTTTGAAAACGGGGGAGAGAGTTCCCCCTGTCGACGATGCCAGGTCATCAATCACCATCCCGCAAGCTGATTTCGAACCGAAAGTCCCAGAAGAGAAGGGTCCAGACCCGAGAAAACCTTCTTCAACTCTGCTTTCCACATCAACAGTTGCGTTGGAGTCAGTTTTGTTGACAAGGTCGGTAGTGCGGTAGAGAGGGGCTTTCGTTCTGGCAGGTTTCAGGGGTTGGAAAATTGGTTCGGGCTCGGGATCAGGGGCAGGCGTCATTGTACGCTTATGCCCTGGTTTGAAGGGTTTGGCTGGCGACATTGCCTTCGTGGGGTCAGTCCGTGCTGGTGAAGCTGTTTTTGATGGAGAAACGGCGGCGATGAGGACGGGCCAAGGGGCAATTTGTTTACCGATGAGATCAGCGGATGTTTGTTTCTTGTTTTCGAGAATCGGACGATCTGGAGTAGTGGTCGTTGTACCGGTATTGTAACCCCGAGATTGAACGTAAGGCCGCAAAGACGCCAGCGAAGAGACTTGTCGTCGGAGAGTCTTTTTCAGAGGACTCTCCGCTTCTTGGTTGCGAAGGCTGGGTTGATTGACACCGGACCCGGCATGGTTCAGAGCATTGGAATGTCTGAGGGGGGTCATGTCCGGTGTTGAAGGGGTGGCTTGAAGATCCAGAGTGTTGATTAACAATGCGAGGTCATTAGTTGCAGCTGACAGAATCGATAAAACACCTAGCAAATAATAAAGTCAATACATGATAAAATGTGTGGATACCAAGCTCACCTTCATCTTCCTCGTGAATGGCCTTAGGTCTGGCTTTCCCTAGGAGCTGTTCAGACATTGGTCGCACTCGTCTCCTGACCGGGGTTGAGACCTGGTTGGTATCATCTTGCTCAATTTGGTCTTCTTCGAGCCCTCCATGCCCATCCGAAGTCGCCTCCTCAATCGTCAAGATTGGATATGCGCCATAGGATCGTCTTCGCGCCCGTAGAGAAGAGGTCACTGTACTCGTGGATATTACCGAGCCACCATCTGAATCAGTTGGGTTAGCGGTCTTAGCATCGTTCGACTCCTCTGCGACGTCGTTCAGCATGGCGACGCCAATTTGGTGATGTTGAACTTCAGGGAATACCGCGCTGAGAGGTGTGCGGCGCCTCCCTTCCGAGGACCTCCTGCTTTCTCTTGAAGTGCGCCTCTCTGCCTTTTCAACAGAGGCAGCTGAATCGCCCGACACTCTGCGTTCCTCCCGTTCCTTCCTCCGCTGCTCACGGACGGTCTCTAAGCCTTGTTCGTCCCATTTTACGGATGTGGCAGAAACGACAGATGAACCAGTTGAGAGACGAGAATTCGATGAAGCAACAGATATTGGACGAAGCGACGACCCATTAGAAGACGCAACGGAAGATGGGCGAGCAGTGTTCGTGTTCTCAACAGAAAGTTGGTTGGACTGAGAGCTGACTACGGCCAGATCACTGGACGGAGCACCAGGGTTGGTTTGACCTGGCGAAGACATTGCGTTGAGGTTGAGAGAGCTGGCAGTCGAACCCCCCCTCATCCGGGGCAGCCGCATAGCAGATGGCAGGCCCAAACCGAGGATGGAATGTTTCTTCGATACGGTAGCCTTTGGCGCCTCAGGACTCGCAGAAAGGTGGCCGATTTCGAAGCTAGACGTGGAAATCCGCGTAGTTTGAGTCTTCTCGCCTTTGATAGATTTCCTTACAGTACCGGAACCGCCCTTTTCCTTCAGGCTCCGTTTGTCGCTGTCTTCCTTGCTTTTCTTCTTCTCCTTTACCGTTCCATCCTTTTTTGTTTTCTCTTTCACTGTCCCATCCTTCTTCTTCTTCTTCTTCTCCTTGTGCCTATCACCTTCGCTCTCGGCCCTACTCATTTCCTCCGCCATTTCCTGCGCTGTTGGAGGAGAGGAGCCCTTCAGCTGAGCCCAGCTGCCCATCGTCGCCAGGGACCGCATCGAACGGATAGCACGAAGTGCGATTGAACCAGGCTTATCGTCTGTCTGCTTTTGACCAGGAGGGGCAAGGAAACCCCCGATGGTGGGTGTCGCGGAACGGAAAAACATGCCCGCAGACGCAGACGGGGTTGCGGAACGAGCACGTTCCGGGTTGGATTCGGGCTCAGGTTCGGAGAGTTGAAATGTTGGAGTCTGAGCACGAACGGATGGGATGTTTGAATGGACATCACCCTCTTTTTTGACGGTTGGGTCGAGGGAATTGACACGACCACGGTTTTCCTGAGTTGCCTTCAATTGTCCCAGAGAGGGAGTTTGCACACTGTTAGTGATTCCGAAGGTAGGTTCAGGAGCTAGAATGACACAGGTGGATCAATTTCGAATCGCAGAAAAATGAATGAGATCGACAAACATTTGGTCGAAGTACTCATCTTATTCTCTTTTCCTTCCTTCTCCTTCTCCTTCGAATCCTTTCTCCCACGGCCGATGCTCCACCACTTCTTCTCTTCATCAGTCTTGACTTTGAGCATTGCAGGGTTTTCCTTGGTAACTGGCCCGACTTGGGTCGATTTAGGAACATTTGTTGCTTCGCCGAGTGCGCCCCAGCTCATGCCATCTAATCCTCCCCGGGATTTTTTCTTCTTAACTATAACGATCTCTCCAACATCCGGGTCAACGGTAGGGTCGACGTAAATCTCGAAGCCCCCACGACCAGAAGCCGAAGGGGAAGCACCGACACGACGAACGACGTCGGAGAAGTCCTTAGCACGGTCTTTTTCCTTGTCTCGACCGATTCTAAGAATACCGAGCTTTGATTTCTTCGGCACAAGCTTTTTGCGGGGTTGTTCGGTGGCATCAGATTTGGGAGCCAGGATACTTTGCTGAGAGGCCATGTCGACCCAGGACTGTTCAAGTGAACGGTTGAAAATAGAGCTTGCTTCTGAGGACAGTCCGGTGGCGGATGGGGTGGCGGATATGAGCCGAATAGATGGAATATGAGTGGGGTCGACTTGAGGAGGAGTTGCGGTCGCAGCCATGTTCGAGCGGGCGAGCAGAGGGCGCGAGGACCGCATCATGCAGGTCGTACTTTCGTATAAATTGGCGTAAAGGTTGAATCAGAACTGAACTTGGAAACGGTCGTAAAAAGTCGTATTGTAAAGGTGAGTTTCGTGAATCTTGACTGGACGTATACGCCGTGAGTAGAAAAATGAGCCCTGGTTATGATTGAGTATGCGTATGTCTCCTGAATGGGAAGCGTACCTTGCCGTAGAATATAGGGAAGGAGAACAAGGCCCACAGACGCGATCAGGCAAGTTCAACTTTGATCACATGACGGTGTCCCAACAAACTTCGCGTTCCAACTTCGCACGGACACACTTTAGCAATTTAGCAGCTTGATTCTGATAGTCGATATTGAAGAAGCGGAAAACGTATTTATCTGGCGAAATACACGAGAAGCCGTGAGTCAAGCGCTTATCACCCCCGCCGACCTGATCGGAGGATCGATGATGTGGTGTGCAGATCCACGCTCCTCTCCTCCTCCCTTCTAGTGCTGCTCAAGATGATGTGGGACTTTACTCATTCACCCGATCTGCGGAGGAGTCGAAGCAGATCACCTCAACCACCATATCCCATCCCATCCTCTCCGTCGTAAGTCACTTTCTTGTATCCGCAGTTCCAACTCTTGACGAATCACAATCTGGCAGATTCCCTATTCCGTGAGTGGTAGTTCATCCTTTTGATAAACTGCTCATTTTTGCTAGGCATCCGAGCCCGGGTCCATATGCGCATGGCGGACAGATGAGCTCGTCTTACCCCCCTACCATGCCAAGTTACGGACCATTCCTGTACGTCCCTCCGTCTGTCACATTTAATGATTATCTGACACCACCACATTCAGATCGTAAGTCTATGACACACTTTTGCTCATCCCAGATGACTTACCACTCCTGGACACTCAGCGCTCACGATGCGTATCCAATGCCATCGCCGCATCACTCCCCTTCTATCCCTGGGAGCTATCCGCAACCTCATGTAATCCACGTAATTCATCACTCCGCCCACCACTCAACACAAGATACGAAGAAAAAGGCAAAGTCAGGTTCTGTCGAACGAGGCAGACAATCTCCTCATAATCTACCTCACTCGTACTCAACTTCACAACTCAACGTCCCAAGCCCGATCCCCTTTCCGAAAGCACTCAGCCACTCTAGCTCACATCATCCACACCATCACCAGAAATCACCCTCCCAGCCCAATACGCCAGCCCAAGTCCATTACGCTGATCTTCCAGCTGTGTCATTCGAACGCAAGCCAAGCACTTCCAGCGTCCTACAAAAACGACGTCCCTCAATCAGCCTTTCAAGTACACAACAGGTCATACACCCCCAGCTAACGCCGCTTTCTCCAAACCCACTCCGGCTACCTGCCCCTCAAAAGCCGCTCCACGGTATTCTCAAAAACAAAAACAGTACACAACAACTACTACCGCTCGACGCCCATTTCCAGTATTCAAGGTGCACAGGAAGGAAGAAAGCCGTTTGTGTATGTGGCCCTTCTCCACCTCATTCATACAAGTCTTTTCACATCCCTTGTAGATCGGCATAAACTACACTTATCAACCAAATGTCCTTCGCGGCTGCGTCAATGACGCTCGTCGTGTACGCGACTTTCTCGTAAAGCAGGGTGGATATCGCTCGTCCGACATATATCTCCTCACAGACGAACCACCAAAGGGCGTGAAGGATTGGGACAGCCGTCTGGCTCCAACAAGAGAGAACATAATCCGTGCCATGAAATGGTTGGTCAGAGGTGCGAGGAAGGATGACAGCTTATTTTTGCACTGTAAGTCGCTTTACCCTAACTGTTCATCTTCTTTAAATGTCGTCAAAGATTCTGGGCATGGAGGGCAAACTAGAGACCTGGACGGAGACGAAATCGACGGCAGAGACGAAGGTAAGGGACTTGTGTCCAAGAATCCGTACTTCTCACTCACTTTGAATTAGTCATCTACCCTGTCGACTTCCGCACTGCTGGTTTCATCGTCGATGACGATCTGCACGATATCTTGGTTAAGCCCCTCCCTGCTGGTTGTCGTCTCACAGTAGGCCTCTCTTTCCAATCAAGAAACCGCCATCTGGATTCACGTTTCTCTAGGGTCTCTTCGACGCTTGTCACTCCGGAACTGTCCTTGATCTCCCCTACATATATTCTTCCCATGGGAGATTGAAAGGGTCTCACATTTCCAGCAAATCAAGACGCAGCAAGGCAACTACAGCGGATGTGGCACGTATGATGCCCTGTGCAAGCGATTCTCCATTTTGATGCTCTTGTAGATCTCGTGGACGAGCTGTCTTGACGACCAAACTAGTTCGGATACGTTCGCTGGTGGTGTGGCTGTGGGCGCCATGAGTTATGTACGTCCCACTGTGTTTTACTCCTTTTTCAATCCTAAGCGAATCGATTAACAGGCTTTTGTCACCTCACTGACGCAAAATCCTCAACAAACTTATCAAGACTTGCTACGCTCTCTTCGACTCATTCTTCATCCCAGGTTCACACAGAAGCCGCAGTTGGGCAGTTCGCATCACATTGTCGGTATTATTCATTGAGTGTTTCTCATTATTCTAACCTGCTTCTTAGGACACCAATTTGCAATTCGTCTTTTGATACCCTTATGATTTCCTATCCGGCCAGTTACTTTGCTGATCTTTGCCGTACAGTATGATGCACTATGTAATGAATATGTATCATTCTTTCTCTCTGTCTGTTATTAGACGGGAATCCCAAATCAGGATGTGTCCCGGGACGTGGTTGCTGGCAAAGTCACAATCAGCTGTCACTACACCGCAAAAATGCACAGTTCTCATCCGCCACAACGACGATGGCAGAGCGGACAACAACCCCGCGGAAGAGACGCTTATTATGCAGAGGTTCTACGGCGGGAAGCGATGTGTTGTAACGTTGGGGATGTTGTGCATTGGGCTCAAGCCTCACATGTTGGAGGCTGCTTTGCCCTTAAGAAACTCCAAGTACGCCCTTCCAACACCCTTCTTCTCATCATGCTCTGAAATTCAACTAATTAGCTGTAATGGATGCTACATCGCAACTTGCGGCAAGATCGTCATCCAACCTACGCCGCAGAGGTACGGGAAAATATTATTCCTCGTATGTTGCACTTTATCCACTCCTTTAATCTCATGCTAAGCGACATGATAGTGGCCTCCATATATTTGAATCCGGCTCGTGCCTACCTGTTTCTACATGAGGATGTTGTTGCAAGAACACTCCAGTTTGAACGCGAACTGAAGCAGTGGAGACTTTCTGAGATACAGGCCGGACGAGGTGATCCATATGTATATGTTTTCTTAGTAAGTGTCATTGTCTTGTCATCTGCCAATTTTAAACACGGCAAATACAACGCACCCAACCACACACGCCCCACCGCTGGCATACCAGCATACTCTATCCGTTCACTGTTCGCCACGGCACCAATCTTACCTCTGCTGCCCTGTTCTGTGAAGCACAGTCCCCGCATCCCAACCCATTTCCGGTGATAAACACACTGCTTTTCACACCATTTACCATTTTGTTCAACATTCCTCATCTGGCTGGGCTAATGACTAGCAACACCTTTCGACGCGATTTGCTCGGAATGGCCGTGGAAATTCAATCTCTCTGGGTGTGGGGACCCGAGATTTCCCCAAATACTCCAATCACCGTCAGCAAAAAGGAGCTTAGCCCGATGCCACGCCCGATCTAAGATGCCTCACGGGATGCCACTTTCAAGAATGCGGCCACTGGCCTCTAACGCCGCTCCAATCTTTGCAGGACCTGCGTCATCTGGCTCACGCTGTGTTGTCCAAGCTGATTTACATCAGTAAATTGTGGAGAGTGTGACAATGTCATAGAAGGTCGCTAAAATTGGTAGAACGTGCTGCAGCTGGTATAATTTCAAATAAGATTACAGCATCCATTGTAAAGACATTATGTGCTCACGTTCCTAAATGTACTTGCCATAACATTGCTGTCATTCCTGCAGGGACTGGTCATCTCAATCAGTCTGCTCAATGATCGATAACTTTAGTGCCAAGCCTATTGCCATTCACAAGCAGCAGGAACAATTTCACAATATCGTTACTATCTGACTGACCGAGTGTCACTCATCAGCGACGGTCAATATTTCTTGATGTTACGGTTACCTATTAGACTGACTGATCAACACCGGATTGACGTCAAGCTTATTGCCAATGGCAACCAGCAGGAACAATTTCATAACATTATTATTCTCCGACTGACTGACTTTTTACCCACCAGTCACGGTCAGTATTTCGTGGTGTTATGGTTATTTATTAGACCGATTGATCAATACCAGATTGACATCGAGCTTATTGTCAATGGCAACCAGCAGGAACAATTTCATAACATTATTATTCTCCGACTGACTGACTTTTACCCACCAGTCACAGTCAGTATTTCGTGGTGTTATGGTTATCTATAAGACCAATTGATCATTGGTTTCAGGCTTATTGCCGTTCGCAAGCAGCGCCAGGAATTTCCTGACATTACAATTATTCTGTAGACGGGTTTAATAGACTGGGCGCTGATCAGGCTATTCAAAATATGCCGATTAAATAATGGTAATACACAAGTACTGTAGCTATACAACTCGGTCAGGTGGTATACTTAAAGACGCTCTGAAGGTCTGGCCGCCTGTCATTGCGAAATGAGTTTAATTCGCGACTTGCGAGACTTGACAACCGTCGCAATGTGATTTGGAAATACCTGTCTAAAAGGAGGGAATATCAGACACATAAACTCAAGCCTACAAAGAGCTAAGATTCACTTATTCCACCACCTCAAAAGATGGCCAGCGCGTTGATCGACGCTATGACTGTCAGACTCGAAGAAATCAATGATGAAGTTGTAAAAGCCTCGGAAGCTGAAGTTGTTGCAATCTTCAACCCATTGCGAAGCAGCATGCAGATTGAAGACAAGCTAAACATGAATAACGATGACTGTCCATAGATCTGAGATGGAAGAGCATACCAGGGTTGCAGCGTACGCAATTGCTCTCGGTGTGACTCTCCCTTCCATATGAAGAAGGGTCGCAACGTTAGTCTTCGTTGCCTTCTTCTGAGAAGCTGATTTCTGCTTCTTCCGTGTTGGCCCTTCTTCGGATTCTTGCTCATCGAATGTTTCAGAGGATGATGGTGATGTGAAAAGAGCGCAAAATGTCTGATGTTCGGTTTGAAGTCAGTAACTGATAGATGGAAAAATTGGATACCTTAATTAAAAGGCCACTACGTAGGAAGCCATGTTCCACGTCATCTGGATTTCCAAGTCCCTTGGGGTAAAGACAAGCGAGGAAATAATCCTCAGATATATCAAGTTCTGCATTTCGAATCTTGAGACGAACACTGTCAAATAATATATGTCAACGGGACAGGCATAGATAGGTATAACATACTTGTCATCATCCCAGGAATGTTCAATTGGACATAACAAGCGACCTGTGATATTGTTTTGAAGACCACGGTCATCGCGTTGCTTCAGGCTGAGGGGAGATGGTGGGGAGAACGTTTGGTTGATCCAGTTGGCGACTTCCTCCTTTATGCGCCTGACATCGTCACTGCGTGCATCATTTGCACCCTTTTGAAGCTGTGTAATATATCAAGAGAAACAGACACATATAAGACGAAAAACATCGTACCTGGGAAATGAAATGATCAAAAGCATCAGTGTCAACAGTGGAGTCGTTCAACATATCCTTGAGCTGCGGGACAAGCCGCAGAAGTAGCGTGTATGACTTGAAAGTACGCTCTGAGCTATTCGGCCTGTCAGTTATGAGAGCATAAAATGACGATCAAACGACTTACGCTTCATGTGCCTCGACCTCCTCCTCAGTGGTTGTTTCTTGAGTAACACCGTCTGCTTCAGCTTGAAGACAATTGTCAGCTTCGTTAATGATCGCCTTGAGAGGTTCGAAAAGGGAGATAAGCCGCCTGATCCCACGTCCCATTGTTACAGCTGTCCTATAGAATATTCAGTTCGAGGGTGAAAGGCTGAGGAACTTTGGAGGAACTAAACTCACGGAATTTTCTTTGGACGACCGCCACGGGCTCCATCAAGTTCCTGATGAGCAGCAGCAAGCTTGCGCTTGAGACGCAGAATCTCAGCCGCCTCGGGGATATGATCCTGAGAAGTGTCGGATAGAGCAGAGCTTGGGCTGACTGGCATGGCGAATATTCTTTATTGCAAAATGAACGAAGGTATTAATAGTCGCAGGTTCAACTTGAAAGTGAGGTAAGAACTAGTAAATGGAGAAAAAAAAATGGAGATAATGTGGATCGCGTCGTCGCAAGAGTGTGATGCATGAGCGCTGAGCACGTCTCACAGCACCGCTCAGTTTGCCAAGCACACAGGCGGAGTGGGCGATGATCTGTCATAACAAAGCTGTCACAGTGGCACTCATGTCACAATACTAACGAGAAACAACGCGCAAGCAAGGTGCACTTTTTGCTGGAACTTCATAAATGAGGCATGTACCCCTCGTGAAAATATTTCTTGAGAAACTCTCTCTAATGATGCTTATTAGTATGAAATCTACGGACAAGCTGTCTCCTACTACTGCGCTACAGCCCGAGCCTGGTGTTGTATGTGTCTGCTTAGGGGTTTGTATTCAACTGTCAGCTGCCTGCAAATGATCGGCGCCAGATCTAGCAGGGCACACTCGATCGCACACGGTGTGTGACCTGTGCGTAACCTTCAAGTTGAATCGATTTATTTATTTACAGCGATCTTCCTCCCCCGCTTCCGAGCCTTTAGATTTTGTTGACATGTCGCATGCCAGTGGATTGTCTCGTCAGGACACCCTACCTGTCGACGATCCTTCGTGGTCGTATTCACCGGTCCCAGGACAACCAGCTCCAATACCACCTCGCAATGAACCATTATTATTCATTTCCAACGACACATTGCATGCTAACGCCTGTTCGAAGAATTTGCCACTTCCAGCCGCAATCTCTGGAGACAACCCTCGCATTGAGACACTGATGGCCTCTTCTACCCACACAATCAACCCAGACCATCCGGACAACCGTGCAGGAAATCCCAATCATGTATGTTCTCCTTTGATTTACTAGTTTCACGTCCTGATCATGCTCTACTATATCAAAGGGGCCAAGGCTGTGTTCTGGCTTGAATGGTGATATCGTGGCAATGGCCTCATTGACCATCCATGAAACTAGTTCACTGCAGGCATCTGGTGCTTATTGTTCAAATATCGAGGCCCAAAGGAACTAATATAATATTTTAGATGTTGTCCTACGTCCTGGTCCCCAACCCCCTTGTCTCTGACAACTTGAGTGAGTTGCAAACTAAATTGTGGAGAAACGGTCACGTTGCAACTAAATCTCGTCTGACTTTGGTCGACTCCTATAGGATCTAATACCATTTGTTTCCTTATTGGTCTCGGAGTCCTTATTTGTATTTGAACTACGCAGCATCATGATGCTTCACACCAAATGCGACCATTTGACCTTATAACTTGAATTCCCTCAATGGAGGAGTTTTGCTTATATAATGCTGTGCAACTCAACCAACGTTAAATCAGTGTTACTCAGGTAGTTCAAGCCATGCTGTCTGCCTCCGAGTCGCCCTTCATGCAATCAATAAACGAAAACCAACCGGGCCTGGACAGTACCTGCTTAAGTAATCTCCATGATGACACGCTGTCTTCGAGTTCCTCCCCCGGCTCTTTTCGCCAGCATGCATTCCCTTTGCCTCCACCACTAAATCTACTAGTAGCTGCTCCAGTTACTGGCCATCTCTCGAACCAATACCGCGCTGACAACCCTCCAGTTCCCAAATTCAATGCCGCCCTGCCCGCCCATTCCTCTCGCCATGAATCGCGCTTATCGATATCCCAAATAGAGTCGGCATCATCTCATGGAGTGTCCATTCCCGCTCAACTCAACGAAGCGCTTGGAAAAGAATTGACTGAGAACACATCCCAGACGAATTCCAGCTTTCTCGAAAAGTTGCTTCCATGTGAACGACTTCCCTTTCCTGTCAATGAAGAACTTTTGAGGAAGTTGTCGACAGCGATCGGCGCAAATGCACCTATTTGGAATGGACCCAGAGGCTGCTTCCACCGACCCCCGATGATCGATTTTGGAGAGGCCGCACTTTGCAAATGGCTGAACCACATTGGTATGACCATGGGATTGGTCTATGGCCGCCAGTGCGAACGACTATGGTGGAGTGGCCGCTGTAGAGCGCCCCTTGTTGCCTCCTCTGTTCAGCAAAAACCCGATCTTGTTCTCCTCGATCGCAGCTATTATGACAAACTTTCGCAGAACGATTTTGCTGACACGGGATGGGCTTTTGTCAAAGCTGTTGCAGAGGTGCACCTACCAAATGCGCAGTTGACAGATACGACCTCCAGATCGTATCTGACATTCCTTTGCCAACCACATCGCCGTTTCACCATCTCCCTTTCGTTTTTCAACGCCAAGAAAATCCGTTTTTCAGTCACAGTAACAGATCGCGTTGGTCAAATCTGTCTCACGGAGATGGACCTGATGGAGCCCTTGGTAGAGAATGGCCTCCTCCTATTGTCAATTTTGGCGTTTCTGATGTTTGGAAGTCCCGAAGATGTTGGGCTCGATCCTCATTTCGAAATTGATCCGTTGAATGGCCATATCGTTGCGGTTGAATGCGAAAATCGCCGTTTCAAAGTTCTTAAACGCATTCATGCATTGCTAACACTGTTTGGACGAGGAACCCAAGTGTGGATTGTGGCCCATAACGGTGTTAGGTACATCATGAAGGATTCCTGGGTTCGAGAGGATCATAACAACAATGAGGTCGCGCATCTACGCAAAATGACATCCCACGAGGAACTCAAAGGTCGTGTTCCGACGTTGATTTGCGGCGGTGACGTCGTTGTCAATGGGCTCAAGGATTCTACGCAACGTTATCGAATTGCATGCTGCACTCACCGCATTCATCGTCGTATTGTAACTTCACCGATTGGGGAGTCAGTCCTCTCCTTTAAAACCAAGAAGGAGTTCATCCGAGTTTTGATAAGCATTATTGAAAGTAAGTTAACCTATCTCTGATCAGGAACATACTGACAATGGTTTATAGCCCACCGCTATCTACACAATCATGTTGGCATTTTGCATTGCGACTTGAGTCTTAACAATATTCTGCTCAACAGAAAGGATGGTTCTGAAGCCATCGGACTATTGAACGATTACGACTGTTCTGTGGACGCTGAGGCTGCGAACCACCAGGGCCCGCAGCACTCCGTGACCCGAGGCCGTGCACTGGATGCTTCTGACATGCGTGCCGTGGCTGGGGATACTGGGCACATCACAGCAGAGATGATACCAACACCTCGAACGGTTCGTTTGTTCATTTACTTAAAATGTCCAAGTATTCATAACCTTACTACCAGGGTACTCCACCCTTTATGGCCATCGAGGCCCTTCTTGGAATTAATCGAACTTTCGTCCACGAACCCCGACATGATCTGGAATCAATCCTTTACATTATCCTTTATGTTTGCACATTTGTTTGCGGTCCTGGTCTACCGCTGTTACGGTCCCGACAGTTGGAAACCCATCCTGTGTCTCCGCCTATACGCACCTGGTTCTGCGACGCCGGCATAAGAGAAATCGGGTCTCGCAAATTGGCTCATCTCGAGTGTTATGAGGCTGCTATTCTTCCGTATTTCACACCATACTGGCGCGACTTTGCCCCGTTTGCCAAGGAGTTGATCATTTTGTGTTTTCCTGTGAAGGCATTCTTACCGAATGACTTTCAGTACAACCAATTTCTTCAAATATTGAAGACGGCATACGATTCTGTTGGGGAACCTCAAACTGGTCACATTCCTCGCGCCCTCGCCTCAAAGGTGTTTGGTGCACAACGCCTGACTTGGACTCTGAAGCGAGTAGGCAGTTCATCAGATCAAAATTCCAAGAAGGGAAGGTACTTATGACCTTAACGCCAATTCAAATCGAAATTCTGTATGTAATCCCTGCTCTTGTGATTCCGAGTCATAGCCTGTAATTGTAGTGAACCTAGCCCAATGTACTTTGAAAGGACCCATGTCAACGGTTCCAAGTTCAACGGAAACCAAAAAAGGTGGGGAATCCGACTTCAACGGCGACTCAATCACTTGTTGCTGTGATTTGGCGAGGAGTCCTGAGTTTGAAGCCATTCAATTCTCTATTGTGCCCCTTCCTATTGATTTGGTGTCCTTGGCAAATTGACTTTGGTGTCACGTCCTACTCATTCCCGCTGTTTTGGTGTCCTCCAGATGGCTTGGTGTGCATCCTATTCCTATTTATTTGGCGTGGACCTGTGTCCTCAGCTACTTGATTTGAAATGGTGTGGATGCTATTCCTATTGATTTGGCGTTGTCGTGTCGTGTCCCCAGTTTTATGGGTGTCAAGATTTGTGGTTTCACCGGTGTTCATGTGGTCTTCCAGTTCAATGGAGTAATTGATTTGGCATGCTGCACTGAAGGTATGAAGTTTGACTGTACATCGTGATCACCTTTCGCTGGGATTTTGTGATAGCCGAGTCTGTATTTCTGGGTACTACCTGGCGAGACTCACAAGGGTTGCTAATCGTTGTCAGACTTTATAATCCGTGTCTATCAGCTCTCAAACCTAGTGCTTGCCTATGGATTTCTCCCTATACCCAAAGCTTGACGACTCGGACGTTCTACCAGAAACTGGCCCATCGGATTTCAATTGGTTGGATGGGGCCGCGTCTGGGCAAAGTTGGGTAAGCTGTGACCGTCACTTAACTTGAACATAGTGAAGTTTCTCAACGTTCTGTAGAGCACCAGCCTCGGTAGTGGCAGCGCACCCTCGGGCTTTACGAACTCAATTGAACGAGGATTCATAGACCATGCTAGAGTCTATGGCCCCGGGCCAGGAATTGGGTTTGAACCATCACCGCCCGTTCCAATGGCCTCGCACCAAGAGTTCTTTTCGGTCTCTAAGGACAAGGGCTCGGAGATTTCACGGTTGAAAGATGAGATTGCCGATTTGAAGAAGGATGGGGAGATACGTGATAGGGAGTATACCCTGCTTCAGTAACGTCTGCGCTGCAATGCCTTCTGAACATATGAACTAATCTAAAATTTTAGTAACCTTCATAACGGTCTACTCAGACGTATTCCAAATACCGTGAATGTCGACTTAGGACTCGGACCGCTGAAACAAACCGACTATCCGCAGGTTAGATTTTGGTACGGGGAAGATTGGACCAACTTTTGTGCGAATAACCAAGCACTCCTGGGAGGCTCGGGCCAATCTCAGCTGGGCGTCAATCACGCTGAATTCATTGAAGACCAGCATGGAATCACCATGGATGCATTCTCAACATCGATGATTCAAAGCCTAGCTAAGGCGATCTGGATTGGGCTTGGGACCATCGGAGTGGCACCATCGACCTGGGAAGAAGCGGATGACAAGACAAGGGGTGGATATTACTGCGCAATGTCTGCGGGCTTTTTCGAGTTCAGGCTCTGCGACTCGAATTGGAAGGCGGAAAAGGTGGCAACCGATATGTATCACTTATGGTTTTCGAGCTGGAACCTGCAAATTCGCACCCATCCACCGGCATTGGACAGAAAG
>Ga0307517_10004564_pt1 | contig 21245 bp, 27 predicted proteins | sample 23_EM_MG_FD_194515 | JGI IMG/M metagenome (GOLD analysis project Ga0307517, IMG submission 194515) | Populus trichocarpa ectomycorrhiza microbial communities from riparian zone in the Pacific Northwest, United States - 23_EM | ecosystem: Host-associated > Plants > Roots > Unclassified | place...
TCGTTTGTTATCGTTTGTTACCGAACGTAGTGGGACTACAAACGACTACAAAAATGCCATCACGCGCATCAGCGGACTTTGAATTTTGAGTACGTAAATCGAGCGCGACCCATTCGGTTTCCATACACACCCATATCGGATACCCAGGGAAGTAGGTAATGACATGGACGTTCCATTGGTATTCAGAAGGGAAGAACCACTCAGATCTTGAAGTTTTCGATTGCATCCGTGCTGCAGAAACGCGAAAAATCGTGCAGTTATGTGTCAATGTCTGTCTCATAGTGACAGTGGCGGGGAACTAGAAGTGCGAAGAGTAAGGTGAAACGTAAGCGCCTGCAGAGAAACCCTTGAAAAAATAACCCCTTACTGGTGATTGGGTTGGGTTTAATTCTTATGCGCAAGGATTCCACCTGCAAAACTAGGCGTCCAGGAGGGGATAGAAAAAGAGTTTTCCGTGATTTCATTGGTCGAAAAGTGCGAGACTCCAACCTCCGGGCCTGCGAGTTGCAACTACTTGCAATCGCCGATCAAAAGTATTACCGAGCCATTGCCCTGGATGCTGGACATTCCCATGTTTCTATTACCCCTATCGCCTGATGTAGCGATTTGAATTGTCAACACCGCCCGGATTAAATGCCTGACTTCACCGCCCGGGCCTTCTCTCTCGTACCCCTTGCAGATCCGCACACCGTTTAGGACTCGGCATCGCTCGGCGACGGCCACCATCTCCCGTAAATCATGCATGCTGATCTGTCCACCAAAAAATCCGACTGTCTCTAAAAGGGCTTGAGGTGCTTTTATCCCTCCCCACCTCCGTGACCTTACGCTCCTTGACCCGAATGGATTCGAGGCGCCATCACGAGTCGTACTACCCCAGCTCCGAGGACCTTAGCCCCCCAGGGCCCTACATAGGCCATCGTCCATTCGACCAATACCCATACGACCCCACGTATCAGACTACACCTCCAGACCCAACTGTTATACCCCCCACTCAATACACGACCTTGTGGGACATCCGAGATCCCCGCCAAACTCCGGCGACACCTTCAACGGGTTCATCCCTCGACCCTACATCACCGTGCGGATCAGAGGACGGCTACTCGCTCGTCAGTGCCCAACCTATGGGGATCTACCCAGCCCAACCCCAGGTTAGTTCCTCCGCTGCATCCGCCGTGGAGGTGTTAGCATGATTTGTTGCAGTTTATTCAACCATCATACGTGGGAGGTGCAACACAAACCACTGACACAGGCACTGGGAGTGAGGGCGGAGGGGAGGATCCTCAAGTTCACAAAAGTCTCACCCTACGCAAGCTGGTACTTCAAGAGATCTGGAAACCTTCCAGGCAACAGAAAGAAGAGCTTGGAGGTTCCCAGAGTATCGACTTTTCTGTCTATGGTGAGAGGGGGGTTCGCCTCTCTGATGCACTGGATGGGAATTGGATGGGCTTGGAGGGTCGGGATGATCGGTCTTTGCTTGGGGACGAACGCCTTCAGATCATCCTTAGACTGCAGGTGAGGCCTCCAGCGATCGTCCGCACTTGGCCCCGACGACTAACTTTCCCTTCCAGATTGTTGGATGCCCATCCTGGCAATCAAAGGTAAAGCTAAATAAAACCTCTACTTTCTATTTGGTCTCATACGCATTCAAGATTTTTACAACGAACCACGCTGCAAGGCGCCAACCTATCACTCGGGCGAGATTGGCGTACGAAGTGGCGAAGAACATGAGAATGTTTCTAGACGTGCGTCGACGGTCCATCAAATCTTTTACCTTTGCATCTGATGTAATTATTACAGAGGGAGAAGGCGAGAGGTCACGGCGATCACTCACTGTGCAGTTGGAAAGACGCATCGTTGGGGAACATATACCTCACCCGCCTGGTCCGCGTTTCTAGTGCCTCGTGGCAGCCTGAAATTTTCGTGGAGCGCTCATCTACTTCAACGTCGCCGGTGTTGTCACCACCCGCCTGAACCCCCATAGTTATTATGTGGGTCCAATGCTGTGTGGACTGGCGATAGAAACTGATTTCCCTTCCTTCACGCAAAGGGCTGCACTCAGTGTAATTTAATGGTCGCAAATGCTGATCGGGTTCCACATCTCGGTTTGCTTCAATCACCACAACTACCACCGTCTGTGGCTGCCCTCGCCGGATACCATTCCACAGAAAGGACATATCCGTATGCAAGCTCGGCCCCCCTTTGGCCCGGATAGCGTGGGAGTCCGGACTCACGGATCCATTCAAACTATATGTTTTTCTCGTTCTCTTGAATGTCACCATGGACTATTGTATCCGGTATATAAAGCGAGCCCATGTACTAATTGCCCCAGGATACGAAACAGAGTTCGGTCCCCTTTCTACTCTCGAGTGATTCTGTGGTGCGACAAAACCCCACGACACGACCCGACTGACCTGTCGACACCGATCAGAACGAACCCATCTGGACGGCCATTTCACAGCGTGTAGGGTTTTACATTGGGTAGTATACACGACGAGGATGACGATCTAATCTACCAATAAGTGGACTGACGGCCGGTCAACTGCATAGTCGCCCTCGATACCTTTAGGAGATCGTGGAAGGTGCGACGGATATCTCTCCACAGCCACTCATGACTATCATCGCGCCGCTTCTCTGAAGACGGAATGACTGATTAAACCACAGCCAGAACCGCCCTCCGGTCGCTCCCGGTATACAATAGTTCCTCGAACGTTGTGGCCTTCGCGAGTGGTTTCAGCCGATCAGCGGTAAGATCCGTCACCAGACGTCTTGGAACGCGCCTTCCACGAGTCCTTCTAGGGGTCGAGGTCGGAACCGTCGCCACCCGGAATATTAGTTCGTCAACATTAGGAGGGATGCGGAGGGCATGGTCTGGCCCCTCGCGACGCAAAGCCAGCCAGATCTTCATGGTTTCCCTCAGGTAAGAATGCCAATACCCGCCTTCCGACAGTATTTCCATCACCACGGGGAACGAAGGCCAGCGGTTCGAACGAGTGGTTTCGATTACGACGCTGTGGATTCGTTTGGGGAAGTCGAAACGCTCGAGGGTCTGGCGTAAATCTGCTGACCTGAGCCACCCATCACATGCGACAAGCACGATGTTGTAGGCTGCTTTCCTGACGCGGAGGAGCTTACTCCCCTCTATTGCATTATACAGCATCTGGAGGAAATCGCCGTCAATGAGGCAAGATCTCAGTCGAGGAATATCCCTCATCACGATTTTCACCACGGAAGCCGTCATAAACGGTTTCGCCCTGCCAACCACCCTCGAATCAGTGGAGTTCTCCGACAACCGAAAGTGGATCGTGCCTTCAAAGCGCTGTGGGTGGCAATGTTGAAAGTATGTATACCAGGGCGGTTTGCGGTGTTCGTCCAACTGGCGAAGACCCTGAACACACGCCCGAGGGAGCTCGTCTGTCAACCGTGCCCTATTATCCGTTCTGTCTGGAGTAGGAGCGGGTGGCCCAGCCGAACACTAGCAAGTGTTGTGGATTCCTTCGCCCACGGTAGGACTTTTAGGAGGGCAGATAGGGAGTATCGAATGAACAGCCGCTATAAATCGCCGCGGCCATAGCGATACAGCTGTAGTGGACGACGCTGACCACCAATGCCACTTCCGCGACAAAAGTTTCCAGATACCGGAGGTAGACCGACACGAACGATTCTTTCCTGGGTTCGCAGAACGAGGGGGTCGACGTCAGTATCGTATCGTGCCGCTACGTAGGTGAAGGACCTGACCTTGTTCTCTTTGGAAGGCAGGGCGTTGGCGGACGATGATGGGGGGGGGGGGAAAGTGTAAACCAGCAACTTCCGATCCGTCTCCTCGTCTAAAATGTCCTTCGGACGATCATCTGTGATCTACATTCACCAAGCCTTGGACTCTAAACAGGCGTGGGCTCAAAGGTCGGCCCGCTGAATCGCATTGGTCGGATGTCCGTTTCCAGGACTGAGGTTTCTTCAGTCACCGTTCATCCTATTTCCCTTTCTCGATCCTTGATCACTATCTTCGGAGGAAGGATGAACAAGACAGAGGCATTGGACGCTGCTCGGGACCGTCTCGGATTCTGGAGAAGCAGAATTTCACTCCTCCATCCCCATGCCCCACAGTAAGAGCGAGCAGCAAGTCGTGGTTGATGGGACCGCCATCGAATAATGTACGAGCTGCGTTATAGGGTGATCGCTGAACGTTGAACCCTTCCGTGGACAATGAGATCGAGCGCCGCAACGTTCGAATTGCCACCTTCCACGGGTTAGACGAGCGGTGCCATGTTGCGTCGTGCTTCTGAATCCGGTGCACCGTTGTTTGATGCGATGAATCTCGTTCGCAACCATCAAGAGAATGCCGCGGCTCGGGTCAGGCCTTTTTAAGCGGTGCTACGAAACCACTGTTTCCCGGATACATCTCTGCTGGAGATGTCAAAATTGCCCAGTAGAGTTATCCTTTCACATTCTGCGGGTCGAATGAGCAAATGCGAACGCATATCTCGAGTATTCAAAACTCACGTTTCGTGCGGAGCCCTCTCGGGCGTTCCACGTGCCACTGCTCATCGTCACAGCGAGTGGCTTAAGCTCCCCGGAAGAAAAACGAGCTAGGGCGGCGGAACATGACGGTGAGGTCCGGGCTATCGAGAACGCGTGCCTTCGTACATGATCTACCCCGGGCTCGTTAAGCAGGAAAACGACCAGGTGAATCTTATCACAATCCTTTTCCAGAAGTAGTGGCATAGCCCAAGGGAGCACCTTCTTTGGTCCAGTACCAGTAATAACAGTAGCATCAATGCCCAGAGTCAGAGCTCCAGAGAGATCAACCTTCCACTCGAGGGGCTCGATCGTGAGACACGTGAGCGGTCGCAGAGTGTTGTCGAACAGCCCGAGCCATAGCCTTGATCTTTGGTGCGAGGTTCAGAGCAATCCGTAAAGGTGTAAGATCGGGCACCATTTCCAGCACTACTTACCGAATGAACCAACCCACCCAAATGCGCGCGTCCCCCGCTCCCGGTGCGAATTCATCAGACGGTTGAGAGCCCCGCCCTGCAAGTGATCGTAGATATACAGCCGGATGGAGCCAAGACTGGGATGTAAAGGCGTCGTATGCCCTGTCCAGTCAGGGGAAATTTCGCCGCACCCTCCGCCTGCGGCCGACCTTGAGAGGATACCCTCGTTATACTGTATGAACCACTCCCTTGGTTTTTTCATCAAGTGCGCTTATAACCCTCAACCCGCAAAACCGGAGTTCATGCGGCGAATTCGAGCCGATTTCCAATGGTGCAACCGGTCCCAAAGCCACACGCTGCGCTATATGCGGGTCTGGCGCGGGCACGAGTACTGTAGGGGCAGTAAGTAGGCACGTTATCGTACTTAAGGGGGTGACCGTTTCGTTCGATTTCGGTGACCCGCTTTGGAGGCATCTTGTGCTGATACGATGCGAGAAATCTGTTCCACGAACGTGTACCGGGCACCAGTTGCATCGACGTCGTGCTGTTTCGAGCAAAGCACCATGCCGAATCACAGGTGGCTGCCATAAAACGGGTGGGGGTCTGTTCCCTTTGAAATGGCAGATGAGCGTGGATAGGCCGTGTGGTTGGTCCGTCCATTCCGGTGCTGACAAATTACTTGATTTGGTGTTATTTTTGAAAGCACGTGATGGGAGTTTGTGGTCATGGCGGTGTTTGAAATCACATAAGGTCCGAGCCGGCGACGCCCGGAACCTTCATCCCCAACTCTTACCAGAACCATCATCACCGTGTACGGCGACCACCCGTTGTTGCGGTTCCTCTGATACTTTTGTGAGAGACAACGGTAAAAGGAAGAGATCCTAGTACGCGCAAGTGTTACGGACCCGCAGTGTTTGAGTCTGCCATGTCTGTTTACCCCCCACCGAGCCACCTCCAGCAGGTCCCTTACCCTCACTCCCCATTCCCCTCCATCCCTCCCCAGTACGGCTACCCACAACCCGTTCAACAACCCATTCCATATTTTTCAGATGCGATCCAGTTCCGCCAGTTCTACGCTCATAAGCTCCGCGCCCTCACCGAGAACTCCAAACCTGCCATCCACGCCCTGTCGATGATTGCCCAGGACTTCGCGCGATGGGCCGATGTCGTCGTCCAGTGCATCGAAAACCACATTCGGAGGGTGAGTCATCGTGTTTCCTCCTATCTCTCTGACCCAGTCAAGCTTGGTACCGAGGTCCATCTCTCCGCTGTGCTGCCGCTGCCTTCTGTCTTTTTATTCTTTGTAAAACCACCCCACCTATGTACTTTACTCGTAAAATTTTCACGCATGAGACAAAAAAAGAATAGTCGTGCGCTTCGTACGTCCTGCTGCCAGGCTGCGAAGGCATGCATCCGCAGCGAGCGGCGAGCGGGTGTTCCTATGCCACTTTTGACTTGTCATGCTCTTGCCTTATTTGTCGTTCCGCGGATTGCTGACCAATTGTTGCCTAATTTGTATCCAGATCCCGCCACCCTTCAAGCTTACCGCATTCTACCTATTGGACGCGATCTCGAAGAACCTGTACGAACCATATGCTCGTCACTTTGGACCCGTCGTTGTGCCCCTCTTTTTGGATACATATTCCCAGGTGGATGAGTCGACTAAGGCCAAAATGGTTGAGATGCTCGCGACCTGGCGAGCCGGCGCTCCGAACGGAAGGGAGCTTTTCGGCGCGGTGCCGCAACTCGCCATTGAACAGGAAGTCTTTGGTACCAGTGCTTCGTCGGTATGTTCCTTTGGTGATCGATTGTCTTCTCTGCTCGTGACGCTGGGAATGCAGGACATCACTCGCATATCCCCAGCGCAGGTCCTAGGCGAGCTGCAGTTTGCCATCGGTCAGGCGGAACGCGAGGCGCAGTCAAACCCCTACAACAACACCGTGAGGAACCAGCTCCCGGTTTTACATCAAGTGAGTTTCATTTTTCTGCCATTTCGTGCGACCAGGCAACTGACGGTGTCTTCCAGCTTCGCCAATTCGTTGAGAAGGGACTGTCTCAGGATGAACTCCGCCAAATACTGAATCAACTTAGAAACATCACCCGTCCTCCTGTTCAACCGCCCCCTCAGTCGTATCCCGTTACCCCCAACGTGTCAGCTTTGCCGCCTCCTACTACATACTCACAGTATAGCTACAATCATGCTGGCCCTTCCTCTGCTCCGCCTCAATCATATCCGCCCCAACCTGCATACCCTCAAGGCACTCTTGATGTGAAGCCATCTTTCCCTCCTGCTCCTCCCGTGCAACCCGTATCTGCTGTACCGCCCCCAGCCACTAACCAGCCTAGTGTGCCTGCTTTGCCTGCTGTAAGCGATATTGCAGGCTTGTACAGTGCCCTCGTAAAGGCGGGTGTAGTTGGTGCTACTGGTACTCCTCCTGTGGCTTCGAGCAATGTGAATGAATCACAGCCAAAGTCAACAGACTCCAGTAAGAGTTTTTCGGAGCACGCGCGTAAGCTCTTTTCCCAGAGGATCGAGCTCTCGACGTCCGGAATCGCTAGGTAAGTAGCAGACGCTATTCTGTGAGTTACGCAGCTGATTTATGACCGGCTCCCCAGGTATCAACCCGATTTTGATGAGCTCTTCCGGAAACGAACAGTTCAATGCAAACAGTGCGGCCGCCGCTTTTCGGACGATGCGACTGGAAAAAAGAAGCTAGAAGACCACCTTGACATGCATTTCAGGCAGAAGAGGAAGGCGAATCAGAATGTCGGCCGTGGACACTCGCGCAGCTGGTTCACTGCTTTGGACGTAAGTTTCTCTCCATTTCGCGCCCGTCCGGCCCGTTCATTGACCTATCTTTCGTAGGACTGGATTCACGATGTCGGCGATATGAAAGGCAAGAGCCGTGCTGATCGACCACTCACCGGTAAATTGGCTGTTGCAGAGGAGAAGGCCAAGCGTGAGGCCGAACTGAGGGCCATGTTTATTGTCGTGGCTCCAGGAGAGGAGGCCAAGGCGTTTTCATGTCCGATCTGTAAGGAACCAATGAAGTGTGAGTTCTTGGAGGACGAAGAGGAATGGGTTTGGAAGAATGCGGTGAAAAAAGATAACAAGGTACGTTTCCTTTGTTCTACCTTGCAAGGTGGGTTTGAGGCTGACACTTCTGCGCAGATCTACCACGCTACTTGTCATGCTGAAGCTGTTATCTCAACGAACACACTGGCAGCACGTCTTAAGAACGAGGAGAGGGAGAGTATGAGCCGTTCTGGGACGCCCGATGTTTCTGTTTCTACGCCAACACGCTCGACCCCACCCAGGACCCTGCAACCGAGAGCGTCTTTGTCTCCATCTCCTGCCAGAACCAGTGGCGTAAAGAGGAAGGCGGATGGTGATGAACCTTCCCCCGGCGATACTCCTCCCATGAAGAAGTTGGAGGTTTCTCTCTAGGGTTGTTTGATGCTGAGCATTGGAATAGCTTTTTCGCATTTGCATTCTGCATTCTATAGTAGAAAGCCATATTGTACAACCAAGTTGAAGTCTGCATCGTAATCTTATCCGTGTTTTATCTTATTCCGCGCGAATGGCTGAGTGAGTGGCCCGAGCCACTCGAGTTGCTCGGTGTGATGTGCGTGACCGCTGCGGGCTTGGTTTATAAACTTCTTTCAACGTCAAATTCCAACCCAAACACCGCGAGGTCCTTCGACCGACCTACTCTCAACACAGAGGTGCGTTGTCACTGGCGAAACCACTGAATTCGTCTACACTCTCAGGTGTTTCCACACTTCGAACTCGTCTCGCAGCCTGATCTTTCAGCTTATTGTGAGTCCAGTCTCAAACACGTCATCTCATCAGTTCTCTTTTGCATACAGCTCACTTCTCCGTCCCGATTTTCCTCTGCAAGTAAACGAAGATGGATATAGACGTCGATATGGACTCCCCCTACAGCGTGAGCGTCTTTCTCATCCGTCGCGCATTGCCATCAGCCATCCCCTCCATCCCATTTCGGAACGTGAAATGCCAACTTACCCATCATCTCTTCCTGCCTTCACCCCGAACGCCGACAATTGCGCTGTGCCTACTCGTGGACTTCGGATGGATATCTTTGCGAACAGCATCATGGTGTTCCGGGATACGATGTGAACAACCACAGCTACGGTTACGCTCAACCCTATTCCCAATGGCAAAGATCGCAATCGCAATACCCTCGCCGAGGCGGCCACGGGACGCAGCACGGCACTGGTCACTTCGGATACCCAACGCCAACGCCACCAACCCTATCGCACGCGATACCGAGAGTCACGATTGTGGTTGACACGAACGTACTGTTAGATTACCTCATGGTGATTCAAAAGTTTGTTGGGGACATCGAGGGGACGAAGTGGCCCTGCGTTGTTGTTATCCCGAGCGTGGTTATATCAGAATTGGATTGGTGCGTCTGTCCCACCCCTGCATTTTCATCTTCCGACTCTGAACCAAGGCCTTTCCGGCTGTTGTAGGCAGAAAAACACGAGGAAGAGTATCTCATGGTCCGCCCGTGCCGCGTCCAGGTGGATCCTAGACAAGTTGAAGGAGGATAAGGAGCAGAAGGTGTTGAGAGTGCAAGCGAGCAATGAGACGCTCGTAGGTTCGGGTTCGAAGGACCTGGTGGGTGGAATTCCTCATGGTCTTGCGTTCCATCATTCGCTGGGCGCTGAGATTCATCACAATCTTCGTTCTATCCATAGCAACCAGACCGGAATACGGAGAACGATATATCGATCAGGGATTGTTGTCGATACTTCCGGCGGAATACCCGAGACCCTGTGTTTCTTCTCAGCGGAGACATAAACCTCTCCATCAGGGGAGAGAGCGATGGTAGGTTGTTGGGTGTGATGTTAACATTCGGTGTTTTGATCCTGATCATCGGTTCCGCCAATCTTTTTTGTTTTTCGCAGACATTCAGACGCTGGGGCCAAGCAAGGACTGGTCAAGCCGGGCTATCGCCAGCAGCGTCTTTGGTTCTGATGCGTGTCGGGGGTTTGACGGATACGTTCAGTCTCAGATACGCCAAGGCCGAACTTCGGCTCACATTCAGTCGTCGACCGGTGCGGTCGTGGTCGATAGGATGAACATCGACATCGAGCACAGCACGGAATGGATACCGTCACATGTTTTGGACGATTTGCATTTGCAACTCGTGGACCATTTCACGGTGCTGCTGAAGGAGCTAGTGGAGCGGATCAATCCAGAGGTGACAAAGTCGGCCGGGAAGGACGGAGCGAGCTTGTCGATGCACGCCGGGGTGCTTACGAAGCCTTTTGAGGGATGGACGGCCGCGGACTGCGTGGAACACTTGGCGGCACTGCGGAAGATCCCTGGATCACGCGCGGTACGGCTCGAGTCGTTCATGAGTAAGCCGCATTGCAAGGACGCGAATGCCCGAGGCCGAAGACGTGGGCAGGACTGGACGCGGGTGCAATGGGATACAGCGATGCGGATGTTAGAAATGGTGGGGAAAACTTTTGAGGATCAAGCGATTGGGGAGTCTGTTGATCTATTGAAGATTGCCGTTGAAGACTACTTCAAACTTCCGACGTGATCTGGGCACACAAACTCGTTGCATCGGGCAGGCGGGCTAGCTTTTTTGTTCTTTTCTCTTCAACTTTCCTTTTTGCGGTTGGCTTGAAGATGGATTGGATTTACGAGCTTTTATAGACCGCACAGCAGCAGCTGTGACCCAAATATAACACAAGCCAAACGCGTGACAGATCGTGTGAGAGAGGTTGTGTGACAACCATACCGTCACAGGCACTACAACAACACGGGTTCTGTTTTGACAGCCCCGACAGCGGTATAGTTCTATACCGCAGTTGGCCCGACCTCACGCTCCTTCTCCTCCTCCTCCTCACCCCCCCTCCCTGTCTCTTGAAATGCGAAGACGGACTTTCCACATCTATTTATCCCTTCTCGCTGCTGTCCTGCTCGGCACAATCATCGTTCTCACCTCCTTCTCTTACTATCTCGCAATCGACGCCACCGCTTATTTGACTGAGGAGGAACTCGATGTCCCGGATTACCACTCAAGATGGAATGCCTCCCAGCACGGGAAAATCGAACGTATCCCGCGCATATTGCACCAAACCTGGAAAACAGAGACCCTCCCTACGCGCTGGAAGGGTATTTCGGACGACTGCAGAGAAATGATGCCCGACTAGTGAGCTTGCTTGCTTCCCCTTCTCGCCTGCCTGTCCAATGCTGAATGTGTTGTTTTCAGCGAGTACATGCTCTGGACAGACGCGAGTTCGCGAGATTTCATTGCTGAGAACTATTCCTGGTTCCTGGACACCTTCGACGCTTACACCTACCCTATCCAACGAGCCGACGCCATTCGATATTTCGTTCTTCACCACTACGGCGGCGTGTACATCGATTTGGACATCGGATGCCTCCGCCCCCTCGACCCTCTCCTCGTCTTCCCAGTTGTCCTCCCCAAGACCATACCCGTTGGCGTTTCCAATGACCTCATGTTCTCGGAAAAGGGGCACCCGTTCATGGCCCAAGCGATCCACAACCTCGTCACTTTCGATCACAGTTGGATTCTCAATTACCCAACCGTCATGTTCTCCACCGGACCCATGTTCTTGTCCGCCCAATATGGCCTCTACACCTACTCCAATCCCACCTCCCTGGAAACCCTTGGCGAAATCCGCATTCTACCCAAATCTTTGTACGGAAAGAACGCCGAGCCGTTTGAGGCACCTCACAGTTTCTTTTCCCACTTCTATGGAAGCAGCTGGCACGCTGACGATGCGGCCTTCATTGGCTTCCTAGGAACTTGGGGTAAAGTACTGTTGATCGTTGGTGGCATAATCCTACTCCTGGGCGTGATTCGGCTGGCGTTGCCGAGTAATAAACGACGTCGTTTGGCCGCTTACGATGTCGTCTTACCCAAGTGGACACAAAGGAACGGAAGGTGGTATTTGGACCTTGGGTTGTTTGCTCTCCCCGCCTCCGGATACACGACCCAGCCGGCGTCGCCTATTTCGCCTCTGGACTCGCCGGCGCTGGAGAGCCAATTACCACTTCTCCCGCTCCCGCTCGATGTCCGGTCCGCTTCTCCCGCATCATCGGATATGACTTCTCTCGGTGAGGTCATCCCGGCCGTTGGAAGCGCCATCTCAACGAATCCCGTTGTCGAGGCCGCGAAGTGGGTCGGCACTCGGTTCATGGGATTGTTTGGATATCAAACAGCGCCCGTACTTCATTCACCTAGGCGGCGAACAAACCACCAGCGGGGCGTGCTCTACTTCTTGCCTGCTATTTTCACACCATCACGAGACATCGAAGCTCCAACTCCCCGCCTTCCAAACCGCCCCGCACCTCCTTTCCACGGTCACAGATACACACCACCGTCGCCACCCCTCCTTTCAAACAAAGGAAGGTATGCTGACGACCTTGACATCGTCGATCTGACGCCGCACACTTATCGGAGGTCGGTGAACTCGTCATGCGACGACCAATTCACGTCAGACGAAGGAGAATCATCATCGCTATGGGAAGCATAGGACGTTCGCGTCCTCGCCAGCTACTGCGGTGTCTCCATGCCTCGAGTCATTGGCTACCTTGCCGGACACAATAGAGGTCCTTGGTGCCCCATTCGAACCAAATACCGTCCGTCTTTTTGGCTATCCTCACCCCTGAGAGGGGGGAAGTACAGTACGATACTATACGAAGCATTGTTTTTCCGCCCACGTTCCCTCTCTTGCGCGAGATCACCGCCGTGACTTGTGGCACCCGCCGTTCGCTCTTTTTCTTTCTTCCACCTGTCGCAAGTTTCTAGCATACGGCGCAACGCACAATCTAGTTGTTTTCCTCCCTTCCAATCTGCATCGCTATATCTGTCCAGTTCGTGGCTCGACGTCCCGTCGTGCCTTAAATTTCTTTGCATGCTTTCCCCCGTTCCCTGTCTCGCCTTTCCTGTCCTCTTTCAAGACGATCTTCGCATTCTCTCTCTTGTATTTACTAAGCATTTTTCCTTCATTCCTCCTTCCCACTTTAACCGTACATACTTCCAGGGTTCGCCATCGTAGGCGGAGGAAGTATAAATTCATACCACATACTCAGCTCGCGGTGGACCGCATTTCGTGTGCGGCCTCAGAATTCAGAAAGGGACTGGTTTTGCTCCTGGGCAATGCGGCAAATCAACTATCACTTCCAGAAAGATCAAATGTAATATACAAGATGGGCATAACAGACACTGGAGAGTCTACGTGTTGGAGGACGCCTTCCACAACCCGGTCCCCTCCGCCGTTCCTTTTGGCTCCGCACCCCTCCCCCCCGGAATAACCAACGATCAGAGAAAAATGGCCAGAACCTTGATGGAGGTTTACGCGGAGGGTTTGTAATACCCGAACCGGCAATACACTCTCGGGATACCGTCGCACGAAGCCGTAGTACACCAGCGATACGTTTACAAATACTTGAACCCCGTGGTTTTCCGTCGACCTCTGACCGTTTGGGTCAGTGATCTCATCTTGAGCGATAAGATCAGCATCGCGAGGGCGCCCGCGAAATACGTCACAGATGGTCCGAACGACCAATATGACGCGCACGCTGTACGAGCGTTTGAAAAAAAAAAAAAAAAGTCAGCTGTTTGTTGCAGAAGGTGGAGAGGTGGAGATAAGATAAGATACGGATCAAACATTGCGGTACGGGACATCGCGCGATACGCGATAAACTGGTGACCCGATGTGTCATACGCTCTCTGGTGCATGACGAAAGAGTATGACCGCAAGCATACGAACATGCAGATACGTTCATAACACGACCCCGAGAGGAGCCCACAGAAGCGGTGAGGGTGTGGGGACGGGGAGATGATCGGGACTGATGGAAGATACGAGATCTGCGTACCCAAAAGGGGGCCGATTGCCCTACCCAGCTGACCCCTAGAACGGAACCTGCCCAGTGCCCTGCCCTTGGCTAAATCCGGGTGTTGTTCGCCCTGAGGCTTGCCGGTCACCTGGTCCTTTTCTTCCATGATGTCATCACATTGTAACGACGCGTACGACGTCAACGAATTGACCACCGTCGCGGAGGTGTACGCCATGAAAACCGCCGATAGTTGAAGGACCCGAACCGCGGCGTTAGACGATGGGCGTTGTGGGTTAATGAGGTGGGGAACGGCAGATAGGAGGAGAAGGGAGAAGAAACAACTGAGCACGCCCCTTCGAGCGATAACTCCTTCGCCGACCTTCGGTATGACCCTCCGAACGTAACCACCCTGTAGCAGAGCACTAAGAACCCCTATCGACCCAATGAGCGCACCATTCTGCCTGTTGTTCCAGTCGAAAACTGAAGATGCGATCCACGCCGCCGAATTGAAACACCACCATCATCATGCCGCACCAACATGTTTTTGAAATTCATGTGGCCCGTATCCCATTTCCAATTCAGAATCAGAAGAAATGTACGCCAGTTCCAGGAACCAGATGTAGAAGCGAGGGGTGCCACGGAGCGGGAAAGCTAACGATTAGCTTCCGGGTGGATTGGTGAGAAAATCAGACACTTACGATCGAAGGTCAGGAACGTCAACGTAAATTCTACCCCAGAAAAGATACCCAGGAACAAAAAGTGTAAAGTAGACATGGACTTGAGGAGCTGCAAACGATCCTGGACGGATTTCCCGCGCATTTGGATCGATCGAGAAGTGGCACGCGATGGAGTGGTATCATCGCCAGGATCGAGTTTTACGGATCTACCCTCATTCTTTCTGGAGAAACGTGTTTCTGGAAGCGCCACGGCGAGAAAAACCGTCTCTAGGACGAGTAGGACGAGGGTCAGCGCGGCAGGTGTCGCGTAGATGTTGAGTTCTAAGTCTTGGATGATGTTTGGTGGAAATGGTCGGGAAGCGAAATACGCTCCTATAGGTGGGCCCACGCAGAAACAGATGGCAAACGCGATCCCAACAGACGCCAGCGCCTTGCTGCGATCCGCAGCCGAAGTGACGTCGGATAGGATGGCTACAGCAAGTTGAACGTTGCCCTCACTCAATCCCCCTATGACTCTTGACAACGTGTAAGAAGCAAATGTCGTTGACTGAATCCAGACAACCGCGGAAAGTACGTTGCCTAGCATTGTGATGAGAAGGACACGTTTTCGACCGTACTTGTCAGACAACGATCCGATGTGCGGTGAGACGAGAAACTGTAGGGCGCTGTCGTTCCGTCAAATCGTGTGTAGGTCGAGAAAGACCGCTGAACACTGACGAGAAGATTGACCCCATGAATCCTCCTAGGGGAACATTGAGAAATGGATCATCCGTCGCGTTAACCTTAGGCTCACCTAGTAGTACGATATCCCATTTCTGTGGGTTCTTCGCTGGGGTTCTCAAGAGAAAGTTTCGTGTACGTGAGACGAGGCGGAGCGTTCTTGTGAGGAAACCATCAGGGTATGCGGATTCACGCTGTGTGTTGTTGAGTGCCCAATTTGTTTCTACAAGATGCCGGAACTCACGATGGTATACCACTCAATTATACGGGGGAACAGCGGTAGAGGGATCGTGAAAGCGAAGAGGTCCAACAGCAGTGAAAGAAACACGACCGTCTCGACCTTGATTGTCATAGCGAACCTTGTGGTCGTCGTGACCGTCGACCAGCACAGCGGCGTTGGAGACCTCTGAACCGGATTCGGGTAGGATTTTGAGGAAGATTTTAGGATAGGGAACGGGAGGAAAGCCGTAGCCACTGGCTACGCTGTCAAGGCCCGATAGAATGGAATTGAGGTGCAGTATCTTCCGCCCCGATCAGGTCGCGTGTCCCGTTCCATCACGGTTCTTCGAAAATGAAGGCCGTCAACTTGCCCTCCTCTTGTTCTGGCCGGGATCCCAGCTCACAAAATGCAGAGTAACCGGGCACCCGAAAAGTGATAAATGCTCGGTATTGTATTCCACGCTGACCACCGGTTGTGTCGGACTTTCAACGATTTGCTGACTTTGCATCTAATGAGGATCGTAAACAGACCCTCGGTTCATTAAGGCCTTTCCGCACCCCTTTTGGCCTCCGAGGGACCGTGCACCATGCCACAGCTTTCCGGTGCTCGTGAAGTGCACGCGCTGGTACTACTGGCAGTAGGAAACCAGATATGTGTCATAGCCGCGTGCTTTCCTGTGCATCCCAACACAAAAGCCAGAGTGATGGCAAGGGTACCCTAAGTATATCCCCCCTCCCCGACACCACTCGAACCACTACTTGAATGCCCACCAGTGACACAGGCGCGACCATCAGCGGACATCCAAGACGAGATGATGACACAACGCTGTTGGCAAGGTTCGTACGATATGTATCAGTCGTTTGCTCACATCTGAGTCTGGCAGACTCGTCGCAGATGCACTCAAGGACAGCGTTGCGGAGCTACGGAGGGGCGACGAGATGATGATGTCTCAGTACGTCAATGTCAAACTCTCAAAGGGCACGCATTAACGTGACACTATAACAGGTTCACTACCGCCTTCCGAGAAGAAATTTCAGCGCTTCGTGAAGGAGAGGAGTACCGGCTTGCTCGGTGAGTCTTCCCTGGAGTCTTCGAAGGAGCCGGTTAAGACTCAATTGGCTCTGTACTGCTTTAGGTTGGAGAAGGCCATCGCAACCTTGAAACCCGCGGAGATCTGGGCTGACCCGACCACAAGCTTTTGGACCGCCTACAAGAAAGTTGCTGATGAGTTTGACACCGATTTGGCCTCAAAATATGCCGGAGACTTGAGCACCTCCCTGGTTTTTGTGAGCGCCTCCACGTCTCTTGCGTATCGATTCGCCTGGACCAAGTTCTTTCTTCATGTTAGGCGGGTTTATTCTCGGCAATTACTTCCGCGTTCATTGTCCAAATCCTTCCAGGGCTCCAGCCAAACCCCGCCGACCTGACAAACGCCTTGCTTCTCCGGATATTGCAGCAGAACACCTCATTCGGCGGAACCGACCCACCGACCCCGATCTCGAATGTCCGCGCCGGTGCCGTCGCAGCTCAGTCCATCCTCTTCACCAGTCTGTCCGCCACATTGTTTGTGGCCTTCGTCGCGGTGTTCGGGAGACAGTGGATCCATCGTTATACGCAGGTCACGGGGTGGGCAAATATCGCCGACCGAGGGAAAGAACGCCATGCCAAGTTAATGGGACTTCGGAAGTGGGGATTGTACCTGATCATGGAATCGCTGCCCGTCATGTTGCAGTTTTCTCTATTCCTTTTCGGTGCCGCCCTTGTCGTCTATCTATGGGATCTGGACGTTTCCGTCGCGGAAGTGGTGTTGGTGGTCACTTCTGTCGGCGTCGTCCTCTACATCTGCATCGCCGCAGCCGCGGCGGTTTGCTGTGGTTATCCGTTCCAGACCCCCCTATCCGGTCTCATCCTAAAAATCTTGCCGTGGGCGAAGAAATCCACAACACTTGCTTTCATTTGGTTGAGGCGTTGGTGGATGCGGAGGGTCACTGCACCCCTGCTCCCAATCAGATGGGTGACAGGGGGTGGCTGCCTGACGAGCTCGCTTGGGCTCTTGTTCAGGAGATTCGCCGGTGGGATGAATACCCAAAACGATGCTGGCGAAGATCCCCACAACGACTACCCTATGACGCTTTCAAACCCCGCGTTTTGGAGGTATTATCCACTTTTCACTTGCCCCATTCCGGAGGACATTGCCGTCTCTGCAGGGTTCTGGTTGTTAGAAAACTCAACCGATTCTTCGACTGCCTCTGCCGTCGCCGTCATAATCTCAGAGTCCCAGTTGCCGTCCTGTAGCGTCCCCACGGTTGCACTAGTCCGACTACACGACGCATACACGGAGGGTTTTCGAGCGCCAGATTTCAACGGGTCCGTTCGCCTCAGGGCTCTTCACTCCGCTACCGCGTACTACGTCCTCTATCACGCGCAGCTCGTTCGGACCACCTTCGAAAGTCTCGAGATTGAGGTGGAGAGACTTCCCCCCGATCTCCCTCCCGATCTTTTCCTCCACCTACACAACGATGAATGGAATGGGAGCAGCGTGTTTGAACACCTTCTCCGCATCGAAGACCGCTCAGAGCCTGGAACATCGGCGCGGTTCCTGTCCTATATTGCCCCCTACTGGTTTTTGGGCGATTCAGATGCCACAGTCGGCTCCCGACCGAGCCGTTTACAGGCCTTGTACGAACTCGTCGAAGTGTTGAAAAAATCCCAGGCGTTGAATCTTGCGACTCTTACGGAGTGCTTCCTCTGCGTAGGAGTGGCGTTAGACTTTCCAATACATCCAGAGGATTTGATTCGTGTCGACAAAAGGTTCGTCTCGTTCGCCCATTCGTTAATGGTGATATTGATTGGGGATAGTGATTATTTTGAGTTGACCTTCAAAATGGTGGTTGAATACATTCATGGAATGGTCTTATACCGGGGTCGCCGACATCGCTACGCTAAACCGGCACTGGAGATCCTTCTTACCCTTGTCAAAGAGACAACATTCCCGCTCGTCGACTCCGTGTGGATAAACGGGCTCCTAAAAGCCGCTGTGGGGGGGAATATGGATGATGGAACGTTTACCTCGTTACTTAGGCTCAGCGCACGAAGGAAGGAAGAAGATGCGGCGGCGGACACGGAAACACCACCCGACCCAGGGTTCGTCTACGTCCGAGAAGGTGACACAGACCAACGGTCTCCCGGAGGAGCCGCACCACACGAAGTGATTCCCACCCCCGAATATATCCTTTTCAGCAAGATTTTGAAGAACGTCCAGACTTGTATCGAACGGGAGGGTGGTTGGCAGGACGAAGCCGTGTACGGCGGCCTCATCGCGATCAGGGATATTCCTCGACCAGGATCTTTCCTCCCTGAGGTTGAGTTCCTCCGAACATTGTCCAAAGCGATGGAGAAGGAGAAGGACAAAACATTCCACGTTAGGAAAGCAGCCTACGACGTCATACTGGTCGCGCGAGAATGGTGGCTCAGGTCACCGGACTTACGCCAGACCCTCGAAGATCTCGACTTTCCCAGGCAACTGCACAGCGTTGTGATCGAAACCGGTCGCTCCGACCACCAGGTTTCATTCCTCAAGATAATGGAAATCCTGTCGGAGGATAGATATTGGCACCCTTACCTCAGGAAAACCATGGACATTTGGCTGCCTTTCCATCACGAAGGACGGGACCGAGTCCTCCGCATCCTCACCACCGTTGGCGAATTACTACCCCTGGAGTACGACGGTTCCAACCGCCCTTCTTTCGACAAACCCTTAGAAAAAGTCGTGGAAGACGAGTGGGCGGGAGTCCCAGGACGCCATCCGATGGATCTTACGGCTGATCGGCTGGAACCACTCGCGGAGGTCACAAAGCAGTTCAAGGGATTGTTCTTCACCGAAAGCAATCGGAAAGCGGTTCTGGCCGCGGTTGAGAGGGTTATTCCGTCCTTAGAGAGGCGGCGCGATGACGATTATGAGGGCCCAGGAGAGGATGTCCGTGGTATTGTTGATGATCTTCTGGAAAAATTGCGGACGCCTATGCAGTCGACCAGCCAAGATTAGATCGCCATCCCCACTATGTACTACGCGATTTGAAACTTCATTTATACGCTCATCACGCAATAGCATTTGCGAATTATGGCGAGCGGAAGCAGCTCGAGATGCGGAGCACGATCACTGGTGGTGGTCACCGCCTCCAAAGGCAACCCTTTGCGCGCACAAGGGGAAAGTTGGATTCCACAAGTTACCAATCCGTGTGGAATCGAATCCACAAGTTACCAATCCGTGTGGAATCGAATCCACATCACAACTTTGGGATTCAGGCGGTGGGCGGCGGCGGCGGCATCGTTGCCACATCGGTTTTGTACACATAGCTAGAGCCACGCTAGACACGGAAGATGGAGCGGAAGATCTCTGAAAACGTATGCGCCTGAACGACCATTCCCCAAAGTTGAAACTTCGGCTATAGCTCAACATCAAGTTGCTGAAGGTCCTATCTCCATTGATGCATTCTCCACCGGCTTTTTGAACTTCTGATCTTCCACAAGGAACCGCGTGTGCAGACGTTACGAGAGAAGGGGGATGGAGTTCTCCGTTCCCATCGATTTCTGATACCACGTCAATATGGTGGGGGTGACCATAGATCGTGCTTACAAAAATATTATGCCGCTTGGACATGCGAGGGCCTGGCAAGGCATTGAAGTTGGACCTTCTTTAGTGCATGAACAAGTTCACCGGCGGCGTTGGGAGTGGCAGTCATAACTGGGATGGGTTCCGTATCTCTAAATGTCTCTTCTAGGTATTCCGCAGCACCGGACATATGTGCAATCTGGGCACAAGCAGCGTGGAGAGCGATGAGTCGGGGTGAAGGAGGTTCAATTTTCTTGCCGTCCGGGAACGTGTGGGTCCGAAAGGTCACAGAATGGTGCAAGTAATTTTGCCAATAGTGAACAGCGCAATTGAGCTTGTACTTGCCGGGGATGACGTTTCCACGATTCTGCAGTCGAATGATAATGGTAGGCCTACGGCACAGAGACATAAACCCAAAATCTACCTCGAACGGCGTCAACCAAATGTCGAACCGGTCGAAATGTTTGTGCGGAATTGGTGTGAGCATCATAGCGTTCCGAGAGCTATTGAGGTTTTCGGAACCTAGTAGAACGCGTGTGGAGAACCCGCCAAAGTTTTCGATGACGTCTTTGCCCAGTCCAGCTTTGGGAGGCAGAAACGGCTTCAGTGTAGTTCACGAAATAGGATGATTTGGGGAAGTGGATCAACCTCCTGGTGCGCTGCCTCTGATCCCCCTCTGATCCCTTCCGAAAGGGATTGGCTGATTATATGGGCCACCTCCAGTGTATCCGGTTCTGCTTGTCCGTTCCACATCGACTCGTCCACCCTCCCAGAAGGGGGACAGAAACCGCCTTCACGAACCATTACCTGTGGGGACAGTAAACGTGTGACCAAGTAATCGGAAGAAACAGATTTACTAGTTTTCTCAGTTCTTTGGCAGTTAAAGAAGGTTTCTCAAGAAGCTGTTCGAATTTGGCGGCAGCGTCTTGCGTGGCCACCACCGGGCTTTGTTCAATCGAAATGATGGGTGTATCTGTCTTCGGGTTATAAACTAGTGATCGTCAACAGGACAACAGACAGAATGGAACTGACAACTTACAGACTCTGATGAGACCGTACATATACAAGTGGGTTAACTCAGCCAATAACACATGATCGTCGTTGCAGTCGAGGATTTCTGTGGCCAAATTATCCCGTCCCCTGTCTGAAGGGGAATGCAGGAGGGCAAAACTGAGCACCCGGCTTGCACAAGCCGGGGGTAAAGTCTTGCAGGATATCATCAGATCTAGTGTGT
>Ga0307517_10004565_pt1 | contig 21243 bp, 31 predicted proteins | sample 23_EM_MG_FD_194515 | JGI IMG/M metagenome (GOLD analysis project Ga0307517, IMG submission 194515) | Populus trichocarpa ectomycorrhiza microbial communities from riparian zone in the Pacific Northwest, United States - 23_EM | ecosystem: Host-associated > Plants > Roots > Unclassified | place...
AGAGCTGTGGTGTGGTCTCGCCGGCGATCCTTTGGATGACCAGAGCAGAGGGTGGATCTGCGGTTTCGCTGTGTGGTGGGACACAGATTCGCGGGGGAAGAGGGTGAAGAGTTTGAGTTCAATCAGCAACGTAGCGTCCATACCCTTGGCCCCGAGCGCGGTGCATGTGGATGTCTCTTGTTGAGGCCACGCGCGTAGATCCCCGGGGCCACGGGTATTCGCAGTAGCCGTTCCATCTACACCGGGCGATTTTCTGCCCCGTTCGTCGAGGGATGTGGGGTATGAAAATTTTCACCATGCGAGGAATGAGACATTCCTGTAGTAGGTAAGTATCTTCCCTGCTCGTGAAGAGGTATGCCTACCTGCTCTCTGATCCCTGTCGGGTAGCTCGGCAAGGAACCCTGAAGTGAGGAAGGGTGCTGAGTGAGTGTGAGGTGTTAATCGACAATCCCCCTAGCGAACAAGTGTTCCCAATTTTCATAGTCCCTCGAGTTGTGTAGGTGTACACCTAAAGATCCAAGGCCGGGGTGAGTCTGGAGACCTTCGACATGGCCTTAGAGTTCCAAGTCATGCCATGTGTACTGCATGCAGTGAGTGGGGAGGTGAAGGCTCGGCGGAACCGGCTTGGCCCGGCTTCCTAACAATCACCACCCTGACCACGACAGGACGCGCTCGACCCTCCAAATGCCAGCGCGAACGGTTCGAGACTGTGTACACGCACCCCCAACATGGAGCAACCCCCCACGTCAGTGCCGAGCGTGCTCGCAGTAAGTTCAGAAGCTTCACGACTCGGGCGGCAAGTTCACGTTCGCATTCCTGCATCTCTTCAACCCCCGGATATGTACGACGTCTATCAAGGCGGTCTGAGTGGCCTGGACGTCAATCGCCGGACATGGGCTGGTCACCCGTGCTACGCACGTCATGAACGGGGTTAACCTGGGGTGGAGGTAGTGACCCAGGCGCAACATCAAAGGAACTCTGTTCTCCCGCACAAACATTTAGGATTCTGTGGGGTGTTGCACTTGTGATCCGTGCATTGGGTTCTTTCCGAAGGTCCTAGTGAGTCCTTCACCCAACTTAGAATTCCAATGTCTAGAGTGTTTGAAACGGGACCCCCTCACGATCCCTAGGACGACGCGTCAGCGCTCAGCTGCGGTACTAGTAACCTCGGCCACGTTCTTCCCAACCGAGCCCATGCCTCTGAACTCGGGGCGGGTTCCAGCCTGGACCTAGGGCTAGCTCCGTTGCCTATCCCGGATATCCCGTCTGTAGAGATGATCCAGGGTCATGATGTCTACCGGGTATATAGCAAACGGTTTCCCGCTTCCGCCTAAAGTCTCCAGGTATTCGGGCCCTTGATCGTCGATCCTCGCGTGCCAGTCTGAAGCCCCGTCCTCGCGGAAATTCGCCCCTGACCTGGCGTAGTACCCCATTTTTCGGGTCCCCGTCCCGAAGGTTGGATGTCTCAGCGGCGACCGATCGGCAGCGCTCTGTGCCTGTTGTGCTCCTTCACCCGAACAACCATGCAATATCTTCCCATTCTATGGCTACCGTTCAGGGGTGAAGTGTATTGCTATTTGCAAGGATTGATCACGCTATGTGATCGGCGTCTCCATTCGCGGAAGCCAGGATCCGCGCGGGGATTTGCCCACCGACATCCCTCGCCATGTACCTCGGAAGTCGGTACGTGAAGCGAGTGGTAACATAAGAGAATTCTGAGGGCTTTGTCAGTTTCGCGGTTTTCTATCACCTATTGGACGACCATCCGTAACATGAAACACATATATACCCTCCCCAATAGGGTTCCGGCTCCACTGACCGAGGTTTGCTTCTCACCCTATGGGAATCTTCCGCGTCTCACATGCGAGCAAAATCGGGCATCAAGCATCGGGCTGGCGCCGAAACCTGGCGGAGCCAAAAAAGATGGGTTACAGTCCTTCCTGTCCTCCGCATTTCGGAAGATTGGCCGGTTCTCGAGCGACACAGCCATGGCGTTGTGATTCTAGGTGGGCGCGGTTTGAAGGCAAGGTCCGCGACCCGACTCAACGGACGGGGTCCTAATAACTCCCTTAAATGTCCTTGGATATATGGGGTGGTGTCTAGACTCACGCGTACACGAGGTAAGCACGCGGACAGTCACCCATTGAGTACCTTCCATGACCTGTTAGACTTTCTAGACTTCGAGTATATCTGGCGAGAAAGGAATGTATTGGGACCCCGACCGTTGTGCGGGGCTCAAAACAATACAAGTCACAGCAAACTGGCACCCACCGCGAGCTTACAAAACATTCTTGGAAGGTCACTCAATTGGTCCACCTAGCTATTAGTAGACTAGTTCTTTATCAGGTGCGTACATAAGCACAACTACGGCTGATACGCCATATCGGCAGAGTCTCTCATCACAGCCACACAACGGTCCCCCCGCGTCAGCCCACCCAAACAACATCAGCAGCATAAGCCACATGGACTTCGTCCGTCCTTATCCCCAATTCCTAATTGGCTGTAAACTGACTGAAAATGCGAATCCCGGACCCTCATTCTATTGTTCCAACCCTCCACGACATGCATTACCACCGACACCATCGTTAACAGGATTTTAACCAGACCAACCAGGATGACCCATACTATGTATCCCTACGCGCGCGTGCCAACGACGAAGGGTCCAACATGGCGCGTTGCTTTGAGGAAAGTCAACAGGCGTACACGTACGGTGACGGAGCCGAGGCCAAGGCGTTGGCCGATGAGGGTTGGAGGCACAAGGCAAGGATGGAGCGATTGAACGCAGAAGCCAGTGCTTGGATATATGCGCGTGAGCCGCGCCACTTCTCCCACCGATGGATCGATAATCCCTAGAGTTTGATGCTGATGCGTGCGCCCCTCTTATTTCGCGTCCAGAGAATAATGCAGTGAGTTAGACTTTTTTATTTGGTACAAGGTAGTTATCTTATATCGACTCGCTATTAGGACAATGACCCCGGAGAGATCGACCTGCACGGATTATACGTGAAGGAGGCCATCGAGTACGCTGACAGGGCCATCGAAGCTGCCAAACATCGTGGCGAAACCACGATTAACATCATAGTCGGTCCGTTTCCTTCCTCAAACAATAGGTGTCCTTTCTAACAAAATAGGGTTTCGTTCCCAGGTCGAGGTTTGCATTCCGTCAGTGGGGTCGCCAAACTGAGGCCCGCAATCGAGGGATTGGTTCAAGAGTATGTGCTCGTTTTTGGCACCGCATGAGTCGCCGGGGCTCAGATGCGTTGTATCATTCCATAGGCATGGTATGGTTGTGGAATCGGACCCAGATAATGCCGGGGTGTTGATCGTGCGGCAGGATGATGGATGGTGGTAGTTGTGCCATTGGTGCGGGAGAAGTCACTCGCAGGCTTGGGAAATCAGAAGAGGGGTGTGTTATCGTGTTTCTTGGGGTTCTCACTACAGCGACTTCCCACCGGTGGAATCGGCTCCTGCTCGGTGCGAAGCGGTCCGTACTATCCTTGGCCTAGATTGTCATCCGTTGGGGCGACGGGAAATGTTATCTTGTATACGAAACCTTTTGGCGGGGATCATGCCGCAAGGACGTCTTCGGATGAACTCTTCCTGCCCGCCCATGAATCTGTAACAGTGGGGATTGCTTGCCGAACACATGGACCATCATCGACTGCAAACGAAATCAGCATATGCTATCCCACACATAGAGATATGTTCCGGTATTACTCACCGTGAGGAGGGCTCCCACTATGGGCCTCTCCCTGCACGTTTGGTCATCGCCAACACAAGATTCAGCTCTGACCCTCAACTCCCTCCTCCGCCTCGCTGACATTCTGCTCTCGGTAGCGACTGTAAAGGCGTTAGCCTCTACACGGGCTTCACACTCCCAGGGTTGGAGGCTTCGGTCATCCCTGAGACCTCGAGACATAGGAGCAGACACCAGGTCTGGACAGTACATATCTTCACGGGCGCACCGTCGAGTAGTACACATTATCCGGCCGACCAGCTATGCAATGCGACGTACGAAATCCATGCATAAAACCGGAAACCCAATGATAAGTTTGCTCAGGACATTGATGTCATCGCACTCACGTCGCTACATAGTAGGTTTCCATCCCTCCGCTGACGGTCAAGATGGGGGAGTCCAGCTGTCCCATTCGATGACCATCGATTCAGCCTAGGTGGGACGGTAGGGACCACCACATTTCCCAAAGCAAAGAAAATCAGCGAACTTCGCGGGGTCGGAAAACACAAGATGTTCTGCCAGTCCCATGAACACCAGCGTTGGGTGGAGGGGCGGCCGGCATCTGGCAGTGGATTTTGTTGAGGAACCAGTACTGTCGGGCCCACGCGCCCCGCGGGAAAGTGCGTGGTGTTGTTGGTAGGTTCCCGCAACCGCCCTTCGACGGGGACACAATGTCATCACTAGACTTGACGAGGTCTAACCGCCCCACCCCAACCTGCGTAACACAGACAAGCGGACAAAACCACTGGTGAGGCATCTCATTCGCAGCTTAGCCGGCGCCCTACGAGGTCCAGGGTAAAGGACGGCGGATGGGTGGGGGACCGTCTGAAGCAGGTTTACCCCGGTTGCAGGCCGACTGCGGGAGAACACCCACTGCCCAAAACAGATGAGAAACGGAACGGGAGTGTCGATCCCGATCAAACAAACAAGCACAACCACGGCTGATTCGCCGTGCTGGCAGAGCCCCTCATCATAACCGCACAGCGGTCCCCCGCGCCAGCCTACCCACAACATCAGCAGCATAAGCCACATGCCCGTTCGTCCTTATCCCCAATTTTTGATTGACTGTACACTGACTGAAAATGCGAATCCCGGACCTCATTCCATCGTTTCGATCCTCCACGACATACATTACCATCGACCCCATCATTAACAGGACCCGAAACCGACCAACCAGAATGACCCACACTACGTATCCCTGCGCGCGCGTGCCAATGAGGAAAGGTCCAACAAGGCGCGTTGCATTGAGGAAAGTCAGAAGTTGTATGCGTCCGGAGACCAAGCCGCGGCCCAGGCGTTGTCCGATAAGAGTTGGGAACACGGGGAAATGATGGAGAAATTGGACAGAGAAGCCGCTACTTGGATATTTGAGAGTGAGCGGTGTTGCTTCTCCCGCCTGTGAATCGATAATCCCTAGGGTTCGATGCTGATGCGTGCGCCCCTCTTGTCTGGCATTCAGAGAACAATGCAGTGAGTTAGACTTTCTTGTTTGGTGCAAGACAGTTATCTTATATCGACTCGCCATCAGGACTATGGCCCTAAAGTTGCAGTGAGTTAGACTTTCTTACTTAGTACAAGGCAGTTATCTTATATCGACTCGCTATCAGCACTATGACCCTATAGTGATTGACGTGGATGGATTATCCGTGGAGGAAGCCATCTCTTGCATTAGCTGGTCCATCGGGGACGCTGAGCACTTTCGTCACGAATCCAGGATTGGCATCGTACTCGGTCCGTTTTCTTCCTCAAACAATAGGTGATCTTTCCAACACAACAGGGTGTTGTTCCCAGGTCGGGATGTGTATTGCAGCAGTGGGATCACCGGTCTGAAACCCGCCATCGAGGAGATGGTTAGAAAGTACGTGCTCGTTTTTTGAACCACATGGGTTGCCTGGGCTCAGACGCGTTATATCACTTCACAGGTATGACATGATTATGCATACGGACCCAGATGCCGGGCTGTTGTTCTTGCATTGGGGTAGGGGACCCCACTACCACAGCTAGTTGTGCCGTTGGTGCAGATGAGGTCACTCGCAGACTAGGGCAATCAGAAGAGGGGTGTGTTATCATGTAAACTTGTAACAGATCGTGGTTCTTGTGGCTCTCACTACACACCGGTGGAATCAGTTCCCGCTCGGTGCGAAGGTGTATGCATTATCTTGGGCCTAGACCGTCATCCGCTGAGATGACGGGAAACGCTGTCTTGTACACAATCATTTTTCGTAGGGTCATAGCGTAAGGGTGTCCTCGGATGAGCTCTTCCCACCCGCCCATGAATTTGTGGTAGTGGGGATAGAGGCCCATCGTTACCTATAAACACAATCAGCATATCCTATCCCACACACAGATATATTCCGGTATCATTCGCCATGAACAGCACTCTAACTATGGGCCTCTCCCTCCACTTTTGGTCCTCGCCAACACACGGCCCAGCCCCGTTGGCATTCTGCTCTCGATAGCGACTACAAAGGAGTTAGCCTTTACGTGGGCTTCACCCTCCCAGAGTTGGAGGCTTTGGTCATTCTCTGGAACCTCGAGACACGGAAGCAGAAACCAGGTCTGGACAGTACATATCTTTACGGGCGCATCGTCGAGTAATACACATTATCCGACCGACCAACTATGCAATGTGACGCACGAAACACAAGCATAAACCCGGAAACCCAACAATAAGTTCAGGACATCGGTTTCATCGCTACATAGTAGGTCCCCCTCCCTCCGCTGGCGATCAAGATGGGGCAATGTCCAGCTGTCCTATTTGATAACTATCAGTTCAGCCTGGGTGAGACGGTATGAACCACCATATTTCTCAGAACAAGGAAAATCAGCGAACTTCGCGGGGTCGGAAACCACGAGATGTTCTGTCAGTCCCACGAACACCGGCATTGAGTGAAGAGACAGTCAACGTGTGGCGATAAATCCTGTTGGGAAACCAATACTGTTGAATCCGTGTGCCCCGCAGGAAAGTGGGTGTGGTTGGGCGACCGCGGGAGGATACCCACTGCCCAAAACGGATGAGAAACGGAACGGGAGTGTCGATCCCGATCAAACAAACATGGTCAAAGTTTATGGAACCACGGCTGGCAGTGATTCGCCGTGCTGGCAGAGTCCCTCATCATAGCCACACAACGGTCCCCCCGCGCCAGCCTACCCACAACACCAGCAGCATAAGCCGCATGCCCGTCTGTCCTTATCCCCAATTTTTGATTGACTGTACACTGACTGAAAATGCGAATCCCGGACCTCATTCCATCGTTCCAATCCTCCACGACATGCATCATCATCGACCCCATCGTTAACAGGATCCGAAACCGACCCACCAGGGGGACCCACACTATGTATCCCTGCGCGCGCGTGCCAACGACGAAAGGTCCAGCATGGAGCATTGCTTTGAGGAAAGTAAACAGGCGTACGCGTCCGGAGACCAAGCCAGGGCCGAGGCGTTGACCAATGAGGGTAGGAGACACAAGGCAAGGATGGAGCAATTCGACGGAGATGCCATTACTTGGATATTTGAGAGTGAGTCGTGTCATTTCTCCCGCCGGTGAATCGATAATCCCTAGAGTTCGATGCTAATGCGTACACCCCTCCTATTTGGTGTTCAGAGAACAATGCAGTGAGTTAGACTTTCTTATTTGGTACAAGGCAGTTATCTTATATCGGCTCGCTATCAGGACTATGGCCCTGGAGTGATTGACCTGGATGGATTATCCGTGGATGAAGCCATCAGTTGCGTTAACTGGACTGTCGGGAGAGCCACAATCAGATGTCAAACACCCCTGATTATCGTCGTACTCGGTTCGTTTTCTTATTCAATCAAGAGGTGATCTTTTCAACACAACAGGGCTTCGTTCCCAGGTCGGGATGCACATTGCAATGGGGTCCCCGGTCTGAGGCTCGCCATCGAGGAGCATGCTGAAATGTACGTGCTCGTTTTTGGCGCCACATGGGTCGTCTGGGCTCAGAAGCGTTATATCACTTCACAGGCATGGATTTGCTGCGTATGTGGATCCACAAACCGGGCTGTTTTTCTTGCGATGGTAGGAGGGATTCTGGCAGTTGTGCCATTGGTGCAGATGAGGTGACTCGCAGGCTTGGGCAATCAAAAGAGGGGGGTGTGTTATCCTGTAAAACTTATAACAGATTGTGGTTCTTGGGGCTCTCACTGCACACCAGTGGAATCGGCTCCCGCTCGGTACGAAGGCGTATGTACTATCCTGGGCCTAGACCGTCATCCGCTGAGATGATGGGAAATGCTGTCTTGTACACAATCATTTTTGGCGGGGGTCATGGCGCAAGGGTGTCTTTGGATGAGCTCTTCCCACCTGCCCATGAATTCGTGGCAATGGGGATAGAGGCTCATCGTTACCTATAAACAAAATCAGCATATACTATCCCACACAAAAATATATTCCAGTATCACTCACCATAAATAGGACTCTAACTACGGGCCTCTGCCTCCACTCTCGGTCATCGCCAACACAAGGCTCAGTCCCGAGCCCCAACCCCCTTCACCGCCCCGTTGACATTCCGCTCTCGGTAGCGACTGCAAAGGGGTTAGCCTTTACGTGGGCTTCACCCTCCCAGGGTTGGAGGCTTCGGTCATCCCTTGAGACCTCGAGACATAGAAACAGACACCATGTCTAGACGGTATATCTTTACGAGCGCATCGTCGAGTGCATATTATCCGGCCAACCAACTATGCAATGTGACGTACGAAATACATGCATAAGCCCAGAAACCAAACAATGAGTTTGCTCAGGACATCACCCTCATCGTGCTTACGTCGCCACATAGTAGGTTTCCATCCCTCCGCTGGCGGTCAAAATGGGGGAGAACACTCCATGTCCAGGGGTCCCATTCGATGTCCATCGGTTCAGCCTAGGTGAGACGGTAAAGACCGCCCCATTCCCCGTGGTAAGGAAAGTCGGTTCAGGGTCGGAGACCGCGAGATATCCTGTCAGTCCCATGAACGCCAGCACTGAACGGAGAGACGGCAGGCATCCTATGGTAAATTTTGTTGGGAAACCAATACCATTGAATTTGTGTCGTGGTTGGTGAGGTTGGTGAGCTCCCGCAGCCGCCCTTCGACGGGGACACAATGCCATCATTGACGAGGTTCAACTACCCCCAACCGCAACGCGGCCAAGGGGGTAAAACCACCGTGGTAATGCATCTCATTTGAAAATCAGGCGGCGCCCGCGAGGTTCAGGGCGAAGAACGGCGGATGGACGAGGGACTGCGTGAAACAGATTAGCCTTAGTCGCAGGCCGACCGACCACATCCAATGGTTGGACCCAATACCGAGAGGATCGGGATTAGTGCTACTGGGGGTCAGTGAATCGCCTGATGCAAACCCAAATACTTCATGCCGGGCTCACTGCTGAAATTCATCATGTTGATCGTCACGCCGACAGCTCCGAACAAACCAGCTAACAGCTCTCGTCGTTCCATCCTAGACATCTCTTCGCCACCGTAACCAGGTTTGAATCATTGACGAACTTTTCCAATTCCTGGGGCAACGTGTTTGGCACCGAAAGTGAAAGATGGGTAGAGGACACGGGACGGACGAGTGTTTTGAAGATGTACCTTGGATAGTGCGGCGGGTGGTGACAATTCGAGAAAGGTCATGGTTGGGGAGTCCAGGAATAATAACTGGGTGTTTCTTCTGGTAAAGAGGGGGAGCCCGTAGAGCGTGGGCTGTAAAAGGGTGGTGCATGGGTGATCTCGATCGCATGCAACTCATGCCTCAACCACGAACGCAGTTTGAATTTTCTCATCAGAGTCAGACGGCCCGTTCGCAAAACGCGTCTCGTGACAAGATGGCCGCCCATCTCTATTGGGTTTAGGGCACCTCTTCACATCCTGCGTGCCACACCTTTTTCTCGCAGCTATCTCCGGTTTCGACCATGGCTGCGATATCCCAGCGACAGAAACGTCGAGACACCACTCTCTCATCCCTGAATGCGGCCATCGAGGCCTTGGATTTCATGAAGGAGGCCACAACTATCACACCAGCTCCAGCTGTTTTTGACACCGTCAGCGCTCTCTTGACGACAATCAGAGTGCGTTTCCCCTCTTCTCCGGCGATTCATCCCAGCACATCCAACCAGAACTCCATGGCCAACAAAGTCGACTTCGCCGAGCTCGGGCTGGCTTGTGCTGACGCGTGCAAGGCTCTTGACCGGGGGATGAACGAAAGACGATCGGGTGAACTCAGCCGACCTGTGGGAGAGGCGATTGAGCACTTGACTATGTGGGCTAAACCGAGGACAGACGTTGTACACGACTTGTTTACCGTACTTCACAGGACCGTGGCGGAGGTTCAGGGAAACATCATTGAGAAAGGCGGGCGGAGTCTATCCTCCCGACTTGCCCACACGAAGAACGACAAGGAAGTGATAGCAGCTTGGAGGTCTGAGCTCAATAGGATCCTTCACGTCTTCAACGTACGTTCAATCGGATATGATCGGCAATCTCTAACCGCCACCCCTTCAGACTGAACATGCAACCAATGCCCATGTGACGGTTGGGAAGATTCGTCGTAATACATTGATAGGCCAGGAAGGCACTGACACCCAATATCGCTTGGTGAGTGCAACTGACCATCCGTTGACGACGGATGCTGACTGCGCCCTAGGCTGAAACCAAGTTAGCGACCTCGAATACCACGGGTCTCACAGCCTCACGTTTACATGGCACTCCTATAGGGGAGTCACCTCCACCACCCCCGAGGGCGTGTTTCGGACGGGACGAGCTGATCGAGAAGATCGTCGGTCTGGCCGAAGGCCTCACTCCAATCGCTCTCATCGGTGCAGGGGGAATCGGGAAAACGTCGATCGCTCTGACAGTCCTTCACCATGATCGCATAAAGCAGCGATTTGGGGATAACCGTCGATTCATCCGTTGCGATCAGTTCCCCTCCTCATGCACTCACTTCCTCGCCAGACTTTCCAAGGTCATCGGTGCAGGAGTTGAGAACCCTGAGGGTCTGACACCCTTACGACCTTTTCTATCCTCAACTGACATGATCCTGTTTCTCGATAACGCCGAAACAATCCTCGATCCGCATGGAACAGGCGCCCGGGAGATATATGGGGTGGTGGAGGAGCTGAGTCGTTTCAGCAACATCTGCCTCGCAATCACATCCCGTATCTCGACTATCCCTCCCGACTGTGAGGTTCTTGACATCCCAATATTATCGATGGATGCCGCGCGTGACACCTTCTACCGCATATGCAAGAACGGCAAACAGTCTGATTTGGTTGACAAGATCCTGGAGCAACTCGATTTCCACCCCCTCTCGGTCACCCTGCTTGGCACTGTTGCACATCACAACAAGTGGGACAACGATCGGCTCGTGGGGGAGTGGGAGACGCACCGAACGGGGGTACTTCGGACAGACCACAACGAGAGCCTGGCGGCAACGATCGAGCTTTCACTCACCTCGCCGACGTTCCGTGAACTTGGCCCTGACGCCCGCGACCTCCTTGGTGTCATTGCCTTTTTCCCCCAGGGCATCAACGAGAGCAACCTCGACTGGTTGTTCCCGGCGAGGACCACCTCCAAGCGATTGTCTCCGACCACCCCCAACAGAAAGAATGCCTTCGACAAGTTCTGCACCCTGTCTCTGACGTACCGAAGCAGAGGATTCGTCATGATGCTGGCTCCCCTCCGCGACTATCTTTACCCAAAGGATCCAAATTCGTCTCCCCTCCTCCGCGCGATCAAAGGGCATTACTTCCGCCGGTTGTCAGTCCCCGTCAATCCTTCCACGCCTGGTTTCGAAGAAGCGCGATGGATCACATCAGAGGATGTGAATGTCGAGCACCTGCTCGATGTCTTCACAACGACCGACGAAAACTCATACGAAGTCTGGGTCACCTGTGTTCACTTCATGCGACACCTCTACTGGCACAAAGGGCGGCCGGTTATTCTGGGACCAAAGATCGAAGGGCTCCCCGATGACCATCCCGTCAAACCATATTGCTTGTTCGAGCTTTCAAAGTTATTTAACTGCGTTGGGAATCGTGTGGAGTACAAACGGCTCCTTCTTCAAGTTTTGAAGCTCTGGAGGGAGAGAGGGGATGATTTTCGGGTTGCTGAAACATTGAGGTTTGTATCCGGTGTAAACAAGATACTTGGCCTCTACGAGGAAGGGATACAGCAGGCGAGAGAAGCACTGGGGATTTACAAGTGGCTAAATCACATACTGGGACAAGCACAGTCTCTGGAACAGCTCGCTTTGTCGTTGCATGGTGACAACCAACTTGACGCCGCGGAAGAAGCTGCGTTGCGAGCGATCAAGCTTCTCTCGGGTAAACACGAGCAGTTTGTGGTCTGCAAATGTTACCGTGTCCTTGGCAAGGTATCCTATTCCAGAGGAGAGACGGAGCAAGCGATCGACCACTTCGAGACAACCCTCAGGATTGCGTCCACTTTCAATTGGTGCGATCAACTGTTTTGGAATAACTACGAACTGGCGGACCTGTTTCTCCAGGAAGGCAGGTTTGACGAAGCACACACGAACGTCGAACGCGCCAAGTCACATACGATCAACGAGCCATACCGTCTGGGTCGTGGGATGGAGCTGCAGGCCAGGATTTGGTATAGGCAGTGCAAATTCGAGGCGGCGAAGTCTGAGGTTTTGCGTGCTGCCGAAGTTTTTGAGAGTCTCGGAGCCGTGAAAGATCTCGAGGACTGCAGGGCCATCCTCCATGATATCGAGGAGAAGTGAGGAAGCTGGTTGCCTCTGGTGAGCTCCTGGAAACGTTGCTACTTCATATGCGTGTTAACTCTCCATTTTCAGCTCAGCGTACCGGATACCATCCCGCGAGTTCGCTCGGGAACATCCTTCTGGGAACAGCTGACCCATATCTGGACGGAAATCCGATTCCTGACTGTCGCGGCCGTACTCCTCATGATTGCTGCCATCCCTCATCTCCCTCTTTTTCCCAACGACATTTTCTATCTAACCGGTTGGCCCCCTACCATTGTGTTTTATTGTCCCGTTGCTTGTCAATGACCTGTATCGAGTCGTCCTGTCCGACTCCCTGTCTTCTGTGTTGTATTTGTTTCGCCTTCCCATGTGTCGTAGCTCGTCCATTATTTCCGAACATTTGATTCCTCAACGTGACGACTGACATTGTAGATGGTAACTCTGGCTGGTCTGTACGAGGTGCTTTCAGGAAAGCGCGGGTGGTGGATCTTGAACGTTGAACCCGGGGATACCGGTGTGGTCTTCCACGGTCGCAGCCTCCGTTTCACTGCTACACACCATACACCAGTCGTGCAGTAGGACGTTGGGCCGATGCCGCCTGGGGTGTGTCGGAATCGTTCCCATTGGGCATCCCGATCGTCACTGGGCGCTATGAGTCTGAGTCGCTTCCGTTAACCTCCACCTTGGAATGTGGACTCGTGCGGGGCTTTGCTCTGTAGAATCCTTTCCGCGAACCGATCCAAAGTCTTCAACCGACCAACAGAATATGCCCGATTCCGGTGCTCGTTCAACGGCCACGTCGAGACTGCTGAGTGTACGGAGCATGACGTTCTGTGCGGGTTGGGTCTCCAAACCGGAGGGATGCGGTGGAGCTTGAACAAGACATTGGGATGGGTGACCTTTCTGTACGTCGACTTCGTCTATAACGCAAGAGTTTACCAATGACCGGCGAACTTTTGACAACAGGACGAATATTGCGGAACTCCACAATACACAACGGGTTACCTAACATCATCTCTGTTGTTGCCCTCCTCCCCGGGGAGCTCTCTCAAAGAAGAAATCCAGACTCTCCTCAATCTCAAATCCAGATTCGCCGGATTCGACTTGCTCATCTCCATCCCCGGTCTGAGTATGACGTGTCGTGGAAGTTATCCTACGGACTCACGAAGGTATCGGACAATGGTGGTGGAGGCCCCGTTATAAAGAATGGAAGGGCGGACGATGATGAGTGGGATGGATGAGAAGGGAGGAGGTGAACGGCTGAATTCCGGGGTGCGACGCGGAACTTGAGCTTGACGGAGGACCCGATCGATGATTTCGACCGGGCCGGAAATCTGACGGGGAACTGGCTGAAGAATCATTTGGAATTCTCTCGCTGTAGGTATAAAGGAAACTTTCACTCTCGAGTTGGACTGACCTTCATACCTGATAGTTGCAATCGCGAAGGTCCTACTTCCGCTCCGGAACCGTCCGAGCCGCCCCCTTTACCCCGTCGCCTCAGGACATTGGGGCACCGGGAGAACTAAACAAATGCTGCGCGGCTCATGAACTCGAGATGTCTACGGCACGATGCTTTCAACGGCCATCCTCATCAGACGGGACGGGGAAGTTCACTCCGTCGAGAGTCATGGTCCGGATGATGCACCTGTGAGGACAACCGACCGTTCGCCCGAAAGCGTGTTCAGGTTCAAACTGGCTATCGCGTGTCCTACCTTATGACACTGTCGAGTAAGTATCCGTTGCGGTCATTGATTCGACCTTGAGGCTGAACAAGGGGCTCGCCACCGGCTTCTCTCTCCCCATCCAGCACGTCGATCTGGGCTAGTGTGATAGACAGGACGGAATACATGGCAACAGACGGCTTCCCCTCCACTCCGTCAAAACCTCAGCTCGCTTTATGGGTGGTGGGCCAGGGTCATTGTAAGCACATTGGGAAGAGGATCTCCGTTCGAACGCCCGATTCAGCCATTGGGGTCGAAGACATATTCTCAGACCAACCATCGAAACGGCTAATGGGTTCTGGTGATTCCGGCCGTCCCGGGATATCTCGCAAAACAAATTCGGCCCCGGAGGTGCTGGACATCAACTGTCCCGGAATAGTCACGAGCTGGCGGATTTGTTTTTCAAAGAAGACAGGTTTGACAGCTTCGGTATTGTCACAAGCATCGTGTAGTTGCGTTGCCTCGAAATACAGACATTGCATATACGAATAATGACGTCCTCTCCGCAATCGCTCGGAACCAACCCTCGCCCTCAACGTCTCGTCCGCAGGCCCCTCCCATCCCCTCTGCAATTTTATCCAAATCGACAACGACGTGATACGTGAACGTCCTGATCTCCTGTCATGTATTCGTATTCAGAAGCGAGGAATTCGGGGGGTTCGTGGTTCGAACTGGGGATCCATCACCGCCCCATCATGAGAAACTAGAGGACATGCCGATCAACAATTGACATGCAGGGGGCAAACATCCTCATACTTTTATGTCCCATTTAGCTTTCTTCCCGGTAACGGTTTCCCCGCTGATATGGGTAGTGTTCGCCTCCTCCAAAACTCCCATAGATTTTGCCCTTCCACCTTGACCAGAGGCAGTCCTACTTGAGGTAGAAGCACGTCTTCGGTCAGCGACCAAGCCTACGCATCCACCTCCAATCATACCCCTGCCCTCGCCGTCGTATCCCCAAGCCTCAGCCAACGCGGTAACGCTGAACGTGAACACTGGTAATGTGATCACGAATGGCGGACGCCGTTTCCCTGATTGGGGAGTTGTACTGGACTCGTTGGTTGGAGGAGTCGTAGTTGTAGTGGGGAGAGGGGACCGTAAGGCGTTGGGTCGAGTTTGTATGGAACCATGCGTCGATTCGTGAATGACAAGAAGAACGAGTAGGTTCGTCCTCCAACCACAATGGGGTTACTCAACCCAGAATCCTTATCTTCTCCCAACATGGCGCCCGGTCTAATGGAACATATTGCAGTGTGCGTCGCAGTAGTGGGTTGAGGAATAGAAGGGAGATACCCACGAACGGGAGGTAACTCGTAGCACTGACCTTGATTCTGGGCCGCACGGATTGGGGTTTCTGCTCAGATTTGATGGGGATGTGGTAACATGTCGGGCATCGTTTAGATTTCTTCAAATGAAGGGATATCCGTAGAGGTTTCAGATCACTGCGGATCGCGGAAAGATTAGCGAGTGTATGCGCGATGAACCGTCCGTCGAACTGACCTGGCGAGTACCGAAGACCTCCGGCTATTGATCCATCTCTATTCCAATGTAACAATCTCCTCCGGACTCTCGATCCTGAGGAGGTTATCCACGTTGACACTACCACTCCGACCTGTCAATGAAACGTCCATTCAACTCCGATACTCCGGCATCTCGTCGCAGTTTGGGGCTTATCACATCCAACGCGACTACGGGCGAGGGGATTATACTCGTTGACACAGGGAGAGTTCCGGTAGAGAGCATCCGAATCAGTTGCGGTTATCGGATCAGAATGGGTGTGTTGTGAGGTACGTAAGTGGTGGGGGTGGGGGACGAAGCGAATGAGGCACGTAAGAAGGGTTCAAATTGTTCTTTGAGACGTTCGAGTTCCAGGTCGGCCGGAGTGGGGTCTTCGTGTTTCGGGAGCTGGTCTGAAGTGTTTTGCGTTTTGCTAGACGATTAAGATGTCTTTCGATCACTCATGGTACCAACGAACCGACATGTCAGTGCCGTCCGTTTGTCGCTTGGATGCGATGCGAAAGCACAGACCTCGAATCTCGGAAAACAAACTTCGGTATGACCGCGGTCTCGGGGCCTTTCGCACATCCACAGATTTTAGCGTATGGTCCAAGGCACGTGGCTAATACATCCAGGGATGGGAAAGTCGACTAGGGAGACAGTATGTATCATTGCCTGTGTGTGAGTTGATTCGTTCGATGTGAGCGTGTGCATCGTCAAGCTGTCTTGATCAAAAAACAGATGGGCGAGGGAAAAACGGATCCGAACTAGCCGACCGTCCTGGCTGAAGTGGGGCGCAGTTCCAAGGACCCCGCGGCCTGCTCTTTCTTGCCCCGGAACGATATGTTTTGCCATGAACGGAATAACATTGGCAGACCGGAGGTTGGGTCTCGGAGCGGTGCGGGTGACGCGATGAATTTATTCCATTCGAGGTTCTCATCAACTCCTTGAGAGGGATCACGCGTGAAGGCTTACTTCGTTCTAATTTCACCGTACAGATCTCCGAGGTAAACTTCGCGTAGGCTGGGAATCCGGCCTCGTGTTTTCTGTGGTGGAAGGATACAATGGAAGGGCTGTACTTGTCGTGCTTCTCGGTGTCGACGATGTGGACAACGTCTGGCGAGAATTGGGATCGGCATTTTGCGAAGAGCATTCAGGACGTTCCTCGGACGTGTGAGATAACGTGGCGGGGGTTCCAAAGTGGTGTCCTGACTATAAACCATGGGAGGCAATGACAGAACAACAGGATTATGTTACATGGAGTTGGGAGCGTGCGCCGATGAGATGCGTCGTCGGCCACGGTCAAGAAGTCAATCCATCATCTGTGGGCCACACCCAAAGGTGTCGGCACCAACATATCTGGGCGGCCGTGGTCGTTTTCGTGGGTCTGTACGCGTCGACTGATGTCTTCCCCAAGGTGTTGTCGTTGCGGACGAGGGAAGACACGACATGCATGGCTTTTATCAGGAGTTCCGTGTATCGTAATGTGGAAGACGGTCGCGTTCGAGTCGGTCTGAATCCATGCCTTGAGGTTGAAAGAAGAGACACGGCACAAGAAACGATGCCTGCAAACTGCGTTTTATTTTTATTTTTATTTTTTTAAATTCAGTTTATCCTGTGACACCTTGCGGCGAACGTAAACTAGTACAACACAGCTGGGGGGTAATACCTAGCACACAGCTAACCGGCCTCAACTCAACACAAAACGAACCATAAATAAAATAGATCGGGTGGGGAGGAAAGGGAAGTGGACCGGGATGGGACGAAACAGGAACGGAAGGCAGATGACTGCCGGTCGGAAAAAAGGGGGCTGGTGCAGCATCGTGTCGACCTAAAGTCACCCGACTAAGATACTGTTGGAAAGTGGATGGCGGCACAGACGATGGATTTGGATGGGGGGTTGCGATATAAAGGCGGCGGAAGATGTTTCGGATGATGTTTCGGATGATGTTTCGGATGATGGTGTCAGATGATAGTGTCGGATAAGGGTCGTTGATCAGCGATCGATGTTGAGAAGACATCTGAAGCTGAGTAGGTGGGTGTCCAGCCAAACAGGCTAGGCCAGGCTAGCCCAGATGGTCGGGTGATAAGGAGTGTCGTGCCGATGCCGAGTCTTCTGCTCGGAGATGGCTGCGATAAGGATGAACCCAGGATGGAGGCTGGGGGATTGGAGGGGGGGGATTGGTGTCAGCGTCGACGTCGACCCAAATGTCGCCCGACGGGGAGGCTGGTGTGGTGTTGGATAGACCGATCCCGAGGTCTTGGCCAGATTGCGGCGTCTTCTCCCGGTCCCGAGGAAGCCCAAGTCAGCTTGCCTAAGGCTGAGGGCGGTTCACAAGAGCGTATGTCTCGTCTGGTACCAGACGACGGGGCCGTCCACCTATTATGACAACGGGAACCAAATGTGGTTCCTCAGGCCACTGGTCCTTGTTCCGGAGTCGATAAATCAGTGGGAAGGGACCCGGGAAATTCCCAACATGGGGGGAGAGGAAGAAGAGGGGATTTGCGTGCCTGCAAACTGCGTGGTAGCCCGTTTCCCACGATTATTCACACCTATGGGGTGTCGAACAGCAAGAGGTACATTGGGGCCGCAAGGTTCAGAACATAGTATGGTATCGAGTACGAAACAATACAATTAGTCCGGTTAGAGGCAGGTGCCATTCGTTTACAGGGTTAAATCCGGACCCTTTCCGAATGCACCGCCGCTCTCCAGTTCTCGTATATAGAAGGCTTGAGTCAAGAATAGCACGCTCGGGACATATTCCCTTGCGAGCCTCTTGAACTTTTGTCGTTCTTTATCAGGACGGTTCGTCCAAACCAGTTTCTTCTGCTCCCACTTCGCGTCGAGACCGCGTAAAACCCCCGTCATCCATTGATTCTCGTCGACAAGCTCGGAAGAACAAAAATTCTCGTCTGGTAACCACTCGTGGTAGTGAAGGCTCGCCACCTTGTGCGCAGTAATGATGGTAAACGGTTTCTATCCCTGGATGTGAAGGTTAATCGCGTGCAGGCGGCGTTCGAGATGGGGAGCTTACTCTGCTTAAGTTCGAATGAGAAGACATTACAATGCGATCTCCGTGGTCCCAGTACCCCCACATCGGCGTAAGCCAGTATTCCCCTGCTTTCGCTGTTGTGGTGGAACACTCCGGCACAAGGTCGACTCCCGGCCTGTAAGACAAATACGAGGTAGATGGAGTCGGGTTCGAAGTCGAGAGGAAGGTACTGTGGTGACGAGTAGCTCATTGAATAGATGGTGGTGTTGGGGAGATACGTGAGCGAGCGCAGTGCAACCGTTTTATCTGTTGCGAGGGTCACGTCTGGCGATCCATGAGGCCGCAGTGGCAGTTAACAGAGGCCGGGCAATGAGTGAGCGTGGTGACATTCAGAGTTTATGGAAACGCGAAAGAACGCTGCCCCAGTACTAAGCAAGGTAGCATAATGGGGCGGAGGACACGGCGACGGTGGTGGTCGATCGCTTGGACGTTCTGGCGCAGCCAGCGCTTAGTAACAGGGAAGAAAATCAATTCCGTCCTGAAGTCGGACGTGGAAACCTCCCCCACCGCTGACGAAAAGTCTCGGTAAATATTTGACATACCACGGAAAGTTGCGTAAGGAACGCAGTACCAGGCAATAGCATCTGAGAAACGATGTAGCGAGGTATTCCCGGCGCTGAGCCTGCACCAAACACAACGCGGTGATTAGCCCGTCTTTCAGACGACCCTAGACTTTGACCCCAACTCTTTTCTTTGCCTCGCTGACATTCTGCTCTCGGTAGCATCTGCAAAAGGGGTTGGCACCTACGCAGGTTTTACTAGTACCCCTCCAGAACTGGAGACTTTGGTCGTCCACTGAAACCTCAAGACACAGGAGACACCACGTCTGGACGGTATACCTTTACGAGCGCATTGTCGAGTAGTACGCATAATCCGGTCAACCAGCTATATAATGTGATGTACGGAATACAAGCATAAACTCAGAAACTAAATGATAAATAGGAGTACGTTTTGCAATGGAAGTGGAGAATCCATATATCCGTTCGAAGACTGCGAGTGGGGGTCGGCAGCACAAGACCTTTTGGGGAAAATATCCGCGGTTTTCTGAAGACACCGATGTCATCGCGCCTCTGTCACCACATGGTAAGTCCCCCCCTCCAACTGGCGATCAAGGTGAAGTAGAGCATCGCATCCGACTGTCCCATTCGATGACCATCAGTTCAGCCTAGGTGGGATGTTAGAGGACGCCATATTTCCCAGACCAAGGAAGGTCGGTGGGATTCACAGGATGGGGGACCACGAAATACCCTGTCAGTCCCACGAACACGAGCATTGAATGAAGAGATGCCGGCATCCGGTAATGAATCTTGTTGGGAAACCAATATTGTTGAATCTGTGCGCCCCTCAGGAAAGCGGATGGTGTGGTTGGTAGGCTCCCGCAGCCGCCCTTCGGCAAGACACAATGCCATCACTAGAGTTGACGAGGTTCAACTGCCCCCCCCCCCCAACCCCGGAGAACACCCAAGCGGACTAAGCAACCGTGGCGATGCATCTCATTCGCGGCTCAGCCGGCGCCTTACGAGGTCCAGAGTGAAGAACGGCGAATAGGTGAGGAACCGCATGAAGTAGATTTGCGCGGGTCCCAGGCCGACCGACAATGTTCGACGGTCAAAATCCAATATCGAGAGGAACGAGACCAGTGCTGCGGAGGGTCAGAGTGAATTGGCTGATGCAAACTCAACCACTTCATGCCAGACTCACTGCTGAAATCCCCCATGTTGGCTCCCACACTGACGGCTCCGAACAAACCAGCTAATGTCCCTTCCCGTTCCATTCCGGACATCTCTTCGTCATAGGTTACCACCGAACTTCCCCAACTCCTGAGGCAACGCGCCTGGTGCAGAAGGTGAAAGACGGGTGGAGGATACAGGGCGGCACGGATGTTTCTGCGATGTATCTCAGACAGTGTAATGAGTGATAGCAGTTTGAGAAAAGGACATGGTTGGGGAATCCAGGAACAACCGTCAATGAATAGGTGTTTCTTCCGGTAATGAGAGGGGACGCGTAGAGCGTGGGCTGCAAAAGGTGGGTGATCTCGATCGTCAGTGGAATTCACGCCCCAACTACGAACACAGTTTGAATTCTCTCATCAGAGTCAGATACCCCGTTCGCAAAACGCGTCTCGTGACAAGATGGCCGCCCATCTCTATTGGGTTTAATGTACCTGTCTGCCACACCTTTCTCTCCCAGCTACCTCCAGCTTCGACCATGGCTGAGAAATCCCAAAGACAGAAACGTCGAGACGCCACTCTCTCATCGCTGAATGCGGCCATCGAGGCCTTGGATTTCATGAAGGAGACCACAACCATCACACCAGCTCCAGCTGTTTTTGGCACCGCCGGCGCACTCTTGACAGCAATCAGAGTGCGTTTCCCCTCTTCTCCGGCGACTTATTCCAGCACATCCAATCAGGACTCCATGGCCAACAAAGCTGACTTTGCCGAGCTCGGGTTGGCTTGTGTTGATGTATGTAAGGCTCTCGACCGGGGGATGAACGAAAGACGATCGGATGAACTC
>Ga0307517_10004566_pt1 | contig 21243 bp, 21 predicted proteins | sample 23_EM_MG_FD_194515 | JGI IMG/M metagenome (GOLD analysis project Ga0307517, IMG submission 194515) | Populus trichocarpa ectomycorrhiza microbial communities from riparian zone in the Pacific Northwest, United States - 23_EM | ecosystem: Host-associated > Plants > Roots > Unclassified | place...
TGTCATTACTGATGCTTTCTAAACTTGTTCTTGCTTTTTATTGTTTTTTTATCTTGGACTACTTACCCACTAACCTTCTCTGCGCTTCGATGCTCCATACCCTGGCAACAAAAAATCCTTATATGTAACTCTGATACTTTGCTGCATAAGTATATATACTATCATTGAATCTTTGATATTACCGTCGTGAATTTGGTCGAGATTCGGTTGGTTCTCAGTAATAAAAAAAACGCGATTTTTGCAGGTGAGATGGAATAGCACACGAGATAAGGTTGTTTTCTTTTCTACAAGTCAGAAGGAGCCAGAATAAAAGCTGTTGACTATTAATGGGTTATAAACGATGGAGACAAATTTGTACGAAAAATGGTGTTACAAAGACTTGGATTGTTGAGAAGTAGGAAATTAAACATGAATCCAGCGGTAAATATTGTCAGCAGAGTTGACTCCCCAAACCACGCCATCGCTACCTGCACCAATATCGACCAGACTGCCAGCGATATGAACCCAGGGTGTATTATCATCGCCCGTGAACGTGAAGATGTCGTCTACGCTGTTGACCCCCCATACATTAGTTTTGCTACCAGCAGAGATTGCAGTGAGGGAACCGGGGATGTGGACCCAGCGGTTGGGATCCTCCTGGTCGGTGGTATCGCGAAAGATGCTGCCTGCAGAGTTGACCCCCCAAACCGCGCCATCCGCAGCCGCGCCTATGTCGGAAAGGTAACCGGGGACCCGTACCCAGGGGTTCCTGTCATCGCCCGTGTAGCGAAAGATCTCGTCAGCGGCGGTGACTTCCCAGACGTTGGTGCGCGATCCGGCGGAGATTCATCTGAGAGCACCGGGGATTTTAATCCAGTTAGCAACATCCCAGTTATAGCGAAAGATATCGTCGACGGCGTTGACGCCCCAAACAGTGCCGTCAGCGGCCGCGCCAATGTCGGTTAGGCTACCAGGGATCTGAGCCCAGGGATTGCTGTCACCGCCTGTGTAACGAAAGATGCTGGCACTGGAGTTGACTCCCCAGACGTTGGTGACTGATCCAGCAGAGATTCGAGCCAGACCGCCAGGGATTTGCTTCCAAGGCATTTTGAGAGCTGATAAACTTGATAAAAGAACAACCGTAGCGCAATGAATGAGCAACAGTATTCGTTAAAATCTACCAGATAAATCAAAGACTACATAGATATCAGCACAGGAGGCTCATGAGCAGAATTGTGTGCGTACCACTGTAAAGATCGCGAGCGATGTTAGGGGGGAAATATTCATACAGGCTGTTTATAAAAGTATTGCAGACAGAGCTCTCAAATGCAGTCATCTTTGCGCCATTTTGCGCCACCATCGAGTCTTCAGCAAAAGTCAGATCGATAGCCCCCCTTTGTAACCCTCGCGGGCAGGTACAGTGTCCGGATTCATGCACTTGCGGAATTTCTTGATGGTTCCCATTGGTCCAATGGCACTGTATTTGGAACGAGCGAAAAGCAGGGGTCAAGCACGTTGCACAAGACAGTCAAGAGTCGGAAAGGCAAATGACACTTACACGTTTTTATAAAACCGGAAGCAAAACATCTTCGTCGTGATCATGATGGGAAGACAATCAACGTTCGCAGTTCGACGTTAATTGGACAAATGACCTATTTAATATCCACAATAGGGGTCCAGGTGATCTTCACTTTTTTTGAGGGCAATCCGAGGTGGTTCGGGCAATAAACCTCTGGTAGGGCTTCCCAGGAACTGACGATCCTCCGTATCCAGCTCGCTCCTCGTGATAGGTGACGTAGAGGATAACGGAATACCACAAAGGGCCCGTTGTTTGAGGTCAATGCGGGGTGCCTGTTTATATTAGGAAGATTAGTATTAGCCGCTCTGATCTCGCAAATTGCTGGCACATCTCAAACCGATGACTCCCCAATCTAACAAGCTCATGCAAGTTTTGTCCATACGGCAGGCTACCCGATGACAGCGAGGCAAGAGAGTTGTGTCGTATCCCGATGGGTTAATGCGGCAAGTGCTTCGTCCTCAGCACTATTTCGCAGGGTGCGATGAAAAGAGGATGTATCACGTGTCATGAGAATGGAATTTGTCAGCCAAAGTCACATGCAGCAGCCTTTGCGAAATTATGTGTGAAGTCCGTTGAAACTCAGCCGCCACGTGATGATGTTCTTCTTTCCTCCCCCAGCTGATGCCCTTGCTTTCAGGACGACAACGCAGCTGTGAGTGGGTGGTGGCTTTGCGTACTGCAACATGATGTTTTGACTCGCCGACTACAATTGCGCTTTCATCTTCGAACTGCCTTTTTCATGGATATCAACGACTGTCACCCCGCCACCACCATCCGCCCCTATTATCGTTTCCTGCAAGGTGACAACAGTGAATTAATCCGACCTTATATTCTCGTGTCATCGTGGTCATTACTTCAAGGGCAAGTTAGACCCGTGACAGGTCCTGTCATGTGCTCGTCCCACCCGAAACCGATCCAGACGAAGAACAAGTAAGGCCTGAATGAAACTCGAATGTACACTCCACCATATGGAAAAACTTTGAGATTCTGGTGCTTATTGATCGCTACGAAAGCATCATCGGGAGTGTTGGATACGAGTACATTGAGGAACATATGTGGGAGACATGTACGGGCGAGTGGGCGAAGCCTATGGTGGAGGATCTGCGGGTGTGGATGTAGGAGAAGGTTCTACCGCAGATGTTGCATGTGTATGCCAGAGGGGCTTCTAATCGTATGTGTTATTTTCTATTTTTTTATGAGTTGTAACGTGTCTGACAATAAAGTATAGCGGAACAAGCGAAAACGATACTGCAGGGGTTTGGTCGCGTTTTGAGTTTCATATAAACAAGCTATGCGATCAGAGGTATGCTCCTGTGGTTCATTCCATATTCTTGGCTTTAAATGAATCTACGCCTCCAAATTGCAAGAAATGTTCGACATTATCATCGGTTTTCCGGGTGCCTTATATGATTTAAGAGGATATCATCCGAATTTCTTCTCCAATTCTTATTGATGTTCCCTCGTCTTCAGGATTGCCTTATCGATCAAGGTGCCGAATCCTATGCACCGTCCTCGTTCAAGTAATTTCTACAGCCCAATCTTAACTAACCTTCGCCTAGAAATCGCAAAAGACTCCCCCACCGAGGCGCCGATACAAGACTTATCCTCCAGCAATACGTCGCCGCGATTAAATGTCTTCGGATCATAGACCCACCTGGTGTTCTTCTCTTCAAGGTTGCTCATCCTATTCGGCGCTACTTGAGGTTCTATCTTTTGGTAGCTTAACCTTTTTCTTTTAAATTCGCAGAGAACGACAGGATACAATCTGAAGCATCGCCCAAGTCGCTCGACATAGGCCCTTGGCCCAACGAGCATAATGGATCAAAAAAAAAAAAAAAAGCATCGCCCAACCAAGTCGGGGACGATGAGAGCGGCAACTCTCTGGTAGATGAAAACGAACCCATTCAACCCCTCCAACAACCCGAGTTGGAGGACTATACAGGCCCGAACTGGGAACCGGATCCTATTGAACGCTGGCCCTGGTAAGGACTTCTTTTTTCGTCGGGCTAGAAAACGAAGTCTGATGGACCGGATTATGTTTTGTTCCCTGCATGTCAATAGAATTCCGGACTAACAAACCAAGCGACGTCATCAGCGCGCTTGTTAGTATATACGATGCGAAAGACTTCTTCGTGAAGGAACTCCAGGTGCTTCTGGCGCAGAGATGGTTGGCGATTACGAAAGATAATTCTGATCTCATTGAGCGTGAGATATAGTTTTGTTATCTGTCTGTCGTACTTTGCCTTTCAATGACTTACCATTCGCAGAGGAGGAATGTCGAAGTTCTGAAAATCCGATTCAGAGAGGCCGCTCTGCAAGTGTGAAGTGATGTTAAAGGATGTGACTGATTCAAAATGAATTGATGGGTATGTACAATCGCAAAAATCAGTATGCCCCCTTGTTCTCACTGGGGCTATCTAACGAAATTAAATTGTTTAGTCCATCGTCCATCCCACCATCATATCACGACACTTCTGGCCCACTCTCGAGTCGAGCGATCTAGTCATGCCTGGCCAATTCATTCAGTTAGTGCCATCTGTCCCTGTTCTCGGAAGAGTGCGAGATTTTTAATTTGTTCTATTGAATTGTAGAATGCAATCAGAATATGCGCACGAATTTACGGTGTTCAAACCTGACAAGAAACTTAAATGGCTCCCTCACCTCGGTACCGTGCAACTGGAAATCGAACTAGAAGATCGGACGTTGGAAGTGGATGTCCCTCCGCTGGAAGCAGCGTTTATCAAGTTATTCTCGGAGAAACGTAACTTTTATTTCTAGTTTTTTGGTGCATTGGATCTAGCTGATCGGTCGGTCTTCCTTAGCTATTTGGGTTCTCGACGCCCTCGTTGAGTCTGTTGGGCCCGTTGATCGAAGCGTCTCTCAAGGCGCTGTCGACATGAGTCGATCACGGTATTCTCATAGAGGACGCGGAGGTTACTTGAAGAGAGCAGATTTGGCAGGTTCTGGTGCACGAGAGCGGGACCCATCGAGGTTGAGTATGTTCGTTTCTGACTATTGGCGTTGGACCATGCGCTCGTGGTATCACCAGAAACTTTGATGGATAACCCTCCACTATTGAGTGTAGGTCTCTACTTAGTTGTGGATACGTTGGTATCATGGCCGTCATGAACGACGCCTGCATCACTACCTCAGGGCACCCAAATCCCCTGGAACGGTTCGGACACCCCGGAGGATGGTGTCACTATACACGAGACAACGATCGATACCTTTTACCATTTCCCCTCTCCACACCATACGCGTTGAGGTCCCTGGGGAAATCGCGTCCAGGAACATTTGCTTCCCGACCATTGTGGACCTTTTTCACCCATACAATCTACTTTTATTGGTGAACCTAACTCGACTGCCTCTACATCGCCCAATCTCGTGGAGTTGGTTGTGGATGTGATCTTGATCCAGCCGGTCAATTATAATTTAGTACTGGCGGAAGCCAGTAGTTCTCCTTCCTCGACATAGCCAAGTTCAACTGATAAATATACGACTTGGTTCGAGGTTGACGCAAGGTCTGGAAAAAGCCTTTTGTGATCGCGGTGTCCAAGGAATTTCAAGTGTCAAGTTCAACGAGAAGACGGCACCTCCTAAGGTGAAACAGGAACTCATCGCGATCATTCGTATGGCTGTCAACATGCCGGGTTCTCCTAATGTGGGCGAGCTTTAGAAGTTGCTTGAGGCCGGTGGCAATACTATTCGAACGGTAGGATTCCATGGACGTTTATTTCTTGCCCTATTTGATTTCCTTGCGGATTCACAGACCGCCGAGGATAGGTTCCCCTTTTCGGGTTACACCAACCTGAAGATTCAGACAGGAAATTTTATAAATGGGACTGATGAATTCGACCACAAGTGGGTGCATAACAAGTGTCCTTTTGCTCATACTAACGCATTGAGCCAAATTTAAGATTTTTCCACATCAGTCAAAAACAATGGACCCACAACGGAGAATTCTCCTTATCGACATATCAAAGCGATCTTGGTTCATTGGCAATGACTTCCGATGGAATGGAGGGGATTGATGCGATCAGGCTTGCTTCGGATTGCGACCCAGCAAGATTTGTCGTTCATCCGCTTTTCCCTGACTCGCTCATGAACGTTGCAGGCTTCGTCTCGAACCTCCGCGGGGCTTCAATGATGCATACATTTGCAATCAAATTGGCTCAGTTCAAACATTATCCTATTTTGTTCAAAAAGGCGTACTTGTTTACTGCCAAATTACGTCTCTCCCCGATCGTACAGGCCTGGTTGCAGAGCAATTGCAGAGTCACCCTAGATTCACATCCTTCAAAATTAGTCTTGGATATACGTTTCCAGCAGGTTCGCCTGTGTGGCCTCAGAGCAACGCTTGCGAATATCTCAGGAATATTCCTAGCTGCTCTCAGCGATCAGACCCATAACGAACCTCCCTTTCCCCCCATGCTCAGCTGGATGCTATGATAAGGTCATCACCGAAGCCTGCAGTGCTGATCCGAACAATATATCGATCGACTTCCATGCTACCGGAATTATCTTACGATGTTTTCAAGAATTCGGCCATCCTTCTCGAGAACTTCGAAAAGCGGGACGATCGGGGATGTCGTCGATGTCGTGGTGGCCATCATATCTACTTTCAAACCTATGCATCGGTGGTTCGACTCTTCACGAGCACCGTGTTTATACACTCTCTTCTTATAGTGTGCTCTCTACGCCTCGAACCATGGTCCATACACCTGGTGGAAGTCCCTGCGTCAAGAAGATTTTCGCACATATATTAGAAGTCAATGAAGAGGATTATCCAGCAAGATACCTCTGCGCTTCAAGCACGGTTTTCGAGGATGAGGATATAGATCACCCTCCCGGGCTGCCCTCGCATACGAAGTCTGTATATTCATTGAAATTGAGCAGAGATTTCAGGAACAAGAATGGACAATGATTATTTACTTTTAGACGTCCTGATGAGACAATGGGAGTGGTGTTCTAATCGCCACACTTCTTAGTAGTATCTTGAACTCTGTCCTTAGCTAGTCAATCTCGTATATCTATGTTGTGTGTACATAGGTCCCTGAGTAATCTACTAGAAGTCTGCGTATTGATAGACGAGATATGTCCAGACGCTCTTTGGGATGTTGGGATGGACAGCGATCCATGTACATGCGAATAGTGTTGAAAGACAACTCCAAAATATACCGTATATCGATCGAGTGTCGAACCTGTCTTCTTCACGAAGGAAAATGAACTGCAGTGGTTTTTGGAAAAGGTTTCTGGTGGTCGCGAGTCTGTTGGGAGGGCAAGGGTGTTCCAAGGTCCTGAAATGAAACAAAAATATGCTAAGGTGAGTAAAATCATGGTTCATGAGATTGGAATTTTGAAGTACAACGTGCTCTACTCTTTAAGGTGGCCGGCTTGGGAAAAAATTCATATGGGAAAGGAGACTGATAAGCCCCGTTTGATGAAAAGTCAGGCCTCAGGCCTCAGGTACGGTGTCCGAGAACCGCATCAGTCTCTTGCGCTCTGGACGAAATGATGTGAGCCCCATGGGACCGTGGATACATTGTGATAGCTTGGTTGCTATTCGCTTCGACAACCTGCTGTTGGAATGGCCTCGGGAAATACAATCTTCACACCCATGAGACTATGCGGCTCACACCATGTATTTCTTAGTCTTCTTTCTCTGTGGCACTCTCGTCCCGGAGGACTCCCCGATTATTTCCCGTTGATAATTCGAGGACCCCGGGCAATAGCAGGAAATGCCTGATCCCTATTCGGACAAAAAAAGGGAAATTTTGACGTTTAGGCCTGATCCAAACTGGACCAAAATTTGCTCGGGTTGAATCATTGGATGGACAAGAGCCGTGACGGATTGTTCAAAGCCTTTGGTGCAATCCATGGGGGAATAATATCTTTTTCCGGTTGAATCTGGGTGGTACTGTGATGTACAAAATTGAAGATAGTAGAGAGGAGTTCAGGCGAAAGATTTGTGATCGATGTTTGAGGTACACTGTGTAAGAGTAAATGTAAAAGGGGTCCTGGTATCGTTGTGGACTGTGAAGCATGCAAACTCCAGGGCGGGCGAATATAACTACCCTTTACCAACTTCCATCGATAGTTAGACATAGGCAGCAGGTCGTTCGAGAGAGTGGCGCGAAGGCGCGGCCTGCATGTAGAGAGCTTATGTAAATGGAAGGACGACGATCCGAACATTCCGGAGTGGTCAGCACTCAGCTTCCGTAAAGTTGTATTACCCTTTCCCCATACATTGGCAAGCGGCGCTTGCCTCTTATCTATGGCTATGCTGGTGTTAAACCTATTCATCAAACACTGGACTTATTATGGTTAGGGGGCATTGCCGCCTTCCTTTCCGTGCGAATTATTTCCCAAGCCATCGGCATGCGGCCGCCTTAAAAAGTAGAGCATGTTGTAAGTATGTACTCCAAATTTGCAATCTCAGCTACTTGTTGGCGCCGTTGTCTTTCAAAGCATGATCTTCGTCACCTTATTTTATCTTTGTTTCTTTTCAGGATCTCGGAACACCCTTCAAGCTCTCCCAACAGACTTGCGACCACCAGAAATCCTTCCCAAAAGCCATTTCCAGTCCATTTTCCTTCGGGAGGAAGACAGATTCGACACTCGATCGCTATACGGTATACTTTGGAGCTGTCTTTCAACAATATTCGCATGTACATGGATCACAGTCCATCCCAACATCCCAGCGCCCGGGGATTCTCAGTGGGCAGTCCTCAGAAGGCGAGTGGCAATCATGGGATACTTCCTCCTTGCTCCAGAATTCGTCATCATCTGGGCATGGCGACAACACTTGGGGGCGTGTCATTTGACGAAAAAACATGAAAAAAAATATACGGGTTGGACGCGAGCTCACGCATTTTTCCTCATCATGGGTGGCTTCACGCTTCACGAGGGAGGGAGGCCGGTGCGGATACTCGAGGCTAAGGACTTAGAGGAGTTATCGGAAACAGGGAAGATTGAATGGCCAACAATTACCAAGGAAGAGATCGCAGATCGAAGCAAAGGGGATTATCTATCCAAGACGATCGTCCTCTTTCAAACGACCTGGTTTGTCGGGCAATGCATCGCTCGGGGGGCATATGGCCTAACCGTGACTGAGTTGGAGGTGGTTACCCTCGCGTTTGCCAGTCTCACTGGGGTGATCTATTATCTTTGGTGGGATAAACCCCTCGACGTCCGTTGTTCTATCCCGGTGCACCTTCTTGATGGTCGTCTCGGGAAAATCGACGGGGATATTGTGACAGAATCAAGTGGCCCACAAATTATTCCCTCCCCAAAAAACTCCGCCAAAGAAATCTCTGAGAGAGACGAGAACGTGATCGCCAACCCCAACCCACTTCCAACAACCTCAATTCAAGGCGATGCGTCCACCCCTGATCCAGCCCCCACCCGAATGCAGAAATTTTGGGCCTTCAAACGAAGTGCCTGCGCGAAATTATTTGGGCTCGTATACGCATTCATTGGCTTTCCCCTGAAACGATTTTTAGGCGCTTTGGACGACATGTTAGACTGCACAACTGTGGGAGATGAACGTCTTCGAGTACCCACATTTTATGCGGCCTACAATGTCAACGACCATTACGACTTCATACCATTTGCACCTGTGATGTGCGTAGCGACAGTTTTCGGGGCCATTCACTGTATCGCGTGGTCTTTCCACTTCGCCACATTGCAAGAACGATGGGTGTGGAGAATATCGGCCATCCTCGTTTCAGGCCTGCCCATTTCTTTGGTCGCCTCCCAGTTCCTCTTCGCCACATTCACCGACAAGTACAATAAACCCACTTGGATGAAGCTTTGTGAGATTTTTATAGCATTATTTATTATCGTGGTGATATTCCTTTATATCATTGCACGGATAGTTCTCCTCGTCCTCCCTTTCGTGGCCCTCCGCGCCCTCCCACCTGGTGCATATATTCAGCTTAACTGGGTCAGCTTCCTACCCCATATATGAACTTCATCACATCTCGTCAAGTACAATTTTTGGGGGCTAGGATATAATCACTTCCCTCGTAATACGAGGTCCGTATATTTAAAGAAGGCGAGAGGCTGAGGCTGAGAATTGATATAATTGTATACTTTCATTTCCTTGCAAAACTCCTGACGGAAACGATGTTCTAATTACCAGCCTTCCTACTAGCATCCTGGAGTCCGATCGGCGTGTGGCTAGCGGGATATTCAGGCCTCACACTCGCATATCTATGTTGTGTATACCCACGTCTCTGAAGAACCCGCTGTGGTCTGGGTATTCACATCGAAACTGGATGAGATAAACGCAGGATATACCAAGAGAATTGCGGCCCTCAACAGGAGAACTGTGACAGTGTCGCAGAACAGAGAAATGTACAACGCACAGTTGGTAGTTAGATTAGTGGAAATTGATGGAGGAACGACATGACGTACGATGGATATCTTAAGCGGGAAACGAGTGAGAACAATTCGTATCGTATTCTAAAACCGAAAAAAAAGCTCAGGGGAGTTCGGAGAGATAAAGGCAAGAACCAAAAACATACCACACTTGAATGTTCATCAAGGTATTGGATACTCAGTTCAACTGAGCAAAAACACGGGCGACGTCGTGTTCTCGCAGCAATGGATCCATTTCTCCCTCTCATTCTTCTGCCTGCTCATATTGAACAGCGCGTACGGTCAGCTCGCCAGGCTTTAACGTCGTTTTAGCATCTCTACAGGACGTCCTGGTCTGTGTGGAGGTACGACGGCGAGACCATCGGTCAATGCGTGTAGAGTAGTACAGGGCCAACCCATGCCATTTCAATGAAAATTTGGTACTCGGGGCCCATCTCGGCGAAGTTCTAATTGTGGGAAGGATATCAAGAAATGAGCACACAAAAAATCGAAGGGAAGAACGATAAGGAAAACGAACCTTCCCAAACTCGATATTTACTTCTCTTTACATTGGCCAATCCATATCTCGTCTTCCTCTTGCCATACATTCTCCCTTGACACGCTGGAAATGGCGATCTCCTTATTGTAAACCTCGCTAATGAAGTAGTACCATGTTCATCAGTTTTTGTTAAACACGCCCCATTTCAACTCTCCAGGAATGCACTCATAGAACTGGCATTTCTTGTGGAATCTACTCAAGACGACGCCTCTCAATGCTCTACCTATACATTCGGCGAAACATAAATTGTGCTACCTGGATGAATTTAGAATGATTTCAGCCTCGCACCTTTGAAAACCAATTCCAGTGCGGGAAAATATTGAAAGAATCGAAGCAACGGAGCCTCGACACCCAGTGCCATTTTAGGTATTCAATCAGTTTATTTGAGCCTCGGCTTATAAAACTACCAGGAAGTGCTATAAATGCGGCTATCCAACCGCATTTCATCGCAAGCACAAAGCCCCTAACTGACGCGGAGGTGTCACGTGCACGGTGTTTGAGTGGTCAACAGTCTGACAATCAATCTTGAATCGACCACAGTCGACCGTGGTCGATTCAAGATTGATTGTCAGCCTGAAATTATTACTATTGATTCTGCATCCATTGACGCAGGATTTCAGTTTCTATGTGGCGAGTCCTATCCTTGGCAGAATCAGAGCTTTCTACTAACCAAAGTCCACACACAAGTGAGTGGGATTGCCGTGATAAATTCACGATGAGCTCGACTCCTACTAAGAGTCCGAAAATCCAATTCTGGCTAGATCTCGCGTCATCGAGGCTTGAAAATCCCCCCTTTTGGCGATGCAAGCAACCCTGCGATAACGTACATTTTCTCATTTAGCCGTCATACGGAATGTGATGACAATGAACGAGCAGCGGAGTCGCGTCATTCATGTCATAGATCAAGGAGGGTCGAGCAGCCAGATTGTACGCAGGCGGAGGTGTGTAATTACGCATGAAATTTGCCATCCAGTCATAAAAGAAAGTAACATGAAATCGACAAATAAGGGAAAGGAAAGCGCGGCATAGACGAATATAATATGACAACGAGCAATGGGAAAAGAAGGGAGTCATCGGCTAATGAGGCCAAAAAACGACGTACATACACTTGATTGCGGTGCCTGTCGTACATGTGTAGTGGGATGCTGATCGGTTTGTCACTGCGCTTTGGTAAGTTGGTGAAAGAGGCAGGCTGCGTCATGGTGACTGCATGATAGTCGGGGAAATATTGCGCGAGCGGAGAATGGGAAGCTACATCGCTCTTGCTCACCTACGAAGGATGGATTAGTGGTGGAAATTGATGGAGGAATAACGCGACGTACGGTGCATATCTTGATGAACCAATTTCAAAAAAAAAAAAAAATAGTTCAAAAAGAATTAAAACCATTCGGATCCTATTCTAAAACGGAAAAAGGGTTCAACGGCGTACGGAGAGACAAAGGAGAGAATCAAAGCACGCCACACCTGAGTTGTATTAGGATCCCGTCATACTCGCTTAAACTGACTGACCAACAACACGGGCGATGCATTGATTTCTTCATCTCATTTCACTCATTTCTCGCAGCGTGTACAATTTTCGAGGCTTGAGCGTCGTCTCAACATCTCCACAGGATTTCCTGGGAGTCTGTCAGGAGGTACGATGGTGAGGCCATCCAGTCGATAAAGTTGGAGTAGTACTTCGACGACAATTCGGTACTCGGGGTGGGTTGACCTCAGTGAAGTCCTGATTGTGGGAAGTAAGTGCAAGGACAAAAAAGAAACAATCGAGGGGAAGAGTAATAAGGAAATCGATGTATGGTCAACGAACCTTCTTAAATCGGTCTTCACATTGACACCCATCCGTGACTGCTGAATGAGATTTACAACCCACATCTCGCCATCCAATTGCTACAGAATCCATCTCTTCGACATCTGGCAATGTTGATCTTGTGGTGAACCCTACAGAAACCCTCGTTGATGAAATACCGTACGCTGTCCGGGAACTCGACCCTGTGCTGAGAGGGAAATCCTTTCCAACGACCCCCTACGCGAGGCGACACTCTCTGGGCAGCTTCGAAAACCAACTCGATCCCGGAGAAATTGGTTATTGGGTGGTATTGATACCCCTCCACCCGGAAGACGTTGACCACCCAGCGTTGACATTGCGCGATAAGAGGCAGCGGCAACAAGGTAAATCAGGACCCATAGGGGCGCAGTGAGGTAGTATTGAGGTTGGTTGGGGAGAGGAAACTGTCGAAGGAGGTTCTGTCGTCGGTTAGGGCTGTTCAGGTAGACGAACGGTGGGTGGTACCGCATGAAGAAAGTCGGGCGAGCACGGGTTTTTGCACCCTGTTTATGGAGGCAGAGGCAAGTAGACGAGGGAATGTCCACGAGTCGTGGCGATCCATTGTTGGAGGTTAGGATGCCTTAGTGTCGAGGTCGTTGTCAAGACGCGGAAGTGGCATAGGTAATCGGCGGGGTGTATGTAGTTCCCGTAGGACTGTTGGAATTAGGCAGAGTTATCGAGAACGATAATTTGTTCAAGACTAATTAAGCTGCATATGACTGAATGGTACAATGAATCATGGTCAAAATCGCGCACAACGCACCTTGTAGTTTTCATTCCGGAGGTTATGGATTTTATCCCATCACAGCGTCTGAAATTCTCGATCACATTCAGAATGGCGGGAACCCCTGGTTTCCCTTGACGAGGCTGAGTAGCAATAAATTCCATGCATGGAGCAAGGGAGATCGATATCGTATTTTGTTAAACGCGAGGTAAAAGGAAGGATGCGATTCGGACATTCCCGGCTTCCGTAAAATTGTAGCCCCTTCCGTGTACCTCTCTCTTATCTACGGCTATGCTAACTTTTCATCAAACAGGGCTTATTATGGTTAGGGGCAACGCCAGCTTCCTTTCCCGTATCAATTATCTCCCAGGCCATTGCTATGCGGCCGCCTTAAAAAGTAGAGCATGTGGTACTCCAAAAATTTGCCATCTCATCGCTGCTTTTTGGCACCGTTGTCGTTCAAACCATGATCTTCCTCACCCTATTATATCTTTGTTTCTTTTCAGGATCTTGGAACACACTTGCTCTTCCAACAGACTTGCGACCACCAGACACTCCTTCCAAAACCCACCTGCAGTCCATTTTGCTTCGCGAAGACACGTTTGACTCTCGATCAATATATGGTATACTGTGGAGTTGTCTTTCAACGATATTCGCATGTACATGGATCACCGTCCATCCCAACATCCCGGCACCTGGCGATTCTGAGTGGGCAGTCCTTAGAAGGCGGGTGACGATCATGGGATACTTCCTCCTTACCCCAGAATTCGTCATCTGGTGGGCAGCGCGACAACACTTTGTAGCGCGTTATTTGACGAAAAAACATGAAAAAAATCATATGAGCTGGACACGAGCTCACTCATTCTTCCTCATCATGGGTGGGTTCACGCTTCACGAGGGAGGAAAGCCGGCGCGGGTACTGGAGGCAAAGGACTTGGAGGAGTTATCAAAGGCGGGGAAGATTAAATGGCCAACGATTACGAAGGAGGAGATCGCGGATCGAAGCAAAGGGGATTATTTATCCAAGACTATTGTCCTCTTTCAAACAACATGGTTTATCGGGCAATGCATTGCTCGGGGGGCATACGGCCTTACAGTGACCGAGTTGGAGGTGGTTACCGTCGCATTTGCCAGTCTCACTGGGGTCATCTATTATCTTTGGTGGGACAAGCCCCTCGATGTCCGCTGTTCCATCCCGGTGCACCTTCTCGATGGTCGTCACGGGAAAATAGAAGGGGATATTGAGAAAGAAGTAACTGGCCCACAAGTTATTCCCTCCCCAAAAATCTCTGCCGATGAGACAGACGCGAACTTCGTCGTCAACCCCAACCCACTCCTAACGACCTTATTTCGGCTCGATACATTCACCTCTGATTCACCCCCCACCCGAATGCAGCGATTTCGGGCTTTCAGACGAGGTGCCTGCGAGGAATACGGGTTATTATTTGGGCTCGTATACGTATTCATTCTCTTTCCTCTGAAACGATTTCTCGGCGCTTTTGACGACATGGTGGGCTGCGAAACTCTGGGAGACAAAAGGCTTCGAGTACCCATATTTTATTCACCCTACAATGAGGACGACCCCGAGGACTGGATACCATTAGCATCTGCGACGTGCGTAGCGACAGTTTTCGGGGCCATTCACTGCATCGCGTGGTCTTTCCACTTCGCCACATTGCAAGAACAATGGATGTGGAGAATACCGGCCATCCTCGTTTTAGGCGTGCCCATTTATTTTGTCACCATCGTGAACCTCGGGCACAGCAAGGAGAATGAATCCACTTGGATGAAGGTTAACAACCTTTTTTGGGGATTGATTGCTATCGTATCAATCCCCCTTTATATCGTCGCACGGATGGTTCTCCTCGTCCTCCCTTTCGTGGCCCTCCGCGCTCTCCCACCAGGTGCATATGTTCAGCTTAACTGGGTCAGCTTCCTACCCCATATGTGAACTCCATCACATCACTTCAAGTACACTTCTTTTTTTCGAGGGCTAGGATATAAATCACTTCCCTCGTACTTACACGATGTCTGTATTTACAGAAGGCGAGAGGCTAAGGTTTCTGGAGCAAGGATGGATATGATTATATACTTTTGTCTCCATGTACCCAGTGGTACATTCTGGTCTCATATAGTGTGTATGCGTGTGTCTCTGAAGAACCCACGGTGTTCTGGGTAATTATTCACATTGAAACTGCATAGAATAAATGAGGCATGCCAAACTATTCTTAACGCCCATAATTGACATGTCTCCATTCGCGTTGCAATGAGTACTACGGCTACGGCAGTCACGATTATTGGCCACGTGCTCGCTCTTCAACTTGAACCACCACCATCCTGATTCCCGATGAATATCAAGGACAGCGCACTTCCATCCATCTCATAACTCGAATTTACACTTTTATTTCGTTTGCTCTGTCCGTGGAAATCGCTACCAGCGTGTTGATGTCCCAGGTAGCCGCAAAATGGCAAGAATCTTCCACCGCTTGAATGGAGAGGCGTCAGCAATATCGGGATTAATGAACTTCAGCGAGGTACGTGGTATATGTGCATTGTATTTTTATTACTGACTAAAAAAAATAGTGGGCATGAGTAATTTCAATTAAGTTTTTGTACCCTGTGGATATCAAGAACGTGCCTCTCGATGTTAACGGTATGCCCTACGGTATGCCATTATGTGTATTTTGAAGTTTGCCTGAGGCTCATGAGCTGTTTGATCAAGATAGGGAAGGACCTTGATCGAGCACGACCTGCTTTCACCCTTATTAGCCAATCTCGACGATTACCTGTGTTACTGGAGAATTTCTTGGGTACTTTCGCTCGAAAGCTGATCCATGCGCGTCTTTCTGGTACATTTATCAGAGGATATGGGAAGAACTTTTACCTGATTGAAAAAGAAATACACGACTATATCGCTCGTTTTGAGGTATGTCGTTTCAACAACGCGGTAACTTTGTCTGATGAAAACTACGCAAGGTCAGCAAGTCACCGGAGGTCTGAGGAGCTGAAAGATCTGGTGTCATGTTTGATGGAATGGTATAAAGCGTGGGCACCTCCTGAAGAGTGAGTTGGCCTGCATCATTTCAATGAACTTCCTCCGACCAGCTTTTCCTAGGCTCAGCGCCACCGTGTTTTCTTCGTACACCCTCAACTTCCTGCCTCTTCTCCGCTCTGCCTGCATCCCTCACTGTTGCTTTCACAGAGCTCCGTGCATGCCTGCCCCCCCACCCGAAACCGATCCAGTCGAAGAAGAGCAAGAACAAGTAAGACCAAGTGGGACCCAAATGTACACTCCGGGATATGGAAAACCTTTGGGATTCTGGGGTTTATCGATTGCTATGAAAGCATCATCGCCATTGTTGGATACGAGTACATTGAGGAGCATGTGTTAAAGACGTGTACGGGTGGGTGGGCGAAACCTATGTTGGATGATCTGCGGGTGTGAATGTTAGAGAAGGTTGTGCGGTGGATGTTACATACGTATGCAAGAGAGGCTTCCAATCGTACGTGTTATTTCCTATTTTCTTAGGATTTGTGGCGTGTCTGACGATAGGGTATAGCGGAATAAATGAAAACGATGCTGCATGGCGTTGGGTCTTGTTTCGATTTTCATATAACCAAGATGCTGTGCAATTTGAGGTATGCTCCTGCGACTCATTTCATCTTCTTGGCTCTAAATGAGTCTCGGCCTCTAGAACGAAAGAAATATCATCGGTTTCCCCGACTCTATAGGTGCCCTATATGATTTACAAGTATGTCATCCGAATTTCTTCTCCAGTTCTATCAAACTTATTGATATCTACTGATCTTCAGGATTCCCTTCAGCATGTCGATCAATGTGCCAATCTCGTCAGTTCGTTACGAAAATCGTACGCATAATCCTCATTCAAGTAATTTTATACCTTAATCTTAACACCCAACTCCTTCGCCTAGAAATCGCAAACGACTCCTCCAGGCACCCACACAAAACTTATCCTCCAGTAATACGTCGCTACTATTAAATGTCTTCGGATCATTGACCCTCCTGGTGCCCTTCTCTTCGAGGTCGCTGATCCTATTCGACGCTGCTTGAGGTTCTACCCTTTGCTAGCTTTTAAGGGTTCTTTGAATCGTTTTTTTGTTACATACGCAGAGAACAACCGGATACAATCCGAAGCATCATAGCCAACCTAGTCGGCGACGATGATAGCGGCGACTCTCTGGTGGATGAAAACAAACCCATTCAACCCCTCCAACAACCCGAGTATGAGGACTATGCAAACCCGAGCTGCGAACCGGATCCTATTGACGCTGGCCCTGGTAAGGACTTCTTTTTTCTTTTTCGGGTTAGAAAACAAAGTCTGATGGATCGGATTATGTCTTGGTCCCTGCACGTTAACAGATTTCCGAACTAACAAGCCAAGCGTTGTCATCAGCACGCTTGTTAGTATATACGATTCGAAGGACCTCTTCGTGAAGGAACTCCAGGCGCCCCTGGCGCTGTCGATTACGAAAGACAATTCTGATTACGTTGAGCGTGAAGTATAATCTTGTTGTCTGCCTGTTATACTTTCCCTTTCGATGACTTACCGTTCGTAGAGGAGGAATGTCGAAATTCTGAAAATCCGATTCGGAGAGGCTGCTCTGCAAGTGTGAAATGCTGTTGAAGGATGTGACGGATTCAAAACGAAGCGATGGGCATGTACAATCGCAAAAGTCGGTATGCCCCCTTGTTCTCAGAATCTCACTGGGCCAATCTAACGAAATTAAATTGTCTAGTCTATCGTCCATCCCACCATCATACCACGATACTTCTGGCCCGCTCTCGAGTCGAGCGATCTAGTCATGCCTCTTCAATTCAATATGTTAGTGCCATCTATCCCTGTTCTCGGAAGAGTGCAAGATTTTTAATTTGTGCTATTGAATTGTAGAATGCAATCGGATTACGCGCACGAATCTACGGTGTTCAAACCTGACAAGAAACTTAAATGGCTCCCTCACCTCGGTACCGTGCAACTGGAAATCGAACTAGAAGATCGGACGTTGGAGGTGGATGTCCCTCCGCTGGAAGCGCCGTTTATCGAGCTATTCTCGGAGAAATGTAACTTTTCATTTTTAGTTTTTTGGTGTATTGGACCTAGCTGATCGGTCGATCTTCCTTAGCTATTTGGGTTCTCGACGACCTCATCAAGGCTGTTGGGCCCGTTGATCGAAGCGCGTCTCTCAAGGCGCTGTCGACATGAGTCAATCACGGTATTCTTATAGAGGACGCGAAGTTTACGTTCGATTCGTGGGAGAGAACAGATTTGGGAGGTTCTGGTGCACGAGAGCGAGACCCATTGAGATTGGGTATGTTCCTTTCTGACTATTTGCGTTGGACCATGCGCTCATGGTATTGCCAGCAGCTTTGATGGATAACCCTCCACTATTGAGCGTAGGTCTCTAGTTGTGGATACGTTGGTATCACGGCCGTCATGAACGACACCTGCATCACTACCTCAGGGCACCCAAATCCCCTGGAACGGTTCGTCCACGCCGGAGGATGGTGTCACTATACGCGAGACAAAGATCAATACCTTTTACCATTTCCCCTCTCCACACCATGCGCGTTGAGGTCCTTGGTGAAATCGCGTCCAGGAACATTTGCTTCCAGACCATTGTGGACCTTTTTCACCCGTAGCCAGTCAATTGTAATTTAGTCGTGGCGGAAGCCAGTAATCTCCTTCCTCGAGACAGCCACGTTCAACTGATAAATATACGACTTGGTTCGAGTTTGGCGCAAGGTCTGGAGGAGGCCTTTTGTGATCGCGGTGTTCGAGGATTTTCAAGTGTCAAGTTCAACGAGGAGACGGCCCGTCCTAAGGTGAAGCAGGAACTCATCCGCGATCATTCATATGGCTGTCAACATGCATATTGATGGATGAGGCATGTCCAGACCCGCTTTCAAGATTGGGTTGCGCTGCAAAATACGCAATAGCTGATCTGCCGAAAATCCAATTCTGGCTAGATCTCGCGTCATCGAGGCTTGAAAATCCCCCTTTTGGCGATACAAGAAACAGTGCGATAATGTACGTTTTCTCACTTAGCTGTCATATGGAATGTGGTGATAATGAACGAGCAGCGGAGTCGCGCCATTCTTGTCGTAGATCAAGGAGGGTCGAGTAGCCGGATTGTAGTACGTAGGTGGAGGTGTGTAATTACGCATGAAATTTGCCATCCATTCATAAAAGAAAGTAACATGAGATCGACGACTAAGGGAAAGGAAAGCGCCGCATAAACGACGAATATAATATGACAATGAGCAATGGGAAGAGAAGGGGGTCATCGGCTAATGAGGCTAAAACGACGTACACTTGATCTGCGGTGCCTGTCGTACATGTGTAGTAGGATGCTGATCGGTTTGTCACTGAGCTTTGGTAAGTTGGTGAGAGAGGCATGCGTCATGGCGACTGCATGATAGTCGGGGAAATATTGTGCGAGGGGAGAATGGGAAACTACATCGCTCTTGCTCACCTACGAAAGATGGATTACTACTGGTGGAAATTGATGGAGGAATGGCGCAACGTACGGTGCATATCTTGATGAACCACTGGAATTTTTATATATCTAGTCCAAAAGAATTAGACCCATTCGTGTCCTATTCTAAAACGGAAAAAGGGTTCAATGGCGTACGGAGAGACAAAGGAGAAAATCAAAACATACCACACCTGAGTTGCATTAGGATCCCGTCATACTCGCTTAAACTGACAGACCAACAACATGGGCGAGGCATTGATTTTTTCATCTCACTTTTCTTATTCCTCACGGCGTGTACAGTTTGCGAGGCTTGAGCGTCGTCTTAGCGTCTCCACAGGGTGTCCTGGTCTGTCAGGAGGTATGATGGTGAGGCAATCCGGTTGATAAAGTTGGAGTAGTACTTCGACGACAATTCGGTACTCGGGGTGGGTTGACCTCGGTGAAATCCTGATTTTGGGAAGTAAGAAATAAGTACAAGGACAAAAAAGAAACAAACGAAGGGAAGAATAATAAGGAAATCGATGTATGGTCAACGAACCTTGTTTAAACCGGTCTTCACGTTAACACTCATCTGTGACTGCTGAATGAGATTTACAATCCACATCTCGCCATCCAAATGCTACAGAATCCATCGCTTTCACAAGTTGGCAATGTTGATCTTGTGGTGAACCGTACAGAAACCCTCGTTGATGAAATACCATACGCTGTCCGGGAACTCGACCATGTGCTGGGGGGGAAATCATTTCCAACGGCCCCCTATGCGAGGCGACACTCTCTGGGGAGCTTCGAAATCCAACTCGATCCCGGAGAAAGTGGTTACTGGGTGGTATTGATACCCCTCCACCCAGAAGACGTTGACCACCCGGCGTTGATGTTGCGCGATAACAGGCAGCAGCAACCAGGTAATTCAGGACCCATAGGGGCGCAGTGAGATGGTATTGAGGTTGGCTGGGGAGAGGGAAGTGTCCAAGGAGGTTCTGCCGTCTTGGGACTGTTGAAGTAGACGAACGGTAAGTGGTACTGCATGAAGAAAGTCAGGCGAGCACGAATTTTTGCAAGCTGTTTATGGCAAGTTTATGGAGGCCGAGGCAAGTAGAGAAGGAAATGTCCGCGAGTCGTGACGTTCCATTGTTGGAGGTTGTGGGCAGAACTGTTGAGGTTGTTGTTAGCACGCGAAAGTGGTGTAGGCAATCAGCGGGGTGTGTGCAGTTCCCAGAGGACTGTTGGAATTAGGTAGAGTTATCGAGAACCGTAATTTGTGCAAGACTATGCATCTGACTGAAGGTTACAATGAATCATGGAAAATCGCACACAACGCACCTTGTAGTTCTCATTCCTGAATATCCCGTCGCAGCGTCTGGAAAAGGGCCAAATTCTCGATCACATCCAGAACGGCGCGAACCCTTGGCGAGGCTGAGTAGCAATAAATTCCATGCGTCTTGTTAACTACAAGGGCGTTTTGTAAAGGGACGCTCAGTAAAATGGGTAATTTTACATTAGTCATGCAGGTCACACACAAGTCATACGGCAGTCATAAAAAATGGGCACAAAAGTCGACGGATTTGCATGTACTGAAAGCCCCCACAATTCAGAGAAGACAAAAGTAATCAACTCAAGGGGGTGACAGGGAAAAAATCCAAGATATCACGTTGGTTAGTTAGTTCAGCCCGGAGGACCTTAAAATTTTTTTTGACCCACTAAAAATATTGTATAAATGGGCT
>Ga0307517_10004567_pt1 | contig 21242 bp, 23 predicted proteins | sample 23_EM_MG_FD_194515 | JGI IMG/M metagenome (GOLD analysis project Ga0307517, IMG submission 194515) | Populus trichocarpa ectomycorrhiza microbial communities from riparian zone in the Pacific Northwest, United States - 23_EM | ecosystem: Host-associated > Plants > Roots > Unclassified | place...
GACTAACTCAAACCTCCGAGTCACATCTAACTTAGCATAATTACCTTTTATAGAACTCTTATTACTATAAATACACTCTTTCTTTAACCTCACCATTTCGCTATATGAACTCTGAACACAGTAACTCTATAGCACGACTGTGGTTATGATTTGGGCGTATGGCTTGGGCGTATGGCTTGGGCGTATGATTTGTGTATCTGGTTTGGGCGTATGATGTGAGCGTATGATTTGGGCGTATGGTTTGGGTGTATGGTTTGGGCGGATGATTTGAGCGTATGGCTTGGGTGTATGGTTTGGGGGTTTGATTTGAGCGTATGGCTTGGGTGTATGATTTGGGCATATGGCACCAGCGGATGAAGAAGGCTTATGAATTGGGCATATGATTTGAACCTTTGAATAGAGTGTATGAATTGGGCTTATTAATTAGGCGTATGGCCTGCTGAGACAATATACGTTACTAGACTAGGCAACTCGGACGTCCAATCGGTGTTGTGAATTATTCCGGTTCATATTGTATGAATCATTCCATGCAAATAAATGCCCGTATATACTTTGAGGTATGTGGATTTTGGTACACGTCCCAGGCATGAATAGACCGAACACCAGGGGGCTCCTTGACAAAGAGCTTGCAGCTCCCGTAACCCCGGTGGTGTTCGGTCAATTATTCCTAGGGACGTGTATATGCTCACACAATTACTCAAGCATATATCAAAAGAGCAATGTTCGAGAGGGGAATATACGAAAAAGCGGGGCCCTGGGCGGAGAAAGTTCATTGACGGGGGGCTGTTCGGGGCATTGAACGGGGCGGGGGCCTGGACTAGTGTTCGTTACGGGGCCCCGTTTCTGACAAATGGGGCGCCAGGAGCAGGTTATTAACTGCAGATTAAAGAAAGAATCGTCCAAATCGGACCAAAACTGAGTGAGATAGGGTTGTTTCAAGTTGTCTAACTTCAAAGAGCTCTATCTCTGTCAGTTCTGGTCCGATCTGGATGATTTCTTCAGCCAGTTAATCAGAATAACCTAGGTTACTTTGTCCCCGCTCCTCGGAAACGGGGCCCCGTGACGAAGCCTAGCCTGGACGGGGGCAGGGGCACGGGTTGAAAAAAGAACCGCCCAGCCCCGGGCCATTGACCAGGGCGGGGCGGGGAATTGAGGCGGGGGCCCGCCGGTGGCGGGGCCCCGGAGGCCCCGTAACGAACACTAAATGCGAGTTGCCGACCAACGAATTAGGAACCAATGCCAGAAGCTATTGAGCCCGAGATTATGCAAGGTACCAATGCTACCAACCTGAAAATCAACCCTCAGGCTCGGAGACCGACGCCGACCATGTTATGAATCTTGGTATCGGCCAAAATATATTCCACGGACTGAACCGAGTTTCGGCGTCTGATCTGTACAAACCAGACATGCTCCATACCATTTATCTCAGGCTATTTAAGCATATGATGCACTGGATCGAAGCCTTTCTGAAGAAACACGGGCGACTGCAGGCATTTGATGAAGTTTGGAAGGCATTACCGCCATACCCAGGATTCTTGGTCCCCAAAAAAGCCTACTGCAAGGTTCCGCAGTGGCAAGGGAAAGAGATGAGGAATCTGGGGCGTTGTATTCTGGGAGTTCTCGCCGTGGCTCTTCGCCAGCCAGGAGGTGCGCAAGGAATACCTTTGAAACGTGCTCTCCGAGCTCTCAGATGCGTCAGGGCACTCGTTGACTTCAATATGATGGCACAATACCGAAGCCACACAGCTGACACCATAGCCTATATGGAAGAGTATCTGAACCTGTTCCATAGGATGAAGGACATCTTCTTGGAGTCCCAAGTGACAAAAAGCACACAAGCCAAGCTCGACAAGCAACGAAAGGAGATTCAACGTCAGAGAGCACTAAGGTGTGAGCGTGTTGCCACATCCCAACGGCGCCGGATACGCGACGACGATCGAGACGAAGAGGATGCACTGCGCATAGACATAATTCACGGCGAATGACATTTCAACTTTATTAATATGCATCTACTAAGCCACTTTTGTGACCATATACGCCAGTTTGGCAATATTCCGATGTATTCCACGGAGATCGGAGAGCTAGCTCACAAGACGCAAATCAAGGAAGGATGGCGCCAGTCAAATAAAAATGATGCCGCGCGCCAGATTGTGAATACCTACGGTCGTCAATATGGAATCTGAATGAGACTGTTGAACTTGCAATCACTGAAAAATCGGGGCGCAGATCTCTCCCCCGACGTCCTGAAGCATTTAGATAGAACAACCAGTACGGTATCGCCGCCAGTCATTTGTAGGAGGATCTTGAAGGGACGCCGGGGCGATGTGTCCAATATGGTTGATTTTAGCCGGATCTCGCGAGTCTCACTCGAGATTATATATCCTGAATTGATACGATATAGCAGGCATAACCTGCCAATAGACCACGGTCTCCCAGAAGACCATGCGACGCTTTGATCACTTCCCATTGAACTACTGACACAACACGAAGTCCTAGTTCTTATATTCCAAGAAGCGGATGTTTATGAGATCCACCGTGCACGATCCACGGGCACCCTACACTTTAGAAACCAGGGCAGTCGCAATGATTGGGTTTGGGTACAAGCGGGCACAGAAGAAATGTATGGTACGCTGAGAGGTGGTCTCCCGGCAAAGCTAGTAGCCCTCTTCAAGATCAGGGACCCCAGATCCGAGGATACTGTGCGTCGATTCGCCGGTGTTCAGTTGCTGACCCCAGTGAACTCAGGGCGTCTATCGGATCTGCATGGCTTGGTTACAGTGCAGATGAGGGAAGACACGCGAGGGTTTACAATAGTTGATATAGGAACCATGCTCGGTCTGGCAGTCCTGATCCTGGAGGAGCACCGGGGATGGCTTGTAAATAGCCGGATTGATTTGTGAACATTTAATGAGGTTTATTAAGGGATCGGGATGAGAGAAGCCGGATTCGGCAATGCGTGAGAATCCTACATATTGATACTGTATATAGTAGAAGATATATAAGCGACTTTCTTGAAACTTAGATCATTAGTTCGCCAGACCAGTGCGGCGTGAGAGGTGAGAGCCGGGAGGGACCAAACAAGGTGCTGCCGCCCCAGACACCAGGCGACGTCGGAGCAAGCAGCAAATTAGTTGTGATTACACAAGCGGGGATGAGGAGTGGGTCAGGACGCAGTGAAGAGGTGATGAGGAGCTATCGCCGCATCAGGAGAAAGAAGAGATGAGAGAAAGAGTCTGGGGTAGTCCAGACGTAGGGAGGGTGCCAGGATGCGTCAGGAAGCAAGGAACGTTGCCAGGTAGCATCTGGAAGTGTGAGATGTGGCGGGGCGTTCCAACGCAAGTCAGGACGCAGGGGACGCAACGCCGACGGATCAGAGGCAGGGTGCGTTTTTGCTGATGACCATGGGAGACCAGAGGCGAGAGCCGGTTAAGGATAAGGTTAGAAGTGAATTTGGTGATTCTCTTCCAGACTAAGTTGGAAGTCATGTCGGGGCCTGTGGCTGACGACGGGGAGGAGAGTACAAGCCCCCTTTCGACCTCCAAGGCCTCAAGCACGGGGGAATCCTTGAATGGCAGCAGAATAGAGGTAGCCGCCCTGGCAGGGTCTCCTGAGAAGACATGATCGAGGAGAGCCTGGTTTAGTTCAACAGCGGTCGTGGCCCCTGGTAGTTTGGGGAATCGAGAGGCTGGGCGGCCTATGGCAAACCTTTTGGCCTTCCATACAGTTTGTGGGGTTGCTGTTGTCAGGCAAGAGCTTCAACTGTCCCTTTTCGCGTTCTTGATCCATTTGAAGTACCAGGAACGAGCAGCTCTGGCCGAAGCCAGCAGGGAAGGGTCGAAACGGTTGTTCTTAGAGCACCTGAGTTCGGAATTGTAGGCCTTCCTGAGGATCAATCGGGACGCCACCCACCAGGCCGTTGACCAGTGAGTTATGCACTTGAGTGGGGAGTGGAGGGCAAGCAGGGCGTTGACCTTATTGAGGTTGGTGTCAAACCACGTCCCAAGGGAGGCAGAGGTCGGAAAGGGCGGGGGCTGTGGAAGAACTAGTGCTTCGAGAGCTGCATCTACTACGGGCCAGTCAGTCAGGGCCCAGTTGGCCTTAGGAGACCGAGTTTGAAAAAAGGGGGCTTCAAAACGAAGTAAAATGGGGATGTGGTCAGACCCCGTAGATGGTAGAGGGTCAGACCATTCTGAAAAGTAGGGTGCAAGTCAGGGGCAGGCGAAGGCCAGGTCAAGAACACCTGGTCTGCCCACCAGGGACATAGAGACACGGGTGTACACCCCAGGTACTAGTATGTTGAGGAGGGTGTATCCAAGCTCCGTGGCTTGGCCGAAGTAGGGGACTAAGGTAGCAAGCTCGTCCTCCTTGAATATCCTGAGAGGGTTTGCTGTGGGGTGATGGATGTTGAGGTCACCCAGAGTGAGTACTGGGCCAGGCCGAGCAGCAAAAATAAGGTCGGCCAGAACTGAACACGTATTATTAAACCGACCCTGGGTGCTGTAGGTGTTGTGTATTATAAAGCCAAACATGGATGGGTTGAAGAATCCTTCAGGTGTGAAAAGGTCCAAGGCTATTACATTTGATTCCTTCCGAAGAATCTGGGTAAAAGGGTAACAGTGGAAAGAAAAGTACTAAAAATATTAGAAGCAACGCGAGGCTTCTGGCCATTCACACTATGGGGTGAAAAGCTCGTGTACAGCTGAAAGGACTAATGTTTGCCCCTGTAACGCGGGGGGTCTTGGAGGGCAACAATTGAGGGGGCGAGGGCCAATTGAGAAAAAGAACCAAATAAGGAAAGAAACACATCCCAGCTCCTGAGGCAGTTGTGTTGAACAAGTGTGAAGGGCTTTGGTGGGGGCGGAGAGACCTGCTCAACCTCCCGTGGTACTTGGTCGTACTGCATTAACTGGCCAGGCCCGGGGGATTGTGGGGCACGGGTGAGGTACTAGCAGCCTCCACAGGAGGAGGACCATCAGAGCTGTGGGGACGCCTTGGGCGGGCCGGAATCATTGTTGTTCTCCTGGCTCGTGGCGTTACTGTTTCACAAGCACTCCGGAGCGAGCGGGTGGGTGAAGCGGGGGGTGATTGGTCAACACTATCAGTGGCTCTCTCCATCGCGTTGCCAATGGGCTGTGGAGATATGTTTTCTGGGGGAGGGGCGGAACACCTCAGAGTGGGAGGAGCTGGGCCGCTAGGGCAGTGTTTGAAAAGCGCAGTGTGTTCCCCTCCGCAGTTGACACAACGGGATGGTGAGGAAGAGCAGCAGCCAGGACTAGGCTTAAGGTTGCAACTGCTAGGGCAGGTGGGGCTTGGGCATGAGTGGTTTGAGCGGGTATGGTCAAGGGAGCAGAGCGGGCACACTCGGGCTGATGTGGGGCAGCTGGGCGCAACGTGGCTGAAGCCCCAGCAGTTCCTACATGGTGTGTATCAGTTCGAGGAGTAGACCCGCTCGAATGTCCTCCAGCGGGAGTTGAGTCTGATTGATGATCCCATCCTGGGGACGGCACCTGGGTTGACTGAGACGATTACCGAGGTGGCTGACTTACCTGCTCTTGACTCCGGGTTTGGGTTGAGGAATCTAGCGGAGAGAATCTGTACTTCTTTTGAGTTGAGGATGGAGACTACGAGGCTGGGGAAGAGCTCCTCAGCGTACTTGGGGAGGAAGGCGAAAGGCAGGGAGTGGATCACTAGCGGGACCTCGTTGGGGGCGAGGTGAAAGGGCAACCCGGGAGAGTCTCCCACCTGGAAGGAACGGTTGAGTTGGGTGGTGAGGGCATCAAAATATTGTAGAAACGCAGCCGCCAGGGTGGTAGGGTCAGAAACAAGAAGGGTGACCAATCCCCTGTCATTGACTTTGGCTGTGATGGCGAGGGGGAGGGTGCAGTTTGTATCCCTGAGGACGCAAGCAGCAATGTCAGGGAAGGTATCATAGAGAGATAGCAGATGCCCCTTTATATATTCCTTCCCAAGAGGAGAGCAATCTGAGCTCCTACCATTGAGAAGTAGCAGAAATGATGATATTGTGAAATATTGCAGGAGAAGACATTCTAGATTTTGCAACATTATTATATCTGCTACTTCTTCATAGTAGAAACTCCAACTCTTTCATCTTTGATAAAGAATATATAAAGGAGTATCTTCTATCCTTCAGTGATTTAAAACCTCCCTTTATGCTTGTTTTGCCTTGTGTATAAAGAAATATGTTGTTTTCAGAAATATAGCATATATTTATATTGTGACATGCTGAACAGGGCCTAAATGATATTCACCAGACTTTTTTCCCTCACTAAATTCAGCTGGGAAGAGCCAATCACACTTGCCCACAGGTTCTGTTGCCAAACAAAATTTATCGCATAAGCCACAGTTTGCCGTACAGGGGGTTGTGGGTAAGTCTGGCGAACGTGGCTCACAGAATTTCTATTTAAATGGCAGCCAAGACTTCCACCATATTGAAAAGAAGAAAATCTAGGGAATTGTTTCCAGTTTATAGAAGTGGGGAACTACGGGAAAACAACTGTCACTTTCAAAGAACACTCAAGTAGAAACAAAACCACAGAAGTCATGATCAGTCTAAATTCACTAAGGTATGTGGTAGAACCAAACCCACAAACCACACAAGACATATAATTCCTGTCTCAAAGAAAGTCCAACCCAGCAGGTTGTCCGACTAGCTAAGTACAGGTCCAATTTTCCTTCTGCCAATCAGACGATCATCATTGCCGTTTGTTGGAAATTAACCCCTTTATGCTGCTCACTATATATTTTCCATTCCCACTGGATTGGAAATGCAACTACGATCAGCTATAAGCCTAAAACGAACGGTAGCTTCACTAGCATTCCACCACTATTAGCTTCTTACCACCGAACACCCTGATCCTGCATACCTGGTGCGATATCACCAAACACTGATTCACCAAGGATGAAACACGAACACCAGCAAGAGCCGAACATCTATCCTCACCCCCGGTGACTAACACTAGCCTGGGCAGGTGGCATAACACTACCCTCGGGCACGATACTTCTACCTCGGATATGAATCGGCACAACCCAAAAGAAGGACGACCTAGGGATAGAAAGTGGAAGCGAAATCTGGCATGCTCTGAAAGTGTGCGGGGAGGAAGGTTTTCACTTGAGGAGGATATAAGATAGCCGGTTCTTCCCTTTGTTTGTTCATGATCAGTTCATTATTGAATTTTCGCTCACAGTCCTACGGTTATCTCTTGTCTTGTCGAAGTCATTCGTTATTGTATACGATCTCTTTATTCTTTGATTCTGCTCTTATATCTTTTGTCCGTCATCTTTATTCGTATCAATAAAAGTGTTCGCGCCGTTTGGGAAACTAAGGATTAGATCCACTGCACCCTACCGCCTATTAGTTGTTTAAAACCGGTGTCCTCTCTTGGAGGGGAGGTCCTTGGTGGGGGAATGGCAGAAGCGCAGCGTGAGAGAAGAAAAACCTAATTTACATAGAAGCCCCTGTCCGCCAAGCTTAGGCAACAACCACCCTTGCAGAACCACAAAACCACACAAAGCCAAGATTGTGACAAACTATTTATTTAGTATAAGTTAATTGTAGAGAAGCTAGAAAAGAGCAAGTTAAGAAAGTCAAATATAAACCCTAACAGTACCTTTACTCACACTGTAGTACTTTTGCTCACACATTAGTAGTAGGAGAGGGTGTTGCGCTAGTAGGAGTGGATTACAATACATATTTCAATACCTTCGCATCCAATTTGCTACAATTTCTTATGGTAACCCACTGCAAGATATTCAAGAGGACCCTTCCCCCACTCAAAAGAAAGTAGGACAATCACAAAAGCATGGTTTAGGGGTGCAAGAATCAGCGAATGGGTTGGAGGAGCAGGAGGATTCTGTAAAATGGAATCAGCCCGTATGAGGTGGATTTTGGTTAGAGATATTGTAAAAATCTAAGATTTTGTTGGGAGGTATGACATGATATGGAAAAAACTACGTTAATACACAATTTGAAGTATCGTAGTTGTTGGATAGGGGAGGGTGGTGGTGGTGCTCTGTTGTTGGTAAACCCTTCAGGGAATTTCCTCACTTTGTATGCGAAATTCCAGCACTCACAGGCCGCTGTTGTTGCCCATGCACTATCCAAGAGACACTCAAGTTGTGAACTGTTTTTTTCTCTTTGTTTTTCCTTCCTCCTTGTCCTTTCAGCGGCTCTTTCTTCCTTTCTATTCCTTGCTTTCCCCTTGACTTCCCTATCTAAATACTCAAGGGAAGAAATCATGACCTCCTTCAATACTTAATTTAAACTTTGTTCACTCACGCAGCTTCGTTCCACTGCATAAAACCCTCAATGTCCCTTATCACTTATGCTTGTCTCTGCATCAATTACCCCTAAAAAGTCTTTTCATAAACCTCCATTCATATTAAATTTCCTTCCTCCTTGCCTTTCCCTTCCTTTCCTTTCTTCTCTCAAGCGATCCCAGAACTCAATTCCTTAAACACAAATTACTCTCCTTCACCCCAGCCACTTCGCTCCACTCTGTAAAATCTGTTAGGGCATTGCCTCCACCAAAAGTAACACATCTATTCCTATCAGCCCCCCACCCCCTCATATCTCCTGTATCTCCCCCCACTGTCCTTTGGCAGGCCTGCAGTGCTTGCCCTACCGGCGAAATCTACTGCCCTACCCTCCTTCCGTCCCTCTCATTTTCCCAAAACACCTTTTTCCCATTCCTTCATCACATATTTATTATGATACCTCTATTACCTTTTTTATTCTATTTTTTTCTTTTTTTCTTTTTTATATCATGTATTCGTTGTTAAGTACAAGAAACAGCATCGAGCGCTAGCTATGGCCGAAACAAAACTATCAAACAATCCAACGGCCCGCTACATCTCGTCATGGGACAAACAAATACCCCCTACCCGTAGGCAAGCAATCAAACATGAAGACCAAAACCGTACTCCCAAGACCCTATGGTATGGGCCTAACCCCATACCTGCCACCAGCCTGAACCAATGGGGAGGAAAGCATAGGAAAGCCAAACACGAAGACAAACCACATAAAGATGTACAGGAGCAAAGAAACCCTTCAGCAGGCTCCCCACAACAAATGAAAAGAATCATGTGGCCCAGGGCCGACGGAGCAGAAGGATAAAACTACTGTTGCCGGGTGCCCTAATGGAAAAACGTACTAAACCCCAAACCCAAAGGGCTACAGGGGCGAGCGGGTCGGGGACGGACTGTCCCCCGTAATCGGCGAGCGGCAGACTTTAGGAACATCTAAGAAGGTAGTACTATACCATGGTATACCGTAACCACCACGGTGTGTGACTGTAGAGTAAATCGCGGGAGAGGGAGAAGGACGAGGGGAGTCACCCAGTGAGGAGAGCCACTCAGCAGAGGGGGTGCCAGCCACAGGGGATAGACCAAGGGCCGACTGGACGATATTACCACTTCTCTGATGTGGTCCCTTGTTACAGAAGACAGAGCGTAACTACCGGAAAGGATCCCGGACGATGGGGAGACCCAAGGAGCAGGAGGAGGAGGCGGGGGCAGTATGGTGCCAGCTAGGTGGAGCAGTACGGTGCAAGCGGATCCAAAGCGTGGGAAGCGGGAGAGGGAACGGTCGCCAGTAACCAAGAAGTACGAACACGGAGGACGGGGACGAGGTCACGATTTTTCGCATGCCGACCGTACCGACAGCGCAACTCAGGAGAGAGTGCAATACCAGAGAGCAGGCCCACCAGGGCAACTCCTTCACTGATAGCCCGAAGCTAGCGACCGTGTGTTGACGATGGAAAGAGGGTTGCCGACTGCGCAAATCCCTAAGCGAGACGCTTCGCGAAGTGCGGGGTCAGGGGGAGAAACATCAACGGAAGCGTGCTCAACGAAGACAGAATTAGGAACCCCGAGGGAGGGGAGGCCAAAGATTCAGGAGAGAGGAAAGGGAGAGATGGGCGCGTAACACTCCTAGGCAGATGCCATCGGGGGAGGTCAGAGGCAAAGGACACTCTCACGATGATTTCTCATGGTGTTGAGAGTTCAATCGCTGGAGGTGGAGCGGACGAGAAAGATGGATACCTCTATTACCTGACACCCCTTTAGTGTAAGTTCTTCTAAATCTCCGTATTTCAAGTGCTTGTAGTTCACAGCTACCTGAGACCTTCATTATGTCTAGCAACTGTCAATATGCCACTGGGACAGCAACAGGCCCACTGAAGATGTTTAAACCTACGAACAGGAATAGCACCAGTATCTCCGCATTGATATGGTTGCCCTTTCTCCCAAAGAATTTCCTGCTGAGTGACAAATTATCTATAATGACCGATATATTCTAACTGCTGGTCACACCCACACCGTTGCCTCTGGGCACGCCGGATTTGTTGGAATGCCTATAGAGCATGCTGTTACGGGGTTGTGCGGATATGGATGCATCATATGATAGGATATCATATGATATCAGTCCGGAGCAACATTGTCGGCCGTCGCACAGTGGCAGAAGAGGCCGGAGATGCAGTGTATAGTAATAGGACTTGAAAAATAAAAGCAAGAGAGAGATTGATTCTATCTTGCTTGCGCGCCTGTAGACGCACCAGAGACTATGGTAGTTTATAACAATCCGGAGTATCAACATACATCAATATGACTCTAGTTACTTCCTCGTACCCCACATTCCAAGTAGCCTGGCCATTGGCCGAACATATGTGCACCGCACATCACATTGAAGTAATACTTCTGACAAACATTGTTTTAGTAGCTGAGTGATATCTGGTGAGTATTATTTGGTGACTGTAACAAGTCTGGTGTCCTCCCGAAGCGAGAAGTGCAACGAGCACACCTAGAGAGAGATTGCGTTATCATACTGTGCCCGACTTACCCTTTCTCAGAGTGAATTACATTACTAAGAAACACATCCTTCGCTATCATAATAATAATATTATCATAGGCGCAATATGAGAAGACCAAGAAGAATGTGAAGGAAAACCGGAGGGTCCCAATCTGAACAAAGAAAAATAGACAAGTAAAAATTATAGGGCTCATATGAGCATGCAGGCACCTTAAATCCCATAAGACCCCAGTACAAACACCGAACATTTATCACATTACAGCAGGTTTACCTTCGGTCAGAAAAAGTGATCTTAGAACCCTCTGAGAGCAGAGCCTGTTGTTTGGGCTACAGTCTTTTCACCATTGGCCGGTCGTACCTTATTTTGGCAGAGGGAAGTGGGTTAATCAATCAGCAAGTCATCCGCATGAACTGTCCCATTAGAAGCGAACTGCTAAGCCTTATCAACTCCCTACTCGAACGTAGCCTAAGTGACAGCCCTCATAGAGAACGCACCTAATGATCCTCCCGCAACAACACGCGGCTCCCCGCCACGTAACTCCATGCGCAACCTGGTAGGCACGCATCTCTACCTCTCCGCCAGCGGCTCACAAATGCTCACTTCCACAACCCATGCTGTTGCTTGGCTGGAACCCGGAAGCTTTAACTCATGCACCCCCGATACGGCAGACTCGGGCAATGTTGCACTGGGGGGGGTCAATCCAAAAATGATCGAAGACTAGGAATACGCTTTTCCGAACCGGGGGGTTATATTATAGAAATAACCCCTTCAGCCAAATCGGTAAATAGCGATTACTCAAGGAAGTTGTGGCAGGAGATCTGGTAGTTGCGGCCAGACAGACGAAGAGGACTATGAACAGCAAAGTGAAGGTGATGGGAGGTCATGGGTACTCAGGGTATGGGAGATGCACAAGGTGCACAAGGTACCGGGACACAGAAGGTGCAGGGGGTGGAGCAATTGTTGGATTCACAGAGTAGGGAAGGGGAGTCGGAGGAGCATGGACAGGGGTTAGCGGGGAAGGAGGAAGATGAAGATGAAAAGACTGAGGATGAGAGGCTCGAGGAAAATCAGGTCCAGGCAGAGTATGCAGAGGAATCCAGGGAGCTAAATATGACCATGGCCCCTGTCCGCTGCAAGTGGTCAGAGCAAGGGACTGATACATTCTGTGAGGCCCTGGTCAATATCATCAGGGCTGATGGACGCGCAGATGGTGGATTCAAACTCCCGTTTGGGCAGAGGTTTGCAGTCGTTTAAACAAAAAGTATGGTCTCAGAGCTTCTACTTTGGCACTCAAGTATTGCAAGGGCATGTGTGGTAATGTGAGTTCGATTGGGTCCTTCAATTGACAAAAGAGAGGTAACGTATTTGACCTAGTAATGGGACACTCACTAGATATGGGACAGTTGGCAATTACAGTGTCCAACATACTAAAATAGGAATGCCTCAACCAAAACTAACTCTACTAATCTGTAAATCTATTTATAGATAGCTAATATATCTTTAAATATGTTCTAGCAATATTACTCTCCCATTGGCAAAAGTGATTAAACAATAGTACAAAGTGTAGAGAAATAATCAATTAGCTATATAGTGAGTAATGTATTTTATATAAAATTGATAAGAAATGGTAAAATTATTCTAACTACTGGAGGAGGTAGAGGCACATCTTCTCTTGAGCCTGCATGTTGTAAAAGGTTGATTGAATATCTACAAAGTCCAAGTCGTTTATTTCAATCAGTAGAACATTTGACAGACAAAAAAGTATAATATTTCTACTCTGTATATAACCTAATACATATTTTAAGTATTCTACTAGTTTAAGAATGAAATTGTACTTTGGTTTCTGTAATTCTAGTGACCTTTAATAACTGAAACTGCTAACTCCATATTGTAAATCTTGTATAAAATACAAATATTATACTTGAAGTCACCCACAAGCTCCATCCCCTCTATGTTCCTCACTTTTGGTTGCAACCAATCAGATCCCCGGATTTAGAAAAACACAACACCACACATCATCACCAGTCCCAGTGGCAAATTTGCCCCAGCCATCAACCCTCCCTGTCACCCATCTGAAATAGCTTCCCAGATGGAGGAGACTCTCGCATCCCCTACCCCTAGGGTGTTTAGCCCATGGTATCATGAATTTATGCATGGTATCAGAGGCATGGTACCCAAAATGTCTCTTCCGGAAAATCCAGCCCTGAAAGACAATATTAAATCCAGAAGAAACCCAGATGTCAGATGGCGAAGTGCTAAACGTCACTTTTCAACTCGAGGTTCTAGGAGTCATCCAAGGACTACAACACCAGGTAGTCAACCTGACCAGTACAGTGGACACACTTGTGGCCACGGTCAAAACCCTTTCAAATAACGCCAAAGACATGTCCACGAATGTGGCAGCTCCAGCAGTGAAAACAACCCCACAAGTCACCATATTGCAACGGCCACAAACGAAGTCATATGCAGAAGCGGCAGCACAACTGCCCAAGACACCAGCGAACGGGAGGAAGAGATCCGCAACTCAAGGACCCACCCCTCCAAAGAACCCTAAACAGAAACAGACGAAAGAGGCTCGAGCACCAGAGAACAAAGGTGCAACACCAGCCAAAGGCAACAACGAAAACGCCACTATTTCTCACCCGAAAAACACAACAATTGCCAAAAGACCTATCTACGCCGCTCGGGCAATGCCGGCACCGCTACCCGAATTGTCGAAACTCTAACCTAAAATAAGTATGGCGATAACAAAGCAACTACAGAAATGTAGATGCTCAGCCCCCACCAACCTCCAAATCCAAATAAACCCTACCAATGGTACTGTTTCCCTGACCACTGCTCATGGCACCAAAGCAACTGAATACATGAATTACCTCGAACCGATGACAACAGCCCTTTCAGCAACCCTACCAGAAGCGGCCAGGGACTACAAGGAATTCAAAAGAGCACCCACCGACACACAGGTTGTGATCCACAGGATCTCGCTTGAAGCAACATCGAATAAAGAAGACTCCCTCTATACGGTCATGAAAGAATCACTGTTCTTGGGCCAACAAGTCAATATCAGCTCTGCCAGGTTCCTCCAATAGGACCCTAAAATAAGGAAGACCAAACGCTACACATCCGTGGTCGTATCTGGACCTACGGACGATGTTGAAAAAATAACACCTGCTGTTCTTGTATTTGGAAGACACAAAGCCTCTGCGGTCATGTGGCACTCCAATCCTACAAAACAATGCCGGAAATGCTACTTATACGGACATCCTGAAGAGGGGTGCAAAGCAATGAAACATACCTGTCCTATCTGTGCCGGTAAACACAAACTCAAGCAGCACAAATGCGCATCACCAACGTGCCCCAAACAGGGGGACAAGAAGATAGTCGCGAATTGTTGCCCCGTTACCCCATCCAAGGGTATAGCTGGTGGCGGGAACCACCCAGCATATGCCGCTGAATGCCCAATCAAGATTAAGGCAAAGGCTGATGCTAAAGCTCATTATGACTGAAGGAGACCTTCCCGAACTCCTGAGAACATGGATACTACGAAATAATGATGGACGAATCTAACGATCCGCCCGACCACAGTCTTTTACAAAATTTAACAATATTGCAACATAATTGCCGGGGAAGCAATTTGGTATTTTTAACTTTATTTTCGCTCATTAACGTCATTTACCGGGCACCCGATCAGGACCTGGATCCCGCTCACCCATAGCAACCACTGAAAAATCAAACTTACATTTGATTATCACAATTAATAATAGAGATACTACTTTGAAAATCTAGCTATAAGTACTTTAAAATATAGAGAATCTGAAAATATAGTTTTCATTTTCTTGTCATAAAAGATTCCTCTGCTATAATGGTTTTAAGATAGCCTATTTCACAAATGAATAGTATTTGCTCCAAGGGGTATAGGGTTGAAACCCCTGCATCAAGGACATTTTAAAATACATAGAAGCATAGTATAAGTCTTATATATTAAGATTAATCCAGTTTTAATTTACTTTATACTTGATTTTCAAAGCAATAGTTGTTAAAAGAGAGATGGAAAACTACACATAAAGTACATACAAATCGTGTCAATTTTACCATGTAATATCTCTACATATAGTTGGTCAATCAACTCAGTTCTTTGGAATACCCTTTATTATAATATATTAAGTAAGTATAGAAAGTTTAAAGCTAAATAAACAAGTTTTGCATAATGTATACTTTGATTATTATCCAACCAGTAAAAACTATAAAAGAATTACTCTACTATCTTCAAATTGCAATTATGAATTATTTGAACTAATATTCAGTTATGAGATTATTCTGAAGGGTCTTAGAAGTCAAGCTGTACTTTGTAGAGCTTTCCAAAATAATAATTTCTCATTAGATTAGATGTTTATTGCATTTAATTATATCTAACAAATCCTTTTTCAACCACTAAATATACTTAGATATACTTGCTTAACTAATATATAGAATCTGAAGCCTAGTTTCCTTATATCCATCAATTTCTAAATTGACTTATAGTGTATTTAAAAAAAATATTCCATTGTTTGTCAATTAGGGAAAGGTTTATTGGTTATCAACTATTACTATTCATAGTATATGGTGTAAAAGATATGAGAGTAATGTTTGTCTAACCAAACTTTGTATACTTACTTAATATATTATACTAATAAAGGGTATTCCAAAGAACTGAGTTGATTGACCAACTATATGTAGAGATATTACATGTTAAAATTGACACGATTTGTATGTACTTTATGTGTAGTTTTCCATCTCTCTTTTACCAACTATTGTTTTGAAAATCAAGTATAAAGTAAATTAAAACTGGATTAATCTTAATATATAAGACTAATACTATGCTTCTATGTATTTTAAAATGTCCTTGATGCAGGGGTTTCAACCCTATACCCCTTGGAGCAAATACTATTCTATTACCCTAGCGGGAATAGCTTACCTAATAAATTAAGAGCGAGGTATATGGCTTCATAGGATGACCACATATCTGAACCCAAGCTCCCGGAGTTACGAGCTTCACAGAGGCATCTGGAAGACGACTCAGAATACTGAATGAGAGCACGTTTCAAGATATGTTTAACAGATTGGAACGATGTTTAGAGATTACTACTCCTCTCATTTTCTAGTTGCATATGCGATTAGCTGCATAATGCTTTGATAGCTGGACATCGGAACTGATCACTCCATATTCCATACTACTATTGGTATGTAGGCATTTGGGCCGCATATTCATTTATAGTATATCATGACGAAGAGATCGAAGACTGACTACTGGTGGAGTGGGGACACCCTCAGATGAAATAGCAGTTCGGGTGATTCTCTGAGTTGAGCTGGGCAAGTTTTCAGGGTCAAACAGTGTTCGCACTATGTTCTGACGAACTGAATTGTTAAGAAGATACTTCTTAACTAGAGAAGTGGAAGTAGCATGAAGATTAGTATAAATAGAGGACTCTCTCCCGCTGGTTGAAGAATCATCAAGCAACAGAGAAGAGACCTTAACAATATAACAAGTTATCGAGTTATATTCTAACTCTTTGATATTTGACTATACTTTATTACCTTACCTTTATCAAACAATTACCAACGAGCCTTCCTGACTATTAATCCGTTGTCTCGAATATCCTCGGCCTAGTTAGCACGGAATCCTACCGTGTTAGCTACCCCGTAACATATTCATTTGTAAAATAGGCTATCTTAAAACCATTATAGCAGAGGAATCTTTCCTGACAAGAAAATCAAAACTATATTTTCAGATTCTCTATATTTTAAAGTACTTATAGCTAGGTCTTCAAAGTAGTATCTCTATTATTAATTGTGATAATCAAATGTAAGTTTGATTTTTCAGTGGTTGCTATGGGTGAGCGGGATCCCAGTCCTGATCGGGTTCCTGGTAAATGACGTTAGGAATAGAAATGTTTCTTTTGTTTGTTTACAAGATCCGCCATTATTTCAAGGTGACCTGCTTAGGGCACCAGGTTATCAATGTTTTTCATCTAATGTTATTGGTCAGAAGAAAAGAGTGGCTACTTATGTTCATTGTTTTCTTACTGAGAGTTTTAATTATTTATGTGTTTCGCCTGCCGCTGATGTTCTTCATTTACTGATGTCAAGAAATGATGCCGGCAAGGTAGTTTGGGGACAGAAAAGATTTTCCTTGATTAATACTTACAACAGGCAGGTGGATGGCAACAATACGGTGTCACCCGCAGACCTGTTCACGAACAACACAAACCCATCCCTCATCATTGGTGACCTTAGTGTGCACACAATGTACACGGATCCGGAACGAGACATATCAAGTACTGAGAGGAGAAAAGGGGAACACTACTTCCGGGTAGCCGGACTCCATGGATATGCAATACTCAATGAACCTGGTATATATACAAGAACACCAGATAACAACACTACAAGGCCCTCGGTTATCAACTATACCCTAGCTAATAATCTGTTAGGCGAATTCGGCAAAACATGGACAACCAACATCCCACATACCGGTTCTGATCACCGCGCCATCATCACTACAATCTCCTCGAATACCTTCACCCCGACAAGACCTTCCCCAGACTGGAACCAGATTACCTGGAGAATAGGAGGAGAGGCCAATGTGGTAATTGAAGGCGAGTTGAAAGTACTAAGGGGCAATGAGGGTGAGGGCAGAAATAGTACCGTATTCAAGTGGACTAAGGAAGGGGATTCGGAGAACGCGATCGAAGACTTTGAACACAACCTTTCCCTTTTAATACACACCATCAAGAAACATGCACCGATCAAGAGGCCATGCAAGTGGTGCGAATCGTGGTGGACACCCGAGCTTCCACAACTCAGGAAGGATTTCACAGGCAAAACCAGAAAGGGCAAGGAAGACCCAGGAGGAGTGGACGATGCAAGACAAGCCAAGAGGAAATACCAGAACGAGGTCAAAAAGGCCAAGTCAGCTCACTTGAGGACCTTCCTGGAAAATGCGAAGAAAAACGACAGGTGGACAGTACATCAATTTACGAAGAAAAGGTTAGGATCAACAGTACCCGGCGGACATAACTACACAAGTGCAGCCTCCCTCAACCTTGCCATAATGCAACACTTCATCCCACAAAACCCAAACCCGGTCGACATGTGTTAAGCGCATGGACTCCCCGTAAGGATTTACAGGGCAAGGTTACCCTACCTTGACGCACACGAACTTTGAAGGAAAAGGATAACACCCCCCTCCAGCCCGGCGTTGGGACGGCGCATCATCACTGGCCACCTGGGTAGTTGCGTCCCAACACCAAAGACCACTGTCGATGGAACACATCCTGTAACACCGTATACGTCGCGGCTGTCCGTCCGACCGGATCCTGTTCACAGGATATATGAGAGGGGACCGCCGGGCACCTTATGCAAGTGGAAACAGGTGAATCAGACGACAGCGCATAAGGTTACAGACGCTTGAAGACAGACAGTCGGAAGGATGGGTCTAAAGTAAGGGGACCTTTCGCACGAAAGTTAGTCCCCCGTAGCCACAAAGTCGTGTGGAATATGAAGGAGGAAACTATGCCCAGTAAGTGGATCCGGTGCATCCACAGAGGACACGTTGGTAAAAGATGGAGTCCAAGGGAACATACCTAAAGGTACGATCCCGAGGACAAGTCGTATAATGCCGGAAGACAAGAATACGAGATGCAGTCGCATACTGAATTCTCGACGGAACCAACCAAAGAAGAATGGCCATCTTCTGTCCAGCGAGTTAGACTACCCTCGACAAGCACGAGGGCAAGATAATTCATAACCATTGCTGTCAACGGATAAACGGATGAGCTGACACCTGACGTGGTCTCCACACCATCAGGAATAATGATTAGCGCAGACAGATAAGTTGGCCATGGGAGCAAAAGGTGTGGTAGAGAGTTTTCAGGGTCAACGCGTGTTCACACTCAAGTGAGGTTCGCAAAGTTGTGGGCAAGGTACTTAGTTAGTATAGAGTTAGCATGTATACCGCGATTGCTCAGACGCGGAATATAAATATCGAAGCATCTTTGCTGCTATTAGACACAACAAGCACGGAGAAGGGATCTTATGAATATAATAAGTTATCTACACTTTTATATCGTTACCAACACTTCGACGATCTATTGTGAAGCGAATAATTATATCTAGCCTACATTACTCGTGTCTTCTTGACGAGTTCTCCCATGTAATTACGATTAAGGTCCTAGCTGTCAGAATACCTCATGCCGAAGCTACCACCTAACAACAGGGAACCGCCTATGTACATTGAGTTGGAAGAAAAAGATACAGTTGACGCTTCCGAAGTGGCGCAAGTCCTCCGGAAGTACAGTAACACGTCCGCACCTGGACCAGAACAAGTACCATATGGCGTTTGGAAGGGGATACACAGCGTGAATCATCACATCATACCCGCCCTCATCAATCACATGCTCACATAGTCCATACATCCACCGGCCCTCAAAGACTCGCTAGGAATACTCCTCCCCAAGCCTTCGAAAGGGGCCTATGACGCCTTTGCAAGCTATAGAGTTATCGCACTGATGCAAACATTTTCGAAAATAGCAGAACGCATAATCAACCAACGCCTCATCAAATTTGCCAAGGCAAGCGGACTTTACTCAATAAGACAAACGGGCAGCCTCCCACAAAGAGCCACATGTGACGCCGGAATTTCCCTTACACATTGGGTCCAAGAAGCACAGGCGGCAGGCCTCAAAGCCAGCACTATGTTCCTGGACATCAAAGGCGGATTCGATAATGTTGACCACAGTACACTACTGCAGAGGCTTCGGTCGAAGGACACCCCTGAGTATATGCCCAGATGGCTCTCAAACTTCATAGCATACAGACAATGCGCTATCATCTTCCATGGCTCACCAAGGAATATGAAAGGGATCAACACGGGAATCCCTCAGGGCTCTCCACTCACTCCAATCTTATTCGTAATCTACGTTTAGCCCCTTCATTCGTGCTTGGACCCAACCAGGGAACTTATTATTTCATACCTTGACCACATCCAGATTACGGTCAGCTCACACTCATGGAGGACGAACGCCCGGCTGCTGGAAGAAGCATACGGAAGGATCAAGGCGGCAGCTTCAGCTTTAGGACTGAGCTTTTCTACACACAAAACAGACCAGATGCATTGGAGGACACCTAAGGACCGAGCGGATAAATGCAAGCACCCTATTTTCATTGACGAACAATGGGTCAAAACGGCCCCGAATGCAGTCAAATGGCTCGGATTTCATTTCGAACCAAACCACAGTATGTGGACACACTTCACGAAGAGACTCGCCTTGGCACAAGCTGCCTTTGAAAGGAGAAAATGACTCTCCTCACCTGGTGGAAGACTTACGCCATACAGTGCATGGAGAATGGCCAAGGGAATCATAGTCCCCATGCTGTTCTATGGAGATGAATTCTCGAACTCAACATCACAATGCGCAATAAAATGGAGAGATTCATGAACAGAGTGCAGAGATGGATCGCGAATTGTTTCTATTCGACCAACACCATAGTCCTAGCGGCAGAGGCCTGTCTAATGCCGACAGACCTATACCTCGAATAGTGTTCGTTATGGGGCCTCCGGGGCCCCGAAACCGGCGGGCCCCCGCATCAATTCCCCGCCCTGCCCCGGTCAACAGCCCGGGGCGGGGCGTTTTTTTTTTAACCCCTGCCCCAGCCCCCGTCCAGGCCCCCGCCCCGTTCAATGACCCGAACAGCCCCCCGTCAATGAACTTGCTCTGCCCAGGGCTCCGCTTTTTCGTATATTCCCCTCTCGAACATTGCTCTTTTGATACATGATTGAGTAATTGTGTGAGCATATACAGGTCCCTGGGATGAATGGACCGAACACCGCCGTGGTTACGGGAGCTGAAAGCCCTTTGCCAAGGAGCCCCCTGGTGTTCGGTCCATTCATGCAACTTGAAGGGACGTGTACCAAAAACCACATACCTCAAAGTATATACGGGCATTGATTTGCATGGAATGATTCATACAATATGAACCGGAATAATTCACAACACCGATTGAACGTCCGAGTTGCCTATTCTAGTAACGTATATTGTCTCAGCAGGCCATACGCCTAATTCATAAGCCCAATTCAGACACTCTATTCACAGGTTCAAATCATATTCCCAATTCATAAGCCTTATTCATCCGCTGGTGCCATATGCCCAAATCATACATCAGCAAAAACAGACCCTGCGTCTGATCCGTCGGCGTTGCGTCCTGACGCAAGCGACGCATCTCCTGCGTCCCATGCGTCCTGTGCGTCCTGACTCGCGTTGCAACGCCCCGCCACATCCCACGCTTCCAGATGCTACCTGGCAACGTTCCTTGCGTCCTGACGCAACCTGGCGCCCTCCCTACGTCTGGACTACCCCAGACTCTTTCTCTCATCTCTTCTTT
>Ga0307517_10004568_pt1 | contig 21233 bp, 26 predicted proteins | sample 23_EM_MG_FD_194515 | JGI IMG/M metagenome (GOLD analysis project Ga0307517, IMG submission 194515) | Populus trichocarpa ectomycorrhiza microbial communities from riparian zone in the Pacific Northwest, United States - 23_EM | ecosystem: Host-associated > Plants > Roots > Unclassified | place...
AGCCAGTTCCGTACTATCTGAAGAGATAGTATTCCCCTACGCCTTATTATAAAAAAGAAGACTCGTTCACTATAGGAAATCACTATCGTTGCCTGTTGCACAACTACCTAACAATAGGATTGTTACACTTGCCCTGCAATTCTGGTAGTTGTGTGATGAAGTCTGTCGATATGGAGGACCAGGCGGCATAGGGTACTTCTAATGCTTGCAGTAACCCGTACTCAGCATGCCGTGGGGACCTACTGTGTTGACGTTCGTCGCAGGATCGTACCTAATCTCTGATCCAATCTCCGAGTCCTTTCTAGTAAAAGTCCCTTGTTACTATCTCAATTGTCTTTTCCTGTCCAAAGTGCTCCACTACTAATGAGTCGTGACAGCCTTGGGCTATCTCGGTTTGAAGGGCTTCGTCGGGGATGAACAAACGCTTCTTCTAATATAGTAACCTGTCCTTTTCTATCCATTCGTCTGGCATCTTTTTTCCACCTTCTCTTAACATAACCAGTTCCCGGCCTCGGTTCTGCCACTTCTCGTTCTCCTTTCCAGCCATCCTAATTTTGTCAAGAAATGCATTGTGCATTGTTCGCGTCATGGCTGCATTGACGTGAGCGCTTGATAACATTTCTCTTTCTTTCGTCAACCGAGGGTGATAGACGATATCCGCTGCGCTAAAGAATTCGTTATTGTCTGTGTCTGCGTGAAGGAAACATATTTTGACTCCTTCTTCTTTAGCCGTAATCGATCGCTTGGGGTTTAGATCACTTGACCCAAAACCCGATTTCCTTCACTCGCTTGTTTCTAGGTCATCTACCTCCATCGCGTCGGCATCAGCAACCTTTTCTATTATGAGTTGTGCTATCTGATCTCCTACCTTGAATACGCAGTCCTCCTCACCATGATTACGAAGTATGACCTTAACTTCTTCTGTGTAATCCGAATCTAGTACACCACCGCCCACTGCTATCCCCATTTTGCTAGCCAGACCACTTCTCACGGCTAGCCTTCCGTAGCTTCCCTCCAGCAATCCTATCGCAATACCCCTCTCAACCATTGTCTGTCCTTTTGCTCGTACCAGTCCGTCTGTCAGGGCATAGATGTCATGACCAGCCGTAAACCTTGATGCTTTTGTTGGAATTATTGCCTTGTCCGAAAGCTTCATTATTCGTAGGCTTGTTGGTTCGCGTTTTTCCGGAGTGAGGGCTGTCTCCGCGCTTCGCTTCTGATGAATTATCGAAATTTGAAAATATTCGCTTTTCAAAATTGTCTCTTCGCTATGACGAGCTCCCTCCTCAGGACGGTAGTCCGGCCGTCTACTTAACGCGTCAGGTTTCCCACCCCTGCTTCCTGGGCGATAGACTATTTTGAAGTTATAATTTGTCAACTCCTGTGCCCATCGAATTTGCCGCTTGTTCCAGACTTTTTTGGTCAAAAAGGACTGTAGATTTTGGTGGTCGGTATATACCGTCACGGGCTCTTCTTCTCCCCAGAGGTATCTTTTCCATTCTTTAAACGCTTCCATTATTGCGAGTAATTCTTTGTCATGTATCGCGTAATTTCTCTCAGTGCTGTTTAGTTTTCAAAAATGGAAAGCCACTGGGTGAAGGCGTCTCCCCTGGTATTGAAATAGTACGCATCCAAGCGCAAAGTCGCTTGCCTCTGTCTCAACCCCTGTTTTCTCCCTGGGTAAAAATGCGATAAAATTGGTACCGTTGACAACCTCTTTTTCAAATCCTCAAACCCCTCTTCCTGCTCTCTTCCCCAGTGAAAGTCCTTTGGGTTTCCCTTCAATGTCTCGGTTATAGGCTTGCATACTTTTGAGAAATCTTTGATGAATCGTCGGTAAAGGTTTGCCAATCCAATGAAAATTTGTACTTCTTTAACCGATCTCGGGTGTGCCCAGTTTTGAACGCTTTTCACTTTTCTATCACTCATGGTGACGACACTCGTTTTCACAAGGTATCCCTGGAATTCGACCTCTTGCTGGTGAAATACCGACTTCTTCAACGAGACTGCCAAGTCATGTTGTACGAGCCGGTCAAGAACCATTTGGACTAACTTGATATGGTCCTTCATATTCTCGGTGTATATCAGGACATCGTCTAAATAGACGACTACTCTGTGGTCCAAGAATTCCCTTAGGATTTTGTTCATTATTGACTGAAAAGTAGTCGGGGCATTAACAAGCCCGAAGGGCATTACTTTGTATTCGTACTGTCCGTATCGTATATGAAATGCCGTTTTACCTTCATCGCCTTTCCTCATTCGAATAAGATGATATCCATCTTTTAGGTCGAGCTTTGTGAATACTTTTGCTCCAGCAACGCGGTCTCGGAGTTCATCAATGAGTGGTAGGGGGTTTTTATTCAGGATCGTCAACTTGTTGAGGTTCCTATAGTCTACACATAGTCGCAGACTTCCATCTGGTTTTGGAACGAAGAGGATTGGAGCCCCGTAAGGGGATTCGCTGTGAGCTATTTTTCCCTCAGCCATCATTTTCTTGAGGTACTTATCCAGCTTGTTCAACTGGTGTCCCGACATTGGATAAATCGGACCCCATGGGGGGTTGGCCCCTTCTTTAAGGTTGATGGCGTGATTGAAAGCCCTTCGAGGAGCCAACATCTTTGCTTTTTTCTCTTCAAAAAGCTCCTTATAATGCCAATACGGTTTTGCCAGGGTCTCCAACTGTACTCCCCCTGCTTCCTCTCGTTCTATCCGTCCCACATACTGTGCTGCCTCATCGTAAGCTACAGTGTCATCCCATTGAAACATATCCGCCACCGCTTCATCTTGTATATGCGTGTGGCACTTTGCTTCTTCAAAGACCCATTTACGTGGGTCCGCAATATTTTTGAGGGGGTGCTCGTCATGCCACCACCCAAGGGGTATGATTGAATCATATCTCCCTGTGGTCGTGATTTCGCAGGATATCATAGTTCGGTGGCCTTTGGCACCGATTTCTAGGAGAATGGGATGGGTATAGAAGGTTCCTCCAGTAGGCGCGGTTACGCCATCGAAGGTGGTGATCTTTAACAGTGAATCGCTAGCTTCGGTCGGGATTTCGAGCTGTCTTGCGTGTCTTGGTTCATGAGAAAGATATTTGAACAGGAATCTAAGAGTACGCTTATCGGGTGTTTTCGTCTTTTTGATATCGGGCAGCCTACAAGTAGCGGTCTTTACCTCCTGCCGAGGAGTTCCCATATAACAGGAGTGGTGGTTCACTAGAGTACGTCTTGAGTTCGCGACTAGGATGCGCGGTCCTTTATGGGCGACATATCCCTCATAGGAGACTGTCCCCTGCAACGAAGCCACCGTACCTTCGCCTGCGGGTTTGGTCTCACTCCCGAGACCTCCTCCGACATCATTCGTCAGGCATGAACCTTCTGCACAATAGAGGGGCCCCCAGCTTCTATTGGCCCAGCCAGTTTACCAGGAGAGAAAGTCAGGTTACACTGGGTTTCGACTCCCCTTCGGGTGTCGTGCAACTCAAGTCCCGTTCTGATGAATGATAGTCATCTCTTTCCCGTTTAGTCTCGTCGACAGCTTTCTTCACTTGTAATTTTTTATGGTGCCCGTGGTCAGCATGGACTACCCATTTTTGGGCGTAAAATGGCAACCGCTAGCCTTTGGTCTTTTAGCCTTCCGGTGGGATATCGTCACCCACTACGCCGGAGGTCTTTGGATTCGAGGCGGCAACCTCACTACCCGAACACCGTTGTTGTCGGTACCTGTATGACTTTTTATACAATGTCGTCATCTTCAAAGGCCCAAGCTGGGGGCCTTTGCACCGCTCGCTTTGAGCTTTCTCCCTGGCCATCAACAGCCACAGTGGCTACCTGGGGGCGCAGTTTTGGCGCGAATGCAGACTGTCGTTTGGGCTATGATTGCCCTCGATATACAGCCAACACTTGTATCGGTTTTCAACAGTATTTCCAAGCGTGGTTTTTCATTCTGCATCGCGTGCATTCGTTATAAGATTTCCGTTTATCGACAACCTTTTGATTGACACCCTGGTCGGCCCTGCCGACTCCTTGTGTTCAATCTCCCCCCCCGGTCCCACAGACCCTTCTTTCTTCACCTTTCTTTCCCCAGCCTTTTTCTTGTAGCTGTCCGCCTTTTCATTAGCCATGTATTGCTTTTGTATACGCTTTGAGGGTACCGTTGGCTTCGAATCCTCGAACTTTCCTTTATCGCCTCGTGTCGCGCCTGAGGGGCCGCCTCCTGGAAGATCCTTTCGTTGTTTGAAATCTTCTTCTGCTCGTGTTACGGTCCTGACTGCTTCCAACCATTCCCCATCGTCGACATATTCCTGTGTGAGAGTCGTCGTAATGCCTTGACAGGGAGTTTGTCTTCAATCATTTTCCTCCAGGCTATCCCGGTGACTCTTGCATGGATATCTAAATTTTGCATTTCCATCAAGAATTTGGCGACATCACCGCGATGGTTGACCGATCCCATTTCTCGTAGGGATTTTTCCGCTTCATGGGTGGGTCTGAAGCGTCGTGGGGCTTGTTCTGCACAGACGTGCCAGAACTCATATCCTTCTTGTCTTGTATAACCTATTTCTCCGGTCATTTGTCGTCAGTAGGTTAACGCAAATGGTGCGACTTCTTTCCCGTCCATTCGGCTTGTGGCGTATCGGATTCTTTGTGCCTCGTCCTCCCACTGCCAACTGTTTCGACCAAAATAATCCGTCCAGGTCAGTAGCCACATGCGTATATCGTGGTGTTTCACGATTCTGAACATGGCAGGGGGTTCCGCTGGGACTCTTGTTCGTTGTCCCAATGCGTTGGCCATCACCCGTGAGAACAGGTTAAACAGTTCGTCTTTTTCGGCCTCATAGTCTTCTTCTTCTGGTTGGGGTGCGGGTCTCTTGTCCCGTCTTCCTTTCCTACTCTCATCTGGCTTTCTTCCAAATCCTTCTCCCTCATCAGCGGGCTCTCCTCCACCGCCGGGGGCTCCCGCAGCCCCTCCTTATGGTGGGGGTCGTGGGTTCCTTCCTCCGGCTCCCGGCGCCTCTGGTGTCAAGTCCGACGGCTTCCCCTTCCCCTTTGTTAGGTGGTAGCTTCGGCGTGAGGTATTCCGACAGCTAGGACCTTAATCGTATTTATATCGGAGAACTGGTTAAGAAGACACAAGTAATGTAGGCTAGATATAATGGTTCGCTTCGGTATAGATCGTCGAAGTATTGGTAACGATATAATAGTCTAGAATAACTTATTATATTGATAAGATCGCTTCTCCGTGCTGGTTGTTCTTTAATAGCAGCGAAGCTGCTTCGATATGTATATTCCGCGTCTGAGCAATCGCGGTATACATGCTAACTCTATACTATTTAAGTACCTTTCCCGTAACTCTGCAAACTTCACCTGAGTGCGAACACTCGTAGACCCTGAAAACTCTCTACCACACCTTTTGCTCCCATGGCCAACTTATCAGTCTGCGCTTTCATTATTCCTGATCGTGTGGAAACCACGTCAGGTGTCAGCTCATCCGTTTATCCGTTGACAACAATGGTTACGAATTATCTTGCCCTCGTGCTCGTCGAAGGTAGTCTAACTCGCTGGACAGAAGATGGCCATTCTTCTTTGGTTGGTTCCGTCGAGAATTCGGTATGCAACTGCATCTCGTATTCTGGTCTTCCGGCATTACACGACTTGTCCTCAGGATCCTGCCAATAGGCATTTTCCCTCAGACTCCATCTTGTACCAACTTGTCCTCTGTGGATGCACCCGATCCACTTACTGGGCATAGTTACCTACTTCATACTCTACACGACTTGTAGGTACGAGTGGACTAACTTTCGTGCAAAACGTCCTGTTACTCATGACCCACTGTTCCGATTGTCTGTCTTCAAGTGTCTGTAACATTATGCGCCGTCGTCCGATTCACCTGCTTCCACTTGCATAAGGTGCCTGAAGGTCTCCCCTCATATATCCTGCGAACAGGATCCGGTCGGACGGACGGCCGCGACGTATACGGTGTTATAAGATGTGTTCCATTGATAGTAGTCTTTGGTGTTGGGACGCAACTACCCAGGCGGCCAGTGATGACGCGCCGTCCCAACGCCGGGGCTGGAGGGGGGTGTTATCTTTTTGCTTCGAAGTTCGTGTGCGCCAAGGTAGGGTAACTTTGCCCTGTAAATCCTTACGGGGAGTCCGTGCGCCTAACACCCTTCACCTGTCCCATTAACTGTTCTACCAGGGCTTGAAGCACCGTGATCTCACCATCTTGGGCCTGTCTCGACTCCTGGTTTTGTCTAAGCCTGTCTTTCATGAGATTAATGCTCATCTCATGGTTTTCGAGTTCCCTGTTTTGTTGCTCCTTGATTTGAGCGATCTCCTGGTCCAGGAGTATGTCTCGGTGCATGGACTGTTCGCCCGTTCCTTGCACAACCTCCTGGAGCTGGGATGTGACAGCCTCGTGTCTGGTCTGTCGTTCATCTGTTTCGCCAAGTCGCTCAGCGACTTGAGTGGCGAAGGTCTCTTGGACCTTCTGGGACACCAAGTCCAGAAGTTGAACTTGCTGGTCGATTCGGTCGAGTTCTCGACCAACTATCTGGACCCCTGCTTTTAACTGATTTTTGACGGTTACCAGTTCTTGGGCCATTAATAATATGTCGGTCGGAAGGGAACTGAATGCCAGATGCTTTCTATCTTGGTTGACGGTAAGCTTTGGGTCAAATCGGCTGAGTATCTGTTCTAGTCTTCTGATCCGCCTCGTCATGAGGGCCCTACTAATAGGTTCGGGGGTTCGGCGACCTTGTCTTGGGGCCTTCCCATATTTGGCTAGGAAACCTAGTCCAACAAGGGATCAAGGTGGTCGATCTGCGGAACGCAATCAGGCGAGGTGGGTGACCGTGGCCACCACACTGGGAGCCGAGGTTCTGGACAGATCATCTCCTCCTTCTTCTCCGTCGTCCTGGCCTGCTTGCCATTCCATAACCTCCGGAGCTTTGGGGTCAGAAGATATTCTTTTGCCTTTTGTCAATGGAAACCTATCTTTTGTTTCCTCCCCAAACTATCGGTATCTCAAAACACTGACTTGACTGTTGATCGTTGACTGGGTACTGGGTGTACCAGATGGAGTTTGATTTCTCTGAGGGGGTTTTCTAGGTAAAGTTTTCACGGTACTGGTATTGGTATAGTGTGGTGAGGTCTTCACGTGTGACAGTGTTTTCTGGGTTTATCCACCAGAAGTACAATTCGTAGTAGGGCTCTTGTGTCCCTAATTCTGGTATAGGGGTGAGGACTTCATCTCTTGAGATGGTCCTTGATGGTCTTGGTTCGAAGGGTTTTTTGGGTTTGGGAGTATGAGAGTCTCTGCCAAACATTCTTCTGGGTAACGATAAGAACTATCAATATACTGTTAGGTGGTAGCTTCGGCGTGAGGTATTCCGACAGCTAGGACCTGAATCAATTTATATTGGAGAACTCGCTAAGAGGACACTAGTAATGTAGGCTAGATATAATGGTGTACTACGGGATAGATCGTCGAAGTATTGATAACGATAAGACAAAAACTGATTATATTGATAAGATCTTTTCTCCATGCTTGTTGATCTCTATCTACTCCGGACTCTTGCCCGCCTCTGGTACCCTTTCCCGGGGTACATCTAGCTATCATACTAGCAAAGTACCTTTTCCAACTTCTCCTAGTTTCCGTGAATGTGCGAACACTGTTTGACCGTGAGTTTTCACACACCACTTTGGCTTTAATCATTGTCCAGGTAATTGCGTCCAATTACTGGTTCTCGATTCTTATACCATATGAACTTGATCTGTATATGCACCCTGGCTCGCTATCTTACCAGTTGGTCCTCCTATCAGCAAAAATTATTATATGCGTCCTGAGTGTCCCGTGCATCAGACGCTCAGGACGCTCAGAACGTTAACAGTTACTCTGGACGCGACATCGGCCGGACGTCACCTCCGGACGCCATTCCCGATCTACCCCGGCCTCCTCGACGTCCCGACCACGTCCACCAGCAAGCGCATGCGTCGAGATGCCCTCAGACGCTAAGCTCTCCCGCATCCTGACGACCTCCTTCCTGTGCCTCCCTCGTCATGGCCGATTCCAACTCCACTCTAGCATGCGGAAGACTGTCTGGATGATTAGTCTTCCAGATGCTACACAGCGATATTGGAACCCCCTCTGCATCAACTCCCATGTCTGGCAATAGGCTCCCAATGCCTTCCAACTAGCGCACATGTTTGTCGCGACGGCATCGTGATGGCTCACTTGCATGCTCTCGACGCCGTCGTGATAGCACACCTATTCCAGACGCCATCTTGACCACGTCGTGATAGCTCACATGCATACTCTCGAAGGCGTCATGATAGCATACATATTCCAGAAGCCGTCTCGATCGCTCCTCTATTCATTCGTATTACCGAGTGCCATTCACAAAAGCTTCGAGGCGCTGGTGCCCCTTGTATCGTGACTTTGAACCTCATCCGCATCTTGATATTCTATTATTACTAGTCTACTGCCATGACCAGGGCATCCAGGACACCGTGGCCACGGCGATTCTACGTTTCTGAGCTCTCGCTCAGATCTCACTCAGAAATACACCCCAAATTGTCCACGGCGATTCTACGTTTCTGAGCTCTCGCTCAGATCTCACTCAGAAATACACCCCAAATTGTCCTCACGGCTCCACAGATCGGCTAACCGAAATCTAATAGTTTACATTTCCTGCAAATCAAATTCCATCAACTCAACGGTTCACACATTGCCATGTCTACAAAAGACCCTTCTCTCCCACGCCTGCGTCACTTTCCTGCGAGTCGTCCAGGTTCAACGATAGCCGACTGGCGAAACCCGGGGTCGCTGGCCCCTCTTGCGCTAGTCCCAGCGTCAGCTCCTGTCAGTTACCCAGGCTCACCTGATGTGAATCTAGCATCTGAAGCGCCTGGGCGAACGACGCCTGGTTGTAGCCAAACGACAGTTCGCTCCCCTGGGATGCATCTTCACTGTGCCTGTAGTGCTCTAAACCCCCGGCATGATTGTTGAGCGGTGTCTGTTCCCGGACAGCAGCTCGTCTTGGATTCCGGCTGGATAGCTGACGCATGGATAGCTGACGCTCCCGTTCAGCATGAACTGCGTCATGATTGTCAGCAAAGCCTTCACAACTTTCCTGCATCATACGATGATTTTGCCGGATCCTGTCTGTGATCGTCTCACGCAGATTCCTGAGCATGAGTTGCTGCGTTGGCCATGGTACTGCCCGCCAGGTGTTCTTCTGCCGTAAGAAAAGGTCTTGGAAGATTGATTAGTCATCAGAACAAAAACCAAGGACGGGGGGGACATTGAGGGTCTCCTACCTCCAACTGCGTCAGGCTTGAAGTCCGGAGGATCCTGATACACCCCAAGTCGATATGCGGGTAGTTGATGGCACAGGATTGCACAAGTGAGACACACCATCGTACCATTGACACGATTGATAAATTCCGGGTCTAGCATCCCAAGCTTTCTCTTGCCATTGAAATACTTACCATAGGTGGGGTCGGCAATCTGAGGCGCGAGGAACTGGAATGATATAGGCTGTATCCAGGTCATACTCAGTCGTGATTGGAAGTCCTGGTTGGGCGACGGGCGACGGGCCGATACACACCACATACCCATTTGAGGGGCACATGAACCTGTCATCCTCGAGAAGGTATTCGACTCGATGAGCGATGGCAGTGGGGTCGCCGGGTAGTGCGTATAATTCCCATATATGATTTTTTATATAATGGACGAACTGCGCCCGCACGCCAGAGTGTTTTTGACGTATCTTTCGTAGTTAGTGCAGCACCCTTTATGGTAGTGACCTCTGACTTACAATGTCCATACTCTTCGACGACGGTTCAATATTTCCGGCATCCGCAATCTCATCTTGCGCGCGACTCCAAACACTATGCACCTTAGACCTCAAAGCAACCGGGTTCGGGAGTGGGTTAACATAAACGGTGAACTGAAGCATCAGATCCTTTGCTACGGCTAGTATTTCGCCCTCCACGCCGGTCACCGTGATTCGCTGCGAATTAATTACATGCTGGACAGACACAGTTGCTCTTGTACTCCGTTCGCCTGGTGGACTCGAGCTCCTGATCCCAGACATTGTTGTGCTAGGGACGCCAAGTGGGGACGAATACCGTGCTACGCTTGATGATGGGAATGTCGCCGGGGACAAGGGCCTAGCGGAAGTTATGTTCACATGGGCCGCGGGCGTCCGTGGGACAATTGCTGCCTCCTGTGAACCAGAGTTGGTGGAAATTCGCACAGTCCTTGGGCGATTGTTTCCATGTTTCTTCACCAATCGTGGCCCACGACGACGTCTAGGTGTTGTCTCATCCGCACCACCGAGGTTCGCTCCTTCAGGTTCGGTGTGCAGTTCAGTTTCGTCGCCCGGATGTGACATCTGATACTCATCGCTGCTATCCTCGCTGAGGCGGACGGGTTCCATCTGCCCTTGTCCATCAGCCTCCATCTCAGGTTCAGTATATGCTGTGGTCTGAATTGTGCTACTCCGGAGGCGCTTGGCCGGTCGTGCTACAAGCCGTCTCCTGATTGGTGGTGGGGAAGAATTACCACCCGATGATTCAGCACTATTGGAGCTGCCAGATTCGGTCTGTTGTGTTACCGATCTGGACAGCCAATCCGCTGGTACGACGTCACATCTATGCCCATTCATAGTGCCCCCTCGTGAAGTTGGCTGATTTGATCCCATCGAGTCGGTTATGACGTCGCGCCTTCGCCGGCTCAGATTGCCCACTCGTGGAGTTGGCTGACTCGACCCCATGGAGTCGGGTATGATGTTGCGCGTGCGCCCGTTACGATTGCCTACCCGGAGTGCTGGCTGACTGCTGGAATTCGGATGCATGTGGGATATAGGACGGGTAGTGAACGTTGGTAAAGATTGGAGTCAATCTGATAATTGGATGTGTGGAGTTTGGTGGAAGCGAGGAGTGAGTATTTTCCTTTCGTCGAACCGGACGCATTAGCTCTTATACCTGTACGCTAGGATTGAGGGGTGTGGTAGGCTCACTTACTATCACTTGGTATGCAAGGGAGGGATGTGCCTACACAAAGGGGTTTAAACATTCAATACCATATCCGCGGTTCAGGAATTAGGACTCAGAGGTCTAAACGCAAGTTCGACCTTGCGTTTCTGTGAGAGGATGACGACCCCTGCTGTGAGGGCAGAAACGTTCTGGGGGTCGACGGTGACAACCACCGAAGTGGCCTGCTTGGTTGCCCTAGAATCTCGGCTAGGGTTAAGGTACCTGCCTGAGAGAATCTGGTTCGCTTTGTCGTTGAGGATTGCTTGCCGGATATATAGGAAGAGTTCCTCTTCATCTTGCGGGAGAAAACGTAGTGGGAGGCCGTGAATCGCTAGTTGAACAGATGTAGGGGCGAGGACGAGGATACACCAAGGGTTTTCACCTACCGGGAAAGACTGGTTAAGGGCCCTGGTGAGGGAGTCGAAGTATGGGGCGTACGAGGCAGCGGGGGTGGCCTTGTCGGTGACGGTTAGGGAGACGGAGCCTCGAGGGTTGACAGTAGCAGAGAAACCCAAAGGGAGGAGGCAGTTTGACTCGCGGAGGACGCGAGCGGCGATGTCGGGAATGGTAGCGGCAATGGTGAGAGCGTCTGGGTGAGGGGAAGGGGTCTGGCGAGGAGCAAAGCAGCGTCGTTGGACACCTGGGAGGGAGGGAGGCCCCTTTTTAACAGGAGGGGTCACCGTACTCGCAACTAGTTGAGGGGAAGGAGGCTTCCCAGCTTTGCCTTTGCCCTTGCCGCCCGCCCGCGCCTGAGCCGGAGGCAGCTTGCGCGTAAGACGGGGAGGGGCGGACGTCAGGGTGGAGGTGGCCTGGGGTGAAGGAGGACACCTCATATGCCCCTCTCCGGAATTCCCCGGCTTGGTATGAGTGTGGGTAGAGCCTGGCGTACTTCTCGGGGTCACCGAAAGCCTTGCCACGTCTCGTATCGTAAAATGGTATGAGGTATTTAGGGTCGTCAGCCGGGGCTGAGGGAGGTGTGGGTGGTACACGGGCCCTTTCTTTGCCTTTCTTCGAGGGGGGGGGGCCGGCAGTTGGATGGGGTTGGGGTGCTTTCTGTGTGAGGGGGGGTAAAGCCTGGGGGGCAGGGATGGGGGCTGACACTCGGTGTGACAGATCACGTATGGATGCTGGGAGATCGGCGATCCCCGGACCGTTTTGTTGTTCTTGGGTGTAGGGGAGGTTTGCGCGTTGAGAGGAGATGTCGTGGAGCTCCTCCCTTAGGTTGTTGTTTTCCTCGGAGATGGTTGCCACCGCCGGGGTTACCCTGCTCAGCTCATGTGAGACGGTCACCAGGCCCTGGACGAGCTGGGAGAGGAGAACGATGGTGATAGACTCGATGGGGAGGGTGCCGGCCTGCGCATCAGGGCTGAGGTCCGGGAAATCTTGGTTGCTGAGCCTGTGGGCGCTCCTCGCCTGAGCGAGTTGCCTCATCATGAACTCAATGGGGTGATCGGTCGAGGGTGTTCCTGAACGGGACGGGAGGGGGGAGTTGAGGGCCGAGAGCCTACCGAAGGCCTCGTTCCCTGGGGGGAGATTATGGGGGTTCGCCATAGCTGCGAGCAGGCGAGGAAAGGTGGGCACGGGGTTTCGTCCGGACGCAAAGCGGGGTGAAGTTGAGATTGTTTGTGAAATGTAGAGGGGTGGAAGAAGTTTGCGAGAAGCGTGGCTTATCCCTTGGTCGCTTTTTTTTTTTTTTTTTTTTTTTTTTTGTAATCATGAGTTCATTGTTTCTAGGTACAAAAAGCCTCATGCAGCGCTAGCTATGGAGAAAACAGAACCTATAAATCAAAAACATAAACATAAGAAAGTCACGGCACCAGTTAAATATCCACTATTGCGCAGGTTTCTCATCCGCCGGGCCATCGGCCACATATAACAAGGAAAGCACGAACTAAAATCTTAGTGGTCTAAAAAGAAATTGCCTATATAAAAAGAAAGGAAAGAAAACCCAACGACCCTCTACCTCAGCCACCGAAAAAATACAAAAGACCGGGGGGGGCACCCTGGGGGGCGAGAGAGAGAACGCGGGGGAAGAGGGGGGGGTGGTGGGTGGGAACATGGTGGGGGGAAATCCCGTGGAGGTGACGCCTATGAAGGTGGCGAGTCTTTGTAGCAGTGGGAGGGACGACCAGAGAGGGGCTTCGGGACCGACATCAGTAACGCCGTGGAGGAAGCGCGATCTGCTGTGTTGTCTCGAGAGGCAGGACAGGGTGGCGTCCACGAGGGTTTCAGGTTCCAAGCCGCAGCGGGGGCAGGAGGTGTCGGCGTCGGGGGACCTCCATGTCGGGTGCGCGGCCAGATAGCTCTTACCGGCTCTCATTTGGTGGATCCTCCCTGCAACGAACTTGCTTAGGCCCATGAAAAGCCTCGGATGCAGCACGGGAGGGTGTAGGTACTACCCTGGGGTCAGGAAAAGGGAGGCCCACTCCACGATGAGTGCCTCGCTTACCCTCCTCTTCAGGGCGGAGTAGGTGCTGTCCATCAGGGACTGAGGCAGGAGGATAGGGGTGGGGCACACAAGTTGGGAGTTGATCATGGGCATCCTAGATAGCCCGAGGGTGAAGGGTATTGTCCGGTGAGCACCGCGTCCACTGGCAGGTGGTTCCTCAATGGCGGGACAGGGCGGGGCATTTTCCAGTGTAGGGGGAGGTAGACGGACGACAGGTCTCTGGTTAAGGCCCGCGAGGAGTCAGGTGCTCGGTGCACCGAGAGCGAGGGGAACGAGGGGTGAAGGCGGGCTGTAGCCGGGTTTAAGCCGGTAGGGGAGCAGACCACCCTGAGCGCTGCCAGCCTTTGCCGGTGGGTGATCAGGAGGGAGACAGGTGGGAGGCAAGACTCCACCGAAAGTATTCCGTTGGGCGTGGCAGAGAAGCAGTTTGTGGTCCACCTTTGGACCTTGCGCCAAAATGTATCGAGCCGGGTTGTTGTGCCCACAGTAGGTGTGAACAGATCCGCGCCGTAGAGTAGGATGGGGGCAATCAATGATGTTGCCAATCTGTGGCACAGGTAGGGGGGGAGGCCCGCGCCGGGCGGGCTGAGGCGGCGGAAGAGGGCGAACGCACCCTGGGCGAGGGTCAGGCGGCGTGAGAAATGAGCAGCGGGGTCAAGGGCCGGAGTGAACCAGTACCCGAGCCACCAAACAGAGTTGCCAGGGTGAAACAGCTCCCCTTTGATTTGGATGGGTGAGACGCACTTCGGCGAGTGCCTCTGGCTGGGGGTCCTCCAGTGTATCAGTTCTGTTTTTGCCAACGAAAAGGAGACGCCTAAGTAGGACGCCTTCCTCTCAAGCTTGCCGAAGAGATCCTGGAGCCGGCGGATGTTGCCACGATAGGAGAGGGAGGCCACTGTGAGGGCGAAGTCGTCCACATACGAGATCATCAGACCCCGAGGGATCCCGAAATGTAGTGGCGCAACGTAGAGAAGAAAGAGGAGTGGGGAGATCGGAGAGCCTTGAGGGGCGCCGACATTGAAGGGAGCTGGGGTCCCTGGGGCCCCTTGGAAGACTAGGGTGCAGCTTCTTTCACTTAGAAAGGACGAAACCCAGGAAACCAGGTAGGGGGGTATCCCGCCTTCCCTCAGGATCCGGGCCAAAGTGTGGTTGTCGACGTTGTCGAATCCTGCTTTTATATCTAGAAACAGGGAGGAGACCTTGAGACCGGGCCTCTGCAGGGTTTTGAGGTCGTTGCTGAGGGTGAGGCACGCGTCGTAGGTGCGGAGCCCAGGGAGCGAACGGCATTGGTTGGGGTGCAACAGCCCTCTGAGGGGGGCTGCCGCGAGTAGGCGGGCTGCTATAATCCTCTCCAGGATCTTTGAGATTGTGCGGACCAGGACGATTATCCTGAAGGAGGCGGGTGATTCGTAGGAGGTCTTCCCTGGCTTGTCAAGTACCACGCCGTTCGAGCTCTTCAGTGACGCGGGGTGGTACCCCAGGAGGTCCAGCGGGGCAAGTATATGGAGGAGGATTGAGGGGTTGATTCTGTTGACCTGTTTCCGGGTAGGGTAGGGTATCCCGTCCGGGCCCGGGGCCGAAGTCGAGGAGCACTTGGAGAGAGCCGCAGCTATCTCGTCCGTCGTTAGGGGGGGTGACAACTTGTTTGGCCTGAGCCTAGGTGGCGCGGAGAAGGGTTCTTTAGGGGGCAAGAAGTGGTCCTGATGGACATTGTTCATTTGTTGTGTGGTTTCTGCCCCTGGGAGGGAAGGGAAGCGTGGCTGGGCACGCCCATAGGCGAACCTCTTAGCCGTCCAAAGGCTCTGGGGGGTGGTGGCCAGCAGAAAGGAGGACCAGGGTTTGTTCTTAGCGGCCTTGATTGCCTTGAAGTACCCCGCCTTGGAGGTGCCGGCAACTTCCCGCATGCGTGGGGTGTCGTGCTTTCTGGCCGTTCTGGCCGCCTTGTGATACTCACGACGGAGGATCGACAGGTGGGGGGTCCACCAAGGTTTGGAGTGATGGGAAGGCCTGGACACAGGCGTGTATTCTTTGAGGAGAGCTACCAGATGGTTCAGCGATTCTGACATCCATTCGTCCAGTTGAGGGGGGGTGGGGCATGACGGCGCGGCCGGGACCTTGAAACCCTTAACGATTGGGTCAAGTGCTTCCCAGTCCGTGTCTGCCCAACGCGGGCGCGGGGGGTTTTGGCTCAGAGAGGGCGCAGCGAGGGTGGTCGTTATCGCGATGTGGTCGGAACGCGTTGAGGGGAGGGAAGCTTCCCAACTCTTAACCAGCGGAAGGAGGGGGGGGGCTCGCCAAGGCGAGGTCTATGACCGAAGGGCAAGCTTTTCCCACTAAGGGAAACCTTGTGTACTCACCTGGCGGATTGAGGAGGGCGAAGCCAGATTCTGCCGCTTTCTCCAAATAGGGAGTCGAGGACGAGATCTCCCCTTGTGAGAAGTGCCTTAGAGGGTCTGAGAGGGGGTTGTGAATGTTGAGATCACCCAAAACCAGGAGGGGAAACCCAAGATCGGGGAAGAGAACTTCTGGTACAACGGAGTGAACCCGATGGTCAGTAGTGTTGGTGGAGTAGGCGTTAATAATCCTGAAAGAGTGGAAAGCGGTGCCAAAGAGAGGGACATTGGAGGAGATGTCGAGGGCCAGAACATCGTCCACCCCCGTGAACCTGGGGAGCACTGTGTAATTGGAAAGAAAGGACATATGAACGTAGGCAGCCACTTGTGGCTTCCTAACCGGGGGAAAGAAGGACTTGAAACCATTAAAGGAAGAAAGGTGAGCCTTGTTGACAGGCGGGTCCTGTAACAGAACTATTGAGGGGTAGGTGGTCGCCTCTTTGAACGACTCAAACAAAGAAAGAAAAACATTCCAGCTCCGAAGGCAGTTATGTTGAATGATGGAAAGAAGCACGGGGGCAGGGGCCGGCCATTGACCCACGGGAGGGGGCATGGGTTAATTATTGATTTCCGGGACTAACCCGACGGGTGAAAGAGGCAGGGGAAGGGCTTGGCTCCTCTATGGGGAGCGGACCACCGAAACCGTGAGTAGTGCCAGGACGCGTGGAGGGTCCAGCTGGGGCAGGTTGCCTGGGGGTTACGAGGTCCACCTCAAGGGGACCCGTCCTGGTCGGGGGCGTAGTGGGTGTTGGACCCCCTTCGACCGCCAAATCCATGGGGTCTTGACCAGTTGGGGCGGGGGCTGGGGTGTTGGTTCTGGTGGGGACAGGTGGGGGAGGGCGAGCCGGACATTCCCTGTAGGTGGCAGTGTGGTCACCACCGCAGTTACAGCAATGGGGGGGCGAGGTCAGACAACAGGATGGGACTGGCTTATTGTTCCCGCTCCTGGGGCAGGTTGGATTCTGGCATCTGTGAGCCGCGCGAGTATAGTGAAGCGCACAAATGGGCCACGTGGGGTGGGTGGCAGGGCATCGTTGATGGGCGTGTCCGTATCTCCAGCGGTTCTTACACTGGGAGGTTCTGGAGGAGGAGAAGGCAAGTTCGACCTTGCGTTTCAGTGAGAGGATGACGACCCCTGAAGTGAGGGCCGAAACGTTCTGGGGGTCGACCGTGATAACCACCGAAGTGGCCTGCTTGGTTGCCCGAGAATCTCTGCACGGGTTAAGGTACCTGGCTGAGAGAACCTGGGTCGCTTTGTCGTTGAGGATTGCTTGCCGGATATATGGGAAGAGTTCCTCTTCATCCTGGGGGAGGAAACGTAGTGGGAGGCCGTGAATGGCTAGTTGTACGGCTGTAGGGGCGAGGACAAGGGTGCACCAGGGGTTGTCGCCTACTGGGAAGGACTGATTGAGGGCCCTGGTGAGGGAGTCGAAGTAGGGGGCGTACAAGGCGGCGGGGGTGGCTCTGTTGGTGACGGTCAGGGAGACCGAGCCTCGAGGGTTGACAGTGGCAGAGAAGCCAAGGGGTAGTAGGCAGTTTGATTCTCGCAGGACGGGAGCGGCGATGTCAGGAAAAGTAGCGGCAATGGTGAGAGGGTCTGGGTGAGGGGCAGGGGACTGGTGAGGAGCAAAGAAGCGTCGTTGGGCACCTGGAAGGGAGGGCGGCCCCTTTTGTTAAAAAGGGGCCGTCGTACTCGCAACAAGTTGGGGGGAAGGAGGCTTCCCAGCTTTGCTTCTGCCCTTGCCGCCCGAGCCTGAGCCGGAGGCAGCTTGCGCGTAGGAGGGGGAGGGGTGGATGTCAGGGTGGAGGTGGCCTGGGGTGAAGGAGGCCACGTTATATGCCCCTCTCCGGTTTTCCCTGGCTTCGTATGAGTGTGGGTAGAGCCTGGCGTACTTCTCGGGGTCACCGAACGCCTTGCCAAGCCTCGTATCGTAGACTGGGTTGAGGTATTTAGGGTCGTCACCCGCGGCTGCGGGAGGTGTGAGTGGAGCACGGGCCTTTTCTTTTCCCTTCCCTGAAGGGGGGGGGCCTGCAGTCGGACGGGGTTGGGGATTTCTTTGTGGGGGAGGGGCCGGTGCCAGGGGGGCAGGGATTGGGGCTGACACACAATCTGACAGGTCACGTATGGATGCTTGGAGATCGGCGATCCCCGGAGCGGTTTGTTGTTCTTGGGTGGGGGGGACGTTCGCGAGTTGAGAGGAGATATCATGGAGCGCCTCCCTGTGGTTCTCGTTTTCCTCTGAGATGGTTGCCACCGCCTGGGTTACCCCGCTCAGCTCATGTGAGACGGTCACCAGGCCCTGGACGAGCTGGGAGAGGAGGACGATGGTGATGGATTCGCTGGGGAGGGTGCCGGCCTGCCCGTCTGGGTTGAGGTCCGGGAAGTCTCGTTTGCTAAGCCTGAGGACGCTCCTCGCCTGAGTGAGTTGCCTCATCATGAACTCCATGGGGTGATCGGTTGAGGGTGTTCCTGAACGCGACGGGAGGGGGGAGTGGAGGGCAGAGAGCCTACCAAAGGCAGCGTTCCCTGGGGGGAGGTTGTGGGGGTTCGCCATGGCGACGAGTAGGTGAGGAAAAGTGGGCGAGGGGTTTGTTCCGGACGCAAAGCGGGGTAGAGTTGAGTTTGTATGTAATATGTAGGCAGGGGGAAGAAGTTTGCGAGAAGTGTGGCCTATCCCTTGGTCGGAACCAAGCGCCTTATCTACGCATCTCCCCACAACCCTAACCCTGATGACTCATCAGCTCGCATTACGTAAACCTCTTTGACTTGTAATGAGTCATAGCGCGAAATCCATCGATGACTCATATGAGTCATCGCACAACATTCCTTTAACCCATCAAAACTCATAAACCAAGTCATGTGCTCAAACGAGTCACATGTGTGAAACCCATGACTCATAATATGAGTCATGTGCGAAAGTCATTACATCCTATGACATCACAATCGTGAGTCATGGAAACATTAACCAACCAAAATATAACTATGACTCGCAAGTGCGCAGTCATGTGAGACCTATGAGTCAAGTGACGTCATAGTGTGAAAAACAAATATACCTTATGACTAATAAGTATTAGTCATGTGAAATCTGCCTTGGTTAGTAACGATTTGTGACACAAGACTGCCTCCTCAATCTCCTCTAGACGATGCATATCATTGGCTGCCACTGCGGAGACGATGAGATTGCAGGCAGGACGCAAGGTCCTCATGCGTGGGTATATTGGCAGGAAGTCGGCGTCAGGGAAATTTTTAGCCGTTCGCCCTGCTGGTGCAAAGCCCCTTGCTATCATCTGATCCTTCGCACTGTTTCGCCACTCTGTGGTCATTTTCTTTTGAGCCTGGACTTGTGTGAAGCCCACGTTTAGCTTATTATCGCTAATCGCTCGACCGCCTGGGTTGGTGCGATGCATGCTGATTGGCCCTTGAAGCGAACTAGGCGGGAGTTGATCTGTCTGTCCCCGCGCAAGGACTCCGGCATTTTGCATGAATACGTACTGCATGTTGATATTTTGCGCCATGTCGGTTGAGGGTTTGTTTATATTCATAGTTGATGTGGAGATTCTAGTCTTGTGAATATAGAGGATGTTGTGGATGTTGTGGATGTTGTGGATGTTGTGGATGTTGTGGATGTTGTGGATGTCGGATTATCCTTGGTATGAACGTGCTGCTGTCGTGATCAACCCACATGATATATACAACTCTCAGACATTCAAGATGGTTTGAAAGAATCATGAATTGTTTGAATTGTTTTCAACAATTAAGATGCATCAAGAACTGACACCTCGGGCGTCCATTAGTGTTTCAGTCGTTTCCTGTGAACGCAAGATGATAACCAGCTGATCCCACGTGACGTCGCAATACACAATGCTAAACCTGTTCGACGGCTGGTGATAGAGCAGTGTGCACAGCGCTAGGCCCAGCTTCTCCGGTCATCCGCACTCGTTAAGATCGAGACGACAACAACATCACTCTATTATCACCCACAGTGGACTCCCGAAATAGGGGGCGCCGAATTCCATTATGCCGGTCAAATGTTCATTGTGTCACAAAAGGTACGAGCGTGCAGGCGCATACAAGACACACTTGCGAAGTGCGAATGCAAATCTCCATATCGTACTCGCATCCACCACCCGGAATCCACCTGGGCACGTCCTTCCCGACCGGGGGACAGACCTATCTGACGCCAACGAACCGATCGAACACTCCGATTCAGACTACAAATCAGTTCCTCCCGGAGGTGCAGCCGGTAGTGAGCGCAACGCACCTGATGCTACGCTTAGGCGGGAACCCGAAACAGAAGTACTCGAGGACAACACGTACCCAGTCGCTGCAGAACAGGAGTATTATCCGGGCGCCAGGGAAGCCATTGGAGAGGTTAAAGAGTATAAGGAAGAATGCAGGGATTTGTGCGAGAACCCATGGGCTCCGTTTGCTTCTGCACAAGGTTTCAAACTTGCATCTTGGTTCATTGAGAGCAAAGTCTCAAAGACGCGGATTAACGATTACTTTTCGAATGGTATCGGAAACTCGACATCCGTCGGCTATAGCTCTATGCATACGTTGGAGAATCTTCTCCGACACTTGGATCCGTATAGCCCGTATCTGCAATGGTTGGAGGGACATGTGGAGGACGGTCAGAGAACATTACCATTCTTCTATCGGAACGTCCTAGACTGTGTGAGATATCTTCTTCGCCAGATAGCCTATGGTGATAACTTGGTCTATACGCCACGCTGTGAATACGACCAGAGCGGACAGAGAATTTATACAGAAATGCATACGGCTGACTGGTGGTGGGATGTCCAAGTACTGCCGCGTAGCCTCTTTTATGTGAAAGCATACTAATAGATCACAGGAAATACTCCTGGAAGGGGTGACTGTGGTTCCAACCATTGGGATGTCAGATCAGACGAATCTCATCAACTTCTCCTGAGACAAGAAAGCATGGCCGGTTTATATTACGATCGGGAATTTTCGGTCGACAATACGTAACAGCCCTGGATCAATTGCGATTCTCCTTCTTGGGCTATAGCCCATTCCGCCCAAGCTCGCAAAGTCCTCTAGGGCCGACAAAGTCCAGAGAATGATAAATGCCGACACACTCCGTGGCGTATTCGAACTCATTTTTGCGCCATGGAACAGTGCGGCGCGGGAGGGTGCCCCTATTGATTCTCCTGACGGCAAGATCCGGAGATGCTTCCTGAATGTTAGGCGCACGGACTCGCCGTAAGGATTTACAGGGCAAAGTTACCCTACCTTGACGCACACGAACTTCGAAGGAAAAAGATAACACCCCCCTCCAGCCCCGGCGTTGGGACGGCGCGTCATCACTGGCCGCCTGGGTAGTTGCG
>Ga0307517_10004569_pt1 | contig 21223 bp, 5 predicted proteins | sample 23_EM_MG_FD_194515 | JGI IMG/M metagenome (GOLD analysis project Ga0307517, IMG submission 194515) | Populus trichocarpa ectomycorrhiza microbial communities from riparian zone in the Pacific Northwest, United States - 23_EM | ecosystem: Host-associated > Plants > Roots > Unclassified | place...
GGATACTAAAACAAGAGAGACCAGAATAAAGCCTCTATTTGTGGTCAGCGATGTTAAAGCGATAGAGACAGGAAAGGTCAAGCTCTAAAAGCGGGAAAAAAAAGAAGAAAAAGAAGAGGTAATCTCATTTTTTATTGTTTTTATTAAAATAGTATCCGGATCAGTTTGTACTACGTACCTCAATTAATTTTATAAATCATAAGGTTAATGATTATATAAACCTCTAGTGATCATCATATTAGCAACCACAAGACTTTAACTTAAAATCACAAGGGAAGCAAATGTTTTGGTTTTAAGTACTTACTACTGGTAATAGATGGTTTTATTTTTCATTTTTCATTATATATATATATATATATAATGTGATGCCGCAAGGTTATTGTCAAAGTCTATTTTCATTTAATTTAACAGTTATTAAAATAAATAATTTAAAATCCAGAATAAAAAATGTACTTGTTCAGTCAAAATCTTACCTTCTTATTTATTTATAATGTACGGAATGTTATTGAATGAATTAGGTGGGTAGCTGTTAGAGGGGACGGTAGGCAGTAAAATAACAAGTTCTAAAAGAAATAAAACAAAAGGCAGAGAGGACAAGGAAAAATAATAAAAATAAAAAACTGGTTGATCTTTTTAAGGGTTGTGGTGGGCCATGGGTGTTAGTGTTAAGGTGTTTTTTTATTTTTGTCCTCACTCCCTCTTTTTGTTCCGTTAGAAACTTGAAATTCACAGTACCAAAATCAACCAGAGGCTGCCACCCCCCATGCTCTCTCCCTCTCTCGTACGCAGCATGCATTCCACCTTACCATTCGTACTCTTTCACTAGCTAGTGTCCAAATTATTTTATTTTTTTCATATTAGTAGCTCATATATTGTTATTTATTGGGTGTTTGATAATATAATAATAATTATTTTTTAAAATATTTTTTATTTAAAAATACATTAAAAAAATTAAAAAAAATTAATATCATCACATTAAAATAATTTAAAACCATCAAAATAATCTGAAGTCCAAACATGTTGCTAAATTCAAAAAGAGAGTGGTTTCAAAGAAAAGGGAACAATTTTGTTCTACTTACAAACCCTAAAAAATAACTCAACAATTGTTGATTCTTTTGATTTATGAGCAAACAATGTTAAGAAGGAGTGAAAATTGAGGATCAATGAAGATAAATGACAAAAACCTTCCAAATAAAATGAATTCATAATGATTCAGAGAAAGAGAAACCGAAACAAGAAACCGACGGAGTTGCAAGTCCATGAAGGAATTTGTAGCTAATTTTATCGATTATTGGGAGAATTGTAATGAAGGAAGGTTGGATTAGCTTATGATTATTTGAATTCAAGAGAGAAAGGAGGAGGAAACGATGTTGTTAAAGATTATGAAACGATGAAAGTATCACGAGTTGTAGGTTTTCTTAATAACTGGGTATAATTATTCTTTATTTTTATTAATGTAGGTGTCCAGACTAGCTTGTGTGTATCTTGATTAATCTCACGGGCTCTGAAATTAACAATTATATAAGTATTTAATAACTCTGAAATTTATAGAACTCAAACTAATACGGTCTATTTTGATTTCTATATATAAGAAAATCAAAGCCGTTGGAGAGGAGTTATTGATGTGTGTTTGGATTATAAGTGTTGGGTGATTTTGCCACATCTAACCTTGAGTGGTGGCTGGCCATTTGTTGCTGGAGACGAAACCTGGTGGCTATCAAAACCGATGCTATTATGGTAGCTGATGGTTGATGGCATGGCTGTGGTTGTCTAGACTAGCCGGTAGTGGGTGGTGGCGTGGTTATGGTTGTTTGGAGTGGTCAACAGGGGGTGACTACTGTTCGGTGGGTTGTATTTTTGTTGTTAGCTAGTTTTGTTTTTTATTTGATAGTAAAGTTACAATATTTAACATATTACAGCTTTTAATTATTAATTTAAATATAGAGTTAATTCTATAAATTTTTTTTTTTTGCGTGCATTAGCAGGTATATAAATTATTATTAATCTATAAACTAAATGGTATAAACTATAATTTTCAAAACAATGAAATTAAAGTGGATAAAAAAAAGAACAAAACTAGGGGACTGTTAGTGTAATTTTCATTTTGGGGGACCCTAGATATAAGGGGTGAGCTTTAGGACTTAAGTCTTGGGAGTAGGGATGAAAATTTCCCTCGAATGTCCTTAAAGTTTGAAAGAACTATATTCATGACATTTAATATATATGGAGTTTAAGGATTAGTCTTTTTCCATCTTCACTCTCAAGCCATCTCTCACTCGTATCGCCTCTCTCTCTCTCTGCTTGCCTCTCCTACTTTGTCATTTTCATCATCTTCTTCAATTCTACCTTTCTCCTCCATCCACCCCTTTAATTGTTATTGTTTCTTCATCTTATTATCAGTGTTTTCTCCTTAATTATGAGTGATTGTTATGAATGGGTGATTTAGCTTCTATTAATAATTATTTAACAACATGATATGTTAAACTCCTCTAAAAAATTCAGGCTAGTTCTTATGTGTATTTATCGTTCTTGCTTCTTTTTTTCTTGAATATGTTTGAGTTTATTGGATTTTAATGGGTAATGATTGGGTGCTACCGAACGATTGTTTTTAAGGGATTTCAATTTTAGTTTCATTTCATGGGTAAAAGCTTAACTTGATTGATAATATATAGTATTGTGAGCATGACTTGGGATTAATTTTTTATGAACCGATCAATTTCATATTTTTCCTTATTGGGTCACATACATATTGATTTCTAGTATAAATTTAGAGGCATTGTGGTTTTTATATTAGGTTCCACAGACTAAATATAATGTGTTTGGGAGTGTGGTTGTGGTTGCTTTTCAAGTGTTTTTTACTCGGAAATGTATTAAAATAATTTTTTTTTTAAAAAATTATTTTTAACATCAGCGCATCAAAATGATCTTAAAACACTAAAAAAATATTATTTTAAAACAAAGAAAAAAATTAAAAAAATTTATTTTTTTTCAAAAACACTTTTAAAATAAAAAAATAAACAGGGCATTAATATATAATGATTTTGTCAAGACTTTGTGTAAGTCCATGAAGAATCTTTATTGGCTAAAGCAAATCTCTATCATTGAAAAATGAGAGACATCATAGGATTTGTAGGGGTGGTATAAGGGTAGACACTAAAAATAAATATTTTTAGGACCAAGAGTAAGGGCCAAATTGCAAGACTTTTAATATTTAGAAACTAAATTCAAACACTCGAGCAACATGAGGGATCAAGTTACAAAAGGACAAGGCAAATTTCTTATAAGCATGAATTGCAGCAACTGTTTAGATTGGCTTGTTAACGTCAGCACCGAACGAGAAATGGAGAGACTTTATTTGGGCATCAATTCAATTAAAACATTCTTTACCTAGGAGTCTAATCTAGCTTGGTCTTTGGCTTGACTTCGATACACACTTTCTCTCTGTGTAATTTATCATTGAAGTTTTCTACCTTTATACTTTATATTTCTTACAATTAATATTATTATAATATGATGTTTTAGCTTGGGTTAAAATTTCAGAAGTTTTGAAGAAATTTAAAAATTTAACGAAAAATCATAATTTGACAAGTTGTACGTTATTGGGCATAATTTTCAATGCGACAATTAGATTGAGCTGAAATTTTACGAAGGACCTTCAAATATATTGAATAAAATCTGGTTAAAATTTTAGAATGAAGGGAGCTTGGTAGTGCTAACAAAAAAAACCTGTTAAATAGAAGCAAAAAGACTCATTAAGGGTAAAATGGTTATTCGCCATTAAAAAATAAAACAAAGAAGCTCTTCCTTCCTTTTATATACTGTCAACTGGGCAGAAGCATAATAGAAAAAGAAAGAAAAGAGAAAGTAAGAGAGAAAGAGAGAAAAGTAAGGGAAAAACATAAGAAAAAAAATCAAAGAAAAAAGAAGAAAGGTGAGAGAATAACCTCGTAAACTTACAAAGTCCAACTTATAAAATACTAATCTAAGAAAGAATCAAGTGAAGGAATGAGGAATTGAGAGAAAAAAAATTTAATTACTTTATTTCTCAATTAACGTTAGATTGTTATTTTATCCCGGTTAATAAGTTATTACAATATCAATTCAGATTCGATTATAGATGAATTTTATTCCACAAAATATCAAAGGATGTAACTTTGATAGCGAATTTATTTTTACTTTTACTTCAATTTTATACTTTTAAATTTATTTTTTAATATTTTGAGTAGTATATTTGAATTAAAACTTTATTGTTAACTTCATAAATTCATGTACATGAGTTAATAATAGATATTGAAAAAAATATATATATTTATTTAATAGCCCAGAACATAAAACATTCCTGACTCCGTCCTTGTTGGTAATGTATTGATGGTTGAAACAAGTAGGTTAAACTCTTGTATGTAAGCATTATTCGAACAGAAATTGTTTAAAATTTAATTTTTTTAAAAAAATTATTTTTTATATATTTTTTTAAATTATTTTGATGTGTTGATATTAAAAATAAATTTAAAAAATAAAAATATTATTTTAATATATTTTAAAATAAAAAAATATTTTAAAAAATAATCACTAAAAAACTCTTGTACACTCGCTAAAGTGATGTTTATGGAGTACTCTATAAATCACTTCTCATCTAGACTATGTTTCGTCTCATCTATGAATTTCTTTTTCAATTGTACGATCCTTGGCTATGTCTCCATACCCTTCAAGCCCTAGGAGGCATGCCGACAATTCTAATCAAGATTATTGGCCAATTATATGACCAAATAATCAAGCTTTTCGACCACAACGACGTTGGTCAGAACAAAATATCTCTATTCCACCAACTTATCAATAAATGAATTGTTCAACAATCTCTGGTCAATCACCAATCTTTTCAATCTTCACCAAAGGTTCGAGCCAGTGCCAACTGACTCTTGCAAGAGAGAATCACTAATCTTCAAGCTCCAAATTAATAGGAAGATTACTGCATACAGCTCTATTTATTAGTAAAACTCCAAGACAGGCTCAGGTGGGCATCTCAATTTATTTATGTCTATTCACCATTTTTGTACTCTTTTAGAAGTGAATAATCAAGGCGAAAAATCAACATGTCCGAGACTGGCTTAATCAGCAAAGAGACAGACCATGCCCAGGACTAGCATTGAGCTAAGAAATTTGGCTAACTGTCAAAAGTTCTCGTGTTCGATAATCTGACATGATCGGTTGGGGGAGAGGTTTGTGACCTTAAGATAAAGGAAAATTTTACACTTAGTCCTGAAAAAAACAACCAGAAAAGGTAAGAACAATTAGAATCGGATACAATTTATGCAAACAACATATATATGTATATACGAGCAAATTCCATTACATGTACGCAAAATTGGAGTGAAGAGCCTAGCCAGCTTTCAGATAGACGTATAACCTCTCTATCACCACCTAAAGTCAGCAATGGAAATGCCCGGGCTAATTCCTATCCTAATAAGGCTTACCAAAGAAAAAAAAACGGAAGTAAATCCTTAAATAAACATTCCATGCAATTTCTGAGTCATGCTAGCTAACTATACTGATTGATTTAGAACATGGCCAACCTCAAGACAACAGATTAGCGATTATATATATATAAACCGCCCTCTTTCTTTCTTTTTGAATTTTGTAGACAATTACGAGAGAGGAGCCCTATGAGGAGATCCCTTTCTCCTGCTGCTCAGAGAGAAGAAATTCCCCGGAAGAAAGCCACTTTTTTTCTCCTTCTTTCCTAGGACCTCCGGTTCATTGGAGCATGACGAGCCTCTGTGTTGTGATGGGTTCTCAAAAATGGAGCTCGGGGTAATTTGACCATCATCATCAATAATTTCAGAGCCGTCCATCCTCAATCCCTCAAATTGGGAAAATGCAAAATCAGATTCATCAATCCTGTAAAGAATAGCCGAGAGATCATCCCCTTGATCCACCAAGTGATTAACCTGCATTAAGTGTACATTTCTAAGTCAATGAGCATTAAGGCCAAAAGAGGAAAGGAAAAAAAAAGAGCCCCCTAAATGGAACGTGACAGAAAAATGGAGACTTCATAAGAAAACAATTTGTAATCTGAAAGCAAAAAAATCTCTAGAATTTCAAGCAAATTTTACTTCTACTGGAGACAACTGAAACCCACAAACCTAATACAGGTAAGCTAAAAACACATCCACTCGGGAGAGAGTTTAGTTAACGTCACACACAACGATTCCCTTTTTGGCATTCGTATTGCAACCGAATCAATAAGGTAATTACTCCCCTTTTACACACACACACACACACAAAATCCTATCCAAAATGAGTGTCTGTAGACTTTTATAGTTTACAATGTGTGCGCGCAAATTTAAAAACTTCTGAAAACCCATATTAATAAAATTAAAATGACTAATCAAATAGACCTTGCATGAGAGAGAGCAGAAATGGAATGGATCTTGGAGTATCCTGTCGCAAGTGAAGCAATTGTTGGATGAACCCTTGCAGGATCTTGACTGTGGTCTCTGATTCAAGAATATCACTTTGGCACTGTTTATTGTATAGGGCTGTCGAACGAATAACAGCAGCTGATATCATTATCTCATCTTTTTTATTTTCACATAAAGATCACTCGATTGTTTCGAAAATAATTACCTGAATATAAGAACAGTCAATGAGCTTCTCAAGATCCCCCAATCGAACAACATCATGGTAAACATATCTTCTCACCTGTTACATGCATGGTATCTCAGTAAAGCTTCTCAGTCAAAAGAAATTATGTACTAAAATGGCCATCCAATATTTGAGCACATCATATGGAATTCTCCCTATGGAGTCAAAAATCATTAACAAGAGAGTATATGAATTGTCATCAATGAAGTACAAACCAATGTCGTGAAGGCAACGGACATGTGAACTTACAGCATCTTGGGGTACAGAACTGTAATTATTTCCTGAAAGTGATGTAGACTTTTACCCCACCAACTTAAATTCTAGGTGAAAAGGTTAGGCAACCAGCCTCTCTCATCACAAGGAAAAAAACGAATAGCAAATGAGTTGAGCAGAGAATAAATTATGAACCCGAAGCTTTTATACTTGTATATATTGTACAAGAAAATGAACAGTAAAAAATACGGTCAAACTTTCGCTTTCTTGAAAGCAACAGGTGAGGAACCTTGGCAGAGAAAATGGATAGAAAAGAAATCTCCCACATAAGGGAAACAAACCGAACCAAAAGGTGGGAATCAAGGGAGACAAGATAACCCATTTATGGACACCATATACACTACAATAAAAAAGTTAAAATTTCATGATAGAATCAATCTTAAGAAAATCTTGGTAGAAAGAAAATATGTATAAGTGAATCTTGGATTCTCATAGATGGGAATTATATAAAAGAAAGAAGAAAAACCAGAACATATGTTCGATTTGCTCAATGTACAGAAAGGAAATTGACCTTGAATTGTTAGCTTGTTTTTATTCTCAGACTTTTAGAGTGCTCGATTTCACAGATTTTTATATGTATTTATATAGGGGGAGAGAGTAATTAGAGATGAACCACATACATGGGGATAAGAAACTATTAAATGATGAGAATTGGGAAACAGAAAGACACATGCCGATATATAATATTCAGAAGCTAAAAAAATAAAAATTCCATGACGTTCTTTGAAAAAGACTTCTGCATCAAAAAATCCAGAGAATTATAGAAAACTTCCTCCAAATATTTTAGCATGCAAAGAAACATCCACAATTGTGCAGACTAAAAAACTGCAAAACCAGAGTTCATGGAAGAGACAGAAGAAATATGGCACCTAAACAGAATTTTAAGATTTCTTAATTAATTTCAAAGAATCATCAAGAACTCATCAAGTAATTCAAGGTGACAAGTCAAGAAAACCTCTGTAAAAGGAGCAAAAAAATAAAGTTCGAAAAAAGAGTTTAAAATTGAAAATTGAATGTGAATCACACGGGGTGTAATTGACTGTGAAAGGAAATTATGAACTCAAAGAAAAATCCCCTTGCACATGAAGAACTTCAGGACAAAAAGAAAAAAGAGAGAAAAATAATGAATACCCATTACCCACCAAGGAATCAAGGATTTTTCTATCTGAAAAAGAAATCAAAGCCTTTAAAAAGATCAGATTTTGAGAAAACGGTACAGTTATTTATGGGTGTAAGGGGGCATGCATATGCACAAGGAATTCTGATAGCCAGCTATGTAGAAATGAACGGTGTACCTGGAGGAGGGGATGAGAGCGATGAGAAGGAAGGCAGTGAGGGCAGATACTAAGGCAACAGAGCAAGCAAAAGACGTTCTTCTCATTCTTTCTGCGACTCTCGTGGACCCCACAACCTCCGAAGAATGTCTCTGCCATCAATCCTTCTAGCCATGCAGGCTTCATACTCTTACTGCTCATCATCATCATCATTTCATCATCATCATCACCACCTCCAACTCCATTTCTGCTCCTTGATGATGTATTATTATGATTACTATTATTATAATTGTACCTTCTCTCTCTCACCATCTCTCGCTCTACTTTTTTGGAACTTGTAATTCAATATGGACACCGATGATCTTGATAAAAACAAAAAAACAAAAAACAAAAAGAGTAGAGGAATTTTAATTAAAATTTTAAGAGCTCCCTTCAAAATCTTGGAGAAACCCTACATATAATTCTAATACTCTATGAAATGCAAATGGCCTAGGAGTGTGTATATGTTCTCCTCTATTTAAACTCAGTAGCTTCCAGAATTATTGTCGTTTCTAGCTTGAAGAGAGATAAAAATGAAGGAATCACTAAAGTTAAAAACTTTTTGAGAGGGTGCGTGTGGTACTGTATATAGGTGAGAGAGTGTGTGTATGGGTGCTTCTGTGTTTCAGGGTGGGTGTTTGGGATAACAATGGCTGACGTTTTTTAAAGTGTATTTTTATTTAAAATTATATTAGGATAATAATTTTTTTATTTTTTTAAATTTATTTTTAATATTATCATATTAAAATAATTTAAATATTTTAAAAAAATCAAACTTTTTCAAAACTTATTGATTAAGAGTGAGGGGGAGGATGCGTCCTCTTAGGCTGAGTCACTATTTAGGATAAAATTGGTTATAGATAATAAATAAATAAATGTAAATGAAAATTAGAGAGAGGAGGAGGAGAGACCAAAAGCCCAGTTACAGTGGGAAGATATTGAGGTTTTTTGGCAAAGTAATTACTGAAAAGAAAGAAAGAAATTATGAAAATGGGAGGATGGTGAGGTGTGTGTGATGGGGAGTGGTGTAAATTGCGGGAAGACAGCCCACCAATCCGTACCTTGTCTTCTTTTCTTCTGCCTAATGCCTACAACACAGCTTTGGCTTTGATTTGAGCGCTCCTACCTATGATAAATGAGCACCCAGCCAGCCAAACCACACCACTTTTACCCAAATGACCCTGTGTGCGCGCCCGCCCGCCCTTGTTTCAGAGCTGGTGTAGTGTAGCAGTGGCTTATAATTTATTTTTAAAATATTTTTTTTATTTAAAAGTATATTAAAATTAAAATTATTTATTTTAAGAAAATTATTTATAACTTAATATAAAAATAATAAATAAAATTAACTTAAAGTAAAAATTTCTAAAATTTCCAAAATTAAAAAAACAAGCGAGGTAACTTCTTTTCTTAATAAGGAGTGAAGCAAATCTATCTCGCAATATTATATATTCCAAAACACATGTTTCTTACCAAAAAGTAAACATTATTATTTTTTTTATTTATTCTATTATTACTCATTGAAAATTAAATTCATATTTTTTTATTCAATTAAGTTTAAAAAAATACAGTGTAATAAAGATAAAGCTAGTAGACAAGTTGACATAATCATATTTAGGATTTTTTTGTTTTTGTGGCTGGGCTTTGTATATGGGACCCATCAAAAACTAGTTTTTTGTGGTTGAGTTTAGGTTATATTAAACCTTAATCCCAATTACAAAAACAAATACACTATAATCTTTATAAAAAGTAAATCATTGTTATGATAAGTTCCAAAAACAAAGACCTAAAAGGTATAATGTTTGGAGGGTTGTAAAGTGAAAACACTGTGATTTATAATTATATTTTTTTTCCTCTAAATTCTATCTACATTTATCATTTAATTTTTTTATTTATTTTTTTTTTATTTTTTCACATTGTATTTATTAAGGATTGAGTTTGATAATTTATTTTGATTTATTTTTAACTGGGTTATCTCAGAGTCAAAAAAATCATTCCAGCATTGAGAGGATGCTCAATTTTGCACAAAAAGATTTTGTTTATGAAAAATTATAAACTAAGGTACGAAATTTGAAAATGAGGGGAAAACACGAACTTTTTTGACCTAGTATTGTTTGTTGAGCGTCTTTTGAAAAACAAATGTCTTGAGATTTTTTTTCAGATTCTATTTTGGTCCTTTTAGTTTGAAAAATTATATTTTGTATTCAAAACTTCAATTTGTTCACATCTAAGTCCCTTGTTTGGGAGAGAAAAAAAAATTCATCAAAAAACAAAATAGAAGAGAGAAAGTCATTGGTTTTTCACTTCCGAGAAAAAAAACGTGTTTTAGTGCCGATGGATTTATCCGGTGAGATAAGTTTTATTGATGTGTTTTTTACCCTTCATCTTGAAAAAAAAATGGATCGATGTTGAGAATAATTTTTTAATAAAATTTGTGTTTTGGAACCAATTTTATAGGTATTTTAGATTTAAAATTTGATTTATTGACGTTTTAAGATTTTAAGGTTTTGTTTAGGTGTTTTTAAGAGATGATAGGTTAAAGATAAATTTTCATGGTCTAAAAACTCAAACTTTGATTTTAAGCTCATTGAAGGTGACCAAAGAACATGGTTGGCAATGACAGTAGTTCACTCCATCAAAAACAAAAACAAATATATCCTGGCACCAACAAATCTCAGTTTTTTTTTTTTTTTTTAATTTTTATTACTTTTTTAATTAATACCCTTCTGTTTTATATATTTTTTACTTTGCGTTAATTTTTTTTATATTAAAATAATACTCTGTTTTTAAAATTATTTACTTCACCTTTTAGAAATTTCAATTATTTGTTTATTTTTTTTATTTTTATAATGTTTAAAAGAGATTATTATAATTTATCTTTTTTTTTTATAATTGATATAAATATACTGTATTTGCACAATATATTTATAGAAACAAAAATCATTTGTTTTTATCGTATCAACAGCAAAACACTCAACTGATTAGTTATATATAGAACAATATTAACAGTGCAATTGTCAAAAGTGTATTTATTATAGTGGTCGCTAATTAATTTCTTACTGAAATTTGCCATTTTAAGCAGCATTAACCCATCCACATTCAAAGTTTAAAAATATAACAAAACTATTATATTTTTGTCAAAAGTATTATATTTATATTTTTCAAAGCTCGGTAGGTAGATCTTCACATCTATTATTTAAAATGCAAAAAGTTTTAAGATTGTAGTTGATTAATGTTTCGTGGCATAAATAATAAATATAAAAGATATAAAAATATATTTTTTCGAAGATATCAAAATACATATATAAAATAAATTTGTTTCTAGCACAATTTTAAAATGAATTTTTATATTTTTTAAATAAAAAATACCAAGAAACATGTTTTTTATATATTCATCATCTCCGTGCTTTCTTCTATAGACAATAATCAAATGTTTTTTTTTTAATCTTTTCTTTTATAACCTTTGTCTTTTCTTATGATCCTTGATAAGAAGTTAGTTTGTGTATGTGCATTTCAAATATAGAATAAATAACTTAATTTAATGAAAATTGGAATAAAGATACTTTCTAGTCACAAATTGAAAAAAGAAAAAAGAATTGTATATTATTCGGCTTTTAAAATTAAATTTTGCAGTAATATTTTACAATTCCTAGTCTATTAACACAACACTAATGGGTATGGCTAGATAAATGTAGCTACACCCATAAAATACTATTTATTATAATTTTGTTTTATATTTTGTGTATTTTGCTTTTTTTTTTTCAATTTAAACCTTCAACAACTCAATTTTTATTTTTATATTTAGTATTTTCTAAACTTTATCCTTAAATATTAGGTTGTTTTGAGAATTGTGTTTTTTTTTATTAGGTTTTATATTAGTCTTATAAATTTAGTTTTTTTTCCTCTATTTTTAACTTCAATACTAGATCTGTTGGAAATGAGTCTTCATAATTTTTTTTTATTTGTAGTCAATATTTATCTTGATCTCATAACCCAAGTCATGAATTTAATAGATTAATCTGAGTTAACTCGGGTTTTTTTTTTGTTTTCTAATTGATTTTTTTATGATTTTATTTTTTTACATTGGGTTAGTTGAAAATTTAGTTTCATGATTTTTTTATTTGTTTTTCATGAGATTATACTGATATGATAACTCAAGTCGCGAGTCTAGCTGTTGATTGAAGTTGATTCTATTTATTTAAATTATTGAAAATAATAATATACAAAAAAACACGCTATGAATATTATGTTAAATTTTTTTGAAATGACTGACAGCGACATTGAAGAACGATCTAGTTTTGACCTCAATATTGAACGAATCGTGCATGATAAATTATTGCTAAAAAAACCAGATTTTTTAAATAGAGGACATCATACTTTAAATCTATCCTCCTCCTCTTCTTCTTCTTCTTGGTTTTTTTTTGCCGAGAAAGACAGTAGATCTTAATTTAAAATGTTGTAGTGTTAACCGTTGTAATTTGTAAAGAACTTTTCAATAAATAAATGTGAAAATAAATCACTCAATCATGAGGTTTAAGTATTTTTATATTTAATTCAGACTCAACCATCAAATCAAAATATCGACAATCATTTTGACCCATGGCCTCCACAAATTCTAGAACCCAAACTACCTGACAACATTAAGAGAGAGTGCAAATAAACGTTATTCTATATAAAAAATATATAAAAATACAAAATAATATAAAGTTGAGAATACATCACCCGCTAAAAATATTTTGAATATAATTTAGACCCAGCTTTTTAATTGAATACACTATATATAAATCTCTTGTACTTATTGTGACCACGTACTTTAACAAGTTATTGCAAGAGAATTTCTTCATTAAGAAAATTGAACCGGGAATTCTAGGTTATCAGGAATCACCATTTTATCAGCGTATGCTCATTGGTAATATTTAGAGTGATGTTAATGAACTGGTGATGAGACAATCTTGAAATCCTAAAATGTTTTTGAGGATATCTTGGAAAAAAGAAAAGAAAAACCATATTTTTTTTTTTAATTAACGTGGGTGTCCGGGCCAGTTTGCGCGCATTTCAACTAATCTCATGGGCCCTGAAATTAACGACAATATAAGCCTCCAGTGGCTATCATATTAACAACCACATGGCTCGAACTTGAAACCACTGGAAAAAACTATAACATTTACCATGTCTTTGCATGTGTCCTTTATCTCTTTTAGAACTCTAAGTTATAAAGATAATCAGCCTGTTTATTTTTAAGTTTTAAAAGTATTTTTTTAAAAAATTATTATTTTTTTATTTTAAATTAATATTTTTAGGTGTTTTGATATTGTTTTGATGTGATATATTAAAAATAATTTTTTAAAAATAAAAAGTATTATTTTAATATAATTTAAAGTAAAAATTACTTTAAAAATTAACCACTATGACCATTCAAACACGACAAAATCAGTGGTGACTAGGTCTTTTGAAGTCAAACAAATTGATATTTTCTCTTTTCCAAATGCCACTGTAGCGAGCCAAAATCCTTAAATAAGAAGAAGAGATCATCTTGAACAGTTTTGTGATATGAACTAGAAAAGTTGAATGATAATCATGATTCTGGGGTTTGTCTTTGCCCTTTCCTATCCCAATTTGTTGTGTCTTACCGATTCTTTTAAACATGGGAAATCCCAAATCACAAGAAGAGCTATTATTTTCTGTAAAATAGGATGTCCTTTCAGTATTTTAGGGTTTAGATAGGAGTGGTCATTTTGTCCCTATCGTCCTTATACACAGCAACTCTCCTCGGTTTGAAAGCTTGTCATATGACATAATGTCGTGCACATGTATGATACGGTCGGCCCTCCCTTTTTTTTTTTTTTTTTTTCTATCCTTAATTTCGCCGGGATATTTTTGTTTTGTTTTTCTGCCTGAGGAACAGTATATTAACGTGGGCTGCAGTTTTTATATTCGTTTAATTCATCGAACTACTAAATTTAATAAATTGAGCGTATTGAATTACTCAAAACACCCAATTGCAGCCTTTCTGTCTATTAATTTTGGAAGGCGTGTCCCATTTTAATCCCCACCAAATCTCATATTAACTGGAGTAATTAAACTCCACCAGTGAATTAGGGTTTTATATGTCCAGCCCACAAGGCCAGAGTTCAATCAATTGAGAAGACTGATTCAATTTTTTATTTATTAATATAAATATTAAATTAATTTGAGTATACCTCAATTAATTTTATAAATTTTAAAATTAATAATTATATAAACATCTAATAATCTAAAAAAATTTAAACTCATAATTATTAAGCATCAGTTAAGTTATCTCTCAATATTAAACAAGCTATTTTTTCTTTGAAGGAGTGTCTGACCTTCTGAACAAGATGTCTAATTTGAATGAATTTGATGGATGATGTGTCTCCAATTAACCCGTAAATATTCTTTATTGTTGGATAAAAATAAGTGATTTGGAAAAAGAAATATCATTGAATTTTTTAAGTACGATTCGGAAAATATTGCTGTAAAATTTTCATTAATTTGAGCCGAGGAAAACAGAGGAACTGAGGAAGAATACCAAATAGCACGCCGAACATCGGGTCGCAGCAGACAGGAATAAAAGAATATGGACGCCAATTTTCTTCTTGGGCCGTGGCCCCTCTAGGATTAATTTAGATTGATCCATTTATTTTTGTTTTTCTTAGAAAAGGATTATAAAAACTAGAGCCCAATTTTAAATTCATCTTCGTCACCGAATCGAACACAAAAATCAAAGACTATCTCAAACTCATCTTCCTCCTCTGTGATCTATATCACTACCACCATCTTCTCTATATTTAACTCTCGGAAGTGTGAAATAAAAGAGAATTACAGGTGATTGAAAAATATGTCGAGGTTTACAAATTATATCAAGTTATGTGATAGATCATCCGAGTTTGACCAGTCAATTGTAACTCTAATTTTTTATTGCGTAAAACTTGGCTCAAACCCTATATCATTGGGGCCACCCATCAGGACAGCCTAAGTTAATACTATAAGGTATTATCTCCGGTTTTGAAAAAGAAAAAGAAAAATTGCATGCAACTTTTATATATATATATTAGAACAATCTAATTTCAGAATTGTTAAAAAATATTAAAACTTAAATCAACCTAACATGCAAAATTGATAAGCCTAATCCTGATCCAAATCTTAGGCTGGATTAGAAGTTGGGTTGGATCATATAATTATGTTCAAAATTAAAACTTAATGGATGCTAGTGTATTATTTCGTCCTTATTGAAAGCCCATTTAAAGCCGAAGGCCTGAATCCCAAAATATTCAAGGCCGTCAAACAAGCTGAAAATGAAAGATCCGTTGAATTATTTATTTTTTCCGATTTCTACCACTAAACTGAAAAGTGTTAGACAACCATTATGTTAGATTTATCTATTTTAGCTATTAAATATTATATGAAAATCGTGTCTTTCTTTAAAAGTTGTCAAAAAATAATAAAAAAATTCATAAAAGAGCTCCATATTAATTTCTTGGTATTTTTTTTATCAGACATTTTTATATGATTAAGCTTGATTTCTTGATAATTTCTTTTCACCAAATTTTGGTATTATTTACATTTTATAAATAAATATGTACAACATAAATGCTATTTTATGAAAAAAAAAATGGAATGAAATGTAATATGAGGGGTGCAAAAAAAAAATCCTAATTGAAATGAGAAAAAATTTATTCAAAAGATATTGAAAAAATAATGTGTAGTTATTCATGGGTTAATGATCTGTCGCCCTCAAAATGGCTGGCTTTCTTGTATTGGGGTGTTCCAGTTCGATCGCGATCGTTGTACCATGTTACATAAAATATGTGAATTGGTTTTTCAATGGTCCCTCAAAACAGTCTTTTGATAATTTATATCCACGTTTATGATTATCTAGGTAGTGTTTAGTTACTATTATGAGATAAAAAAAACATATTATTTTACTTTTAATATATATTAATATATATTGTTACCAAACTTATATGTTTCAAAAAATAATTAGATATTATTTTTTTTCACTTTAGTTTATATTGAGTGTTGAAATTAATAATATTATAATAACCTTAGTTATAAAACTAGGACTGACTTTACTGGTTGACTCGGGCCTGAACTTGTTCGAGTTTAAAAAAATAGAGGAAGAATTGATTCGACCTGACCCATTCAAAAACCTAGGTCAACCCGTGATAAAACACGGGTCAAAAACTTGACTCGTGACATGAACCTTGTCTCGGGTAGACTCCCGAGTTGGATTTTATAACTATATTAATAACCACTTTTATCCATATGTTGAATCGAGTAAACTTGTGTTGAACCTCTCGACCTGTGACCTGGGTCATGCCCCGGTTGACCCCTAAGTTAGGTTTTAAAATTATGATAATAACAACTTTTATCCTAACATTGACTTAGGTTAACTCGGGTTGACATTCTTGATCTGTGACCCGGACCTTGTCTAGGGTTTACCTTCGAATCAAGTTTTCAAACTATGATAATAATCATTTTTATTTTATATTGACTCGTGTCAACCCAACTTGACCATTCTAATATGTGACCCGAGCCTTACCTTGGATCAACCCCCGAGTCGAGTTTTAAAATTATGACAAGAACCATTTTTACCCTTATGTTGACTCAGGTCAACAATTAACCCCACTCGTGACCTGGGCTTTGCTCCAAATCGACCGTTGAGTTGAGTTTTAAAATTATAATAATAGCTATTTTTATTCTTACATGTATCTGGGGGATATTTTTGAGATTGAGAGTTTTTTACAAGGATATTTTAGGAATAAAAAATAATAAATATTGTCTCTGGAGACATGTCCTCTCTGTACCTCATGTTTTGGAAGTACAAAAATTTATTCAAAAAAATCTTAAAAACAGATTTATTTTATGTCTCTGTTTGTTTCTTCAACTAAACACATTTTTATTTTCACTGTATTATTCTATCTTTTCTATTTTAGAATAATAACCAAACGCTTCCCTATACCTATAATTAAATTGCTTTTCCTTAACTATAAATTATAACTTAAGACTACACCATGTATTAATAATTGAATAAAACATAAAAGAACATAAAACATAAATAAATATATAAAGGAACACAAACTAATTAAAGCTAGATTTTTTTAGGGGGTATACAAATGTATTAATTGTTTTTCAAAGTGTTTTTTTACTTGGAAATACATTAAAATAATATATATATATATATATATATAAATTTTTTAAAACTCATTTTTAATATTAGCATATCAAAACGATCCAAAAATATAATTTTTTTTTAAAAAAAACATTTTTAAATTTTTTAAAAACTCTAGTTGAAACGTTGTCCCAAACATATACCTAGTGGTCTGAAATTTATTAGCTCATTGATTCATTTACCGTTAGTTTAATGAACCAAATCATTAATTTGAATAAGTGATATAGTTTTTTTTTTTCCTTAAAAGAGTGTTCATAGGTTACCACGTTTTTTTAAGAAAATTTGAAAGTGCTAAATTAAAGAAAAAAAAGGGAAGAATATCCTTTGAAAAAAATCCTTATTTTGTTGTCAACTAAACTCCTAATTTGATATTCTATACATTTGAATTAATCTTACAAAGATTGTGTGTGTGTATAAAGATTAGAAAAAAATATATCATTGACTTACATTATGTTGGAGGTCAGATCAAAATTTTTAATGTAAAAAAATATTCAAGCATTACTAATGTGTTTTCTAATAAAAAAAAAGTAAATTATAAACTCAAAACATGATGCATATTAGACAACATATTTTTAAAATATTAATATGGTGACATATTTAATGTTATTTCTTTTCAAATATTGAGATGACGACATATTGGATCCATCCAGGTTAACTTAACAAATCTGCGATCCAGATTATAAGACTGTGATAACTTTATAGAAAGCAAATAAGAAAACTTATGAAGGTTAATTCCTGGTTAACTAAATGTTGAATGATGAAATTAAAAAAAAAAGAGGAAAAAAACTACCTGAATCAATCTGGGTTAACCTTCCATACACGCAACCAGAGTCATGAGATCAGGATAACTTCATATAAAATAAATTAAAAAAAAAATACAAAGTCCAATTTTCAATCAACCGAATATTGAAGGATAAAGTCGAAAAACAATCAATTAAAAAAAAAGTTAGGAGTTTCTGTTCGAGATTTGTTATATTTGTCTATTTAATTTATAATTATTTTTTCTATTTAGATTATACCTCTATAAGATATTTTTTCTAGTTTATTTATGACTTTTATTGTTTTTCCTTTATTTTCAAGTTTTCTAATTGGTTTTGTTTAGATTTTAGGTTTATTTAAGGATTTGTAAACCTCTTAAAGAGAAAGACTACTTGAAAAATAATATTAAATGATAAAATTGTGTGTTAGGGCTTCCATGTGATCGTTTTTTTTATTCTATATTCTTGTGTTTATTATCTTTAATGTGTTGCTTTCGCCTACTTCAATTGATATCAGAGCCTACAATCCAAGTTATTTGCTTGCCAAATAGAAAAAAAAATATTACAAGAAAGATAAAGCAAATATAGAGTTTTTGTTAACATACGAGTATGTTTTAAAAATTATCCAATTAATTAATAATAATATAGGTAACCCTATGATATTCCGATGTTTGCTTACCCTTTTTGCACACCATTAATTTCATTTTCAAGTAAAACTATACAAACATCTCAAACAAAACATACCGAAAAGGCGAAAACATCTTACATAAAAAGAAAGCAATTAATGTGTTATAATATCATATCTTTTATATGGCAATTCCATCTATCATCAAGGCTACATCAATTCATATTAATTTTTTTTTTATCATTTGTTGTTTGCAGACCTTTCTTTAAGTCTTAAGTTTTTAGTTATTCCTTTATGAAGAGATTTATCTAGAGGATTGCAGTGACGAATGCAGTTTTATATATAAGAATTGCAATATCTAGACTATATAATAAACAACTTGTTTAGAATCAAATCACTTGCTGAATTAAATTCAGATTATAAGTAAATTTGAATTAATAATTCTTTATAATTTATAATTTTTATGTTTAGAATAAAATATTAAATTATAAAATTAAATTAAATTATAATTTTTGGAATACCATTAGAATTGAATTGAATTGAATTAATAATCTTAACTATTTAGCCTATAATTTAGAAATCATTTTTGTTATAAAAATCATTTCCTTTTGTTATAAGAATTCTTATATTTATTTAAAATGACATAAAATATAAGCATTTTAAATAAACCTATCTCATGTTAATTTTTATTAAATATTTTCTGAAAAATATCAAAAAATATATATTTGTTAAAAAAAAATTTCAATCAAAATTCTTTCATTGGAATGTTGAGAAAAAAAATTTCTAGAAAACAAAAACAAAAAAAGAAAAGAACAGAAAATATTAATAACATATTTTATAAGGAATAAAAATATCTTGATGAGGTTTGAGGCCATAGAGAAAGAAAAGATGCTATGCTGCAATGGATTTTTAAGAGAAAAAAAAGATAAAAGAGAGAGACAGAGTAAAAATAGAATTTGTGTTATTATGTTTGTATTTTTAAAATATTACTTTCAATGTTAATTTCAAGAAATATTATTATAAAAAATCAAAAGTTCTCCCATATGATTTACCTCTGTATTTTTAATAAATTAAATTTTATTTAAAATTCAAATTAATACCTAAAAAATACTCAAAATAAAAATTCATTTAACCCTATAAATTTAATTTAATTTATGAGGGGTTCCTAGCATAGTTATTAAACCCGGACCGGCTTGACAGGTTGACCGGAGACCAAGTAGACCCGGCGGCTGGACCGGTTCGGGTAAGACAAAAGATCGAGATGAGCAAAAATCTGGTTGACCCGTGACCCCCGACAAAACCTGGTTGAGACTTGTTTTTTTTTTTTCAAATGTGTTTTTTCTTCAAACCATAGACCTCTCTTTATTTATATATATATATTAGTTGATTATTAATTCCTTTTAAAGTTTAATATATAAATAGTAGAAGAATGTTTTATTTTTTCAATATTAAATTTGAAACCTTTTATATATAAAAAATAAAACATTCTTCTACTATTTATATATTAAACTTTAAAAGGAATTAATAATCAACTAATATATATATATTCTATATTTACAAAAAAAACATTATTTTTTTAATGTGGGATTTGAAGCTCTTTAATATATATACTTTATGTTCACAAGAAAAAAGTTATATTTTTTTAATATGTGATAAAAAAACTTTTTGATTTAAATACTTTAACTTAAAAAGATAACATACTACTAATATAATCTTTTTTTAATGTAAGATAAAAAAAATTTTGAAATAATTTTTTAAACTTCAATAACATGTATATTTTTCTAACATATATATACATTTTTCTAACATATAAATTTGAAATAATGTAAGATAACATACTACTAACATAGATTTTTTTTTTAATTTTTTTATATAAAATATTAAAATTTTAATTTTTTTTTAATTTTTTTAAAATTAATTAAAATTAATCTAAGTTAATTTAATTTAATTTAAGTCAACTTGTATAAACCAAAATCGGACTATAGTATGGTTACCAGAGGAACTATAGTTGGTTGGCACTTTTTAAGAAAGAGAGAACATTTCAAACGACCTTGCTCCTCTCTCTCTCTCTCTCTCTCTCCCCGCCTGTCTCCAAATCTGGGGTTGAAGATGGCCTTAAAAAACATCTCAACGCTGTGCTTCCTTTTGTTGTGGTCGGTGCAAGAAACAACTTGTTTCATCAAGAAACATAAGCTGATAGAATTCCAAGCAAAGCTTCAAGAAATGGTGGCCTCAAGCAGTCCCATTCCACCACCTTCCCCGGCCGTCTCACAAACCAAACAGGTAGGAAGTCATTTCCCCCTCCAATTATATGTATAACTGGACAGTACAGCACTATATTTGTATGTTTAGATATTCGTGTGTTTTTGACACACACACACACACGTCGATGCATTTTTATTGATATATATATATATGAATGTTC
>Ga0307517_10004570_pt1 | contig 21221 bp, 20 predicted proteins | sample 23_EM_MG_FD_194515 | JGI IMG/M metagenome (GOLD analysis project Ga0307517, IMG submission 194515) | Populus trichocarpa ectomycorrhiza microbial communities from riparian zone in the Pacific Northwest, United States - 23_EM | ecosystem: Host-associated > Plants > Roots > Unclassified | place...
TATTGACATTCGCATTCTGTTGGATGTACTGCATGATGTTCCCATCTGGCATCCACGGGCTCATGATGCAAAACGGATACAATGTCTCCGAAATCTCAATGATGGGGAGTACGTTCGGATGGGAAAGGTACTTGCTCCCTTCGACTTCGCGGCAGTAGGCCTGGTGTTATGCGCGTTGAGTTTAACCCCGATTAAAAAAGGAGCTGCGCACCCGTTTGATTTCCTCCGAGCGAATCGTACTCCGTGTCCGAATTGTCTTGATGCATACCTGGTTCCCATGATAATTCCCCTTCCAAATATCAACGAATCCGAGGGGTTTGTAGTCCGGTAGTTCATCACACAGTTCTATGTCGGAGAAAATGCGTGATCCGTGGAGGAGGGCGTGGACATAGAGTCTGAACCATGGGTTCCATGCTGGAGGATAATCGTAACCCATGCTCATGGCCTAACCACCAGAGGTTTCAGAGGGTGGGGGAAGGTTTTATTATGAGAACATACCTCGTGGAACGTTTCCGCCAACACTGTCACGTCTGGTGAGGACAGACCCGTCGGAGATATTCTAGCCCTCGAGACCACTTTGTAGATCCTGTCCGCACAGTCCCTCTCTGTCTCCCACCAGAATAACATCGCTTCGGGGACGGATAACGCGCGCACGAAGTCTTCCCCCAGTTTGGCCAGGATCTCGGGACCAAGCGAGATGAAGTCAACTACATCATCTGCTCATCGGCTCTTACTACTCGTGTCCATGCAGACTGGCGGCTCACCCTCATGACGTTTGGCGATATCCATGACCGCCCGACCAAGTCGAGGTCGCGACAACAGAAAGAGATGTTTCTGGCCAACTGTTGACGTTACGAGAAGACTGTGCCCCCGGCCTGGCGGAAACCAGAACCGGGCAGTGTACAACGTGGCATTGAATGACGCGCTTGCTGCTGGCGCCACCAATCGTCGTCAATCGTCCGATCACCGGCAGGACGTCTTCCCTATAACTCTCAAGGACGCCCTTGTACAACTTTCAACTCGCCATCTTCTCTTCGCCTTAGTTTTCCTTCGGATGCCAGAACAAGGCGCCGCGTATCACTGCGGATCGGGATGGTAGACTCGGGGAAAACAAAAAAGTTTACTACTGGCACCATTTCGCAGATACAAATCTGAACTTGAGGCGATAGAGTTGATTACGAGCAGACGGCGAAGGGGGCAGCTCTAGGAAGGATGGAGTTTTCAGATACATTGTGGCCTCTTCCTTGTCGCTTGCGCGCCACGCGTCGAACTGACCGGAGTGTTTCTCAAGGGAATGGTGAAGAGCTGTCGGAATCCACCCAAATATTTGATAAATCGGGTCACCAATCCCCATGATCTTTGCACGAACATCAGCAATGAATACCTCTGGTAAACATTCGTGGTCGTACCTAACTAACGATCACGGCGAACGGAGAAATGCAGAATGCGAAATTTTGTTTTTTTGTCCATCCACCATATTGGCACTTCCTTGAAAAACAACCAGAGTAGGGAGTCTGCATGGTCTGATGGGAGTGAGGTTGCTGGTGTCGACGGTGGGTGGTGGTGGAAGGAGTGGAACCGGCTCCGCTGTATCGTACCGGATGAGTTCTGAAGCGAGGTCGACGGGGAAGGTGGGAGCCTGGGGCGGAGCGGGAGCGGGAGGCTATGGTAATTGGAGGCATGAGGGGAGGGACGAGCCGCAAATGAGTTTTGAAGATGAAGATGGGTGAAGATGCGGAACGACTCCGTGGACATTTGGCGCCGGCTCGTGGGTCTTGAGCTCCTTTGCGCGCACCGTGCGCTGGACGAAGTTAACGCGAGACGAGAGACGCATCGCATCTGGATAGGTTACGGGAAAGCAGACCCCTGAGGTGATGGGAAAATGTGGTCCACAGGGCGGATATGAAGAAAGCGACACGAACCGCCCCCCCCCGAGTTCCGAACGCCTTTGGCTACTGGGAGGGCGCGGATATCGTCGTGCATGGTCGCGCAGCCGTTCAGGCCTTCAGGTCGTGAGCAAAGTTGAAGACAACGAAAAGAGACTCGGTCAAATTCTTCAAACGCGTTGAGTGACGCGCGCTCAAGTGCTCAAGCCGCCTTGGCCCAATTGGCGGTGTTTGGCGCTTGTGGGCGCCACAGTGAGTTGAACTCTGCCCCTCGCGTCAGCACAGATAGGAGAGCACGTAGTCGCTATTCAATCCCTTCCGAGTCCCGACTATCCGAGAGTTGGCGGGTGGCTGGTATTCTGAACTGCAGATACACGGCGGGGGACTCAGGATCTCCTATAATGTCCAGCCCCTGGTCCGACCTCTCCTGCCGGCGACCTAGCGAGGACTTCTGTCTGCCAGAGCCCTCATTGGCTCAAACCGCCGTCGCCGTACGAATTCCGTCGACTCGTTCGGGATGTGGCGGTCTACGTCCAACGATGCCACTGATCCTCGCTTCGACAATCATCCCTACCCACCTACCATCCTCCCACAGGCCTTTTCGAACACGAATCACTCCAGGGTTTAGGCGGTCGGTGATTCATCCCATCCCATCCCAGATCTTCCTCCCCAAGGTGGACAATACGCGATGACGAACGAGCGCGAGCCCACAACGCCTAGTGCAGTTGTTTTGGTCGACATCGCTTGAACATTGCTCACTCCGACACGTTCGTGTCTGTGAAGCCAAGGAGTCCGCTTTCGGATGCGTGCTAGCCGTGGCACGGGATGATGACCACTATTCACTGGTACGCGCGTGCGAATGTCATCACAGTCTCAAAGGGGTGCATGGGCTTTTGCCGTTGTGGACTCTGTCAATCACGACGCCTGGGGGCCGAACAAATGCAAGACTCGTGTTCTTCGGGAATGGGTCACCTGAACGGACAGCCACGACATGTTGGACGAAGACCTCCTTCGAGTAGGGCACGCGCAGTCCACTCCATCTCCGCAATTGGGGTTGGGCACTCGCTCTTCACCTCGAATATCGAGTATGGACTCTCAAAGGTCGGGAGAGAACGGTATCAAGGCCCCTATATTCAGAAGGGATTCCGTCACCGGTAACTATGTGAGTCGTCGTCCCCGAGAGTGGTAAAATTGTCCATTGAATCATCCGCAGACATCTCCTGACTTGAAGAACAGTCACTTGCACAGGTACATCGTGAGGTTATCGAAGGAGAGCTCCCCCAGTATCCTCAAACTCGCGGACGGACTGAAGGAGATTAGAGGGTATAACACGAGTGCCGATCCGGCCAGATCGCCTTGGCTTGGGTCTTGGCTCAGGGAAACGATATTGCCCCGATCCCTGGTATCGCTGGGCTTCCGGTATTTTTGTAACACTTCGAAGAGAATATACGATCCCGAGGGGATCGAACTTACCCGGAGGGTGCCCAAGCCGTTGGGGGGGTCGTAATTAGATACAGCCAGAGCCACCCGGAGTGACCGTTGCCCGGAGACCAACCAAGGGGACTTTTACGGATATCGCGCTTCCCTGAGATCCGAATTGGGTGCTAGCGATACCAAGTGAACAAACGACCCCAATATGTAAGATAAGCAAGTAACAGGAGATATGCATAAAAAACAAGAGAAGATAAGATCGCCAACATAGATGCTCTTCGGCCCACGTATCGCAAGTTAAAACTCTCTCATGTACCAGACCACTGTCTCGACATTTAAGCAGGAAAGGATACCCTCTACGTCGGGTCGTGCGTTACGATCCTCCGACCAGCATAGCTCGATGGTCCTCCACAGTTCGTCACTGAATCTGAGGCGCGCCTCCCCCTCCGGTTTCTTCGGTCGACCCCCTTCAGTGATTGTATTGATGACGAGGACCTCCGGCCTAATTTCACTGTAGGGGTAGTGTCCGCATAGGACCTAAGGAGCTGCTGATTAACCGCATAAAACCACGAACCAGCTCACACGAACACCCACCTCGTAAATGACCATCCCGAGAGCGTAACAATCGGACTGCCTCGTCGGTCTGTTGCCTTCCGATTTCGGCATCCCGAACCTTTCCGGGTCCAATAGTTCAGGACTCATCCACCGGTAGGTCCCACCACTAGTAAACGACATCAGGGTTCCGCTCAGCACCACCTCCCCCTCAACAGTCGCACGAGTCGCACGAGTCGCAACGCTAGTGACAGTCGTAAGGCCGAAGTCGGCGAGACAGGCTCGTCGGTTTTTGTTGATAAGGATGTTCGGCTTCACGAATGAGGAGTGTGTCGATATTTAATTCGAGAGAAACACATACTCCCTTCAAATCACCATGGACTATGCTAAGGCCATGCATGTACTTCAAACCATTTGCGACGTCGACCAACTGGGTGATGAATCAGTAAGGCACGCGTTGAACCGGGCACATCACGTACAAGCTCTGCGCGATTCACGTGTTTATCCTTCTTGACGAATTCGCTGATATTCCCATTTTCCATCCATGCAGAAATCATTGCGAACCGACGGTTACTTACTGTCACTCCGATGAGTGGCAAGATGTTCGTATGTCGGAGGTGCTTCCAGACAACCCCCTCCCGGCAGAATCTCTGTAATGCATTCATCCATACAGGCGTAATGGTGCATGTAGAAGACTCACACTGAAGATTGCATCCAGGTCACTCGTGGTGTACACACGCACAACCTTGATAGCCACCTGATGTCCTTTATATGTACCCCGTGATACGTTGGCAAAGCCCCCCTTTGCGACTTCCACGGACCCTTGTGAGCAATCTGGGATGTACATGGACTTCGGGATCACGCGGTATCGGCTACACGTTTTGCAGAACTCATTGAGCAACTTCAGCCGTTCCTGACCCGATAGGGTGCGGTTTTCGAGAAGCTGCAGCTCGCGTTGGCCTTGGGGAGGAGTGAGGAATGCGGAAGGGCCTACCCTATCCATTTCATCAACGAGGCCCTCGATTTCCGATTCTGGATCACGTTGCTGTTGCCCTATTTCACTGCCTAGAACCTGTTATTTACCCCAGGACTTCCGGCGTTTCAAGCATTTCAATTACCTGAATTGGCATCCTGGGCCTCCTGGTGACCCAACGCCAAAAATAACTTGCGCACTGTGGGGATTTCCCATCGTTCCTTTGGGTCCTCACTCCAGCCGAAGGCGATCATGTCCCATATCCCATGCTGCAACCACCGACTTGCATCTTGATCCCTTGGACGGGGAGGTCGTTTCCCGGATTTAATGTAGGAAGTAATAATGCCACGGTCATCAATCCCGTCATATGGCAACACTCCTGTCAGGACCTGATAATAATGCGATTGTATCAAGTATCACTCTGTTTCCTGGCAGAGGGGATCATACCGTGAATGAGGTCATCGCAATGGAATAAACATCACTTTCTCTTGAAGCCAAGTTAGTGCGATTGCCACTGCCGAACCGTTCTGGAGCCATATAACGGATAGTTTCAAGCTTAAACGTGGGGAGCAAGCGCTCGGCTGTTATGATCCCAAAGTCTCCAAGGCACGCGTTGCCATTTCGAGCAATCATAATGTCACCCTGGATGTATGAACTATCAATACGCAGGTGAGCGCGCACGCTGTTTCGCTTCAATTACCGGAGTGATACAACCATGTAAGACATCTAGCCCGTGAAGATGTGAGAGACCGGCGCAGACCCCCGCAAGCTGTTGCAAACATGGTCAGCGGTGCACCCCTATCAACTTTGATAGATGCGTACTAGCTTTAGCCTATTGGCATTCTGCTCCTTTTGGATGTACTGCATGATGTTTCCATCTGGCATCCGTGGACTCATGATGAAAAACGGAAACGCAGCGGTCGAAAACGTAATGGGGAGAACGTTCGGATGGGGAAGGCGCCTGATCTGACAGTAAGCCTGGTGCAAAGTACGGTGAGTTTGACCCCGATTAGAGAAGGAGCTGCGAACCATTTTTATTTTCGCCAAGGTGGCCATATCCCGTATCCGAATTGCCTTGATGTATACCTGGCGCTCGCGACAATTTCCCTTCCATATATCCACGAATCCAAGGGGCTCGTAGTCTAGTGATTTATCACACAGCTCTACGCAGGAGGAAAGGTATGGTCCACGGAGGAGGGCATGGGCATAAAGTCTGAACCATGGACACCATTCGGGAGAACCAGTGAAATGCATGCTCATAGCCTAACAACTAGAGGTTACAGAGGGCGAGAGAAAGTTTGATGACAAAAACACGCCTTACGAAACGTTTCCGCCAATTCTGTCGCATCCCGTGAGGACAGACCTGTCGGAGATCTACTAGCCCTTGAGACCACTTCGGAGATCCTGTCCGCATAGTCCTTCTCGCCCAGCGCCCAGTGCAACATCGGATTTGGGACAGATAGTGCACGTACGAAGTCTTCCCCCAGTTTGGTCAAAATCTCGGGACCAAGCGAGGTGAAGTCAACTAAACCACCCATCTATCAGCTCCCATTATTCCCGTTGATGCAGGTCGACAGCTCACTCTTATGAAGTTTTGCGTCACCCATGACTACCTGACTAAGTGAGAAGATCGGGGTGATAGGAAAAGAGGTATCTGGCCAACTTGAGGTTGCGGAGGCGGTGTACCCCCAACCTCGCGGAAGCCACGTTGCCTGAATCGGACTGTATACAAAGGGGGTACTGCCGCGCTTGCCACTGGCGCCGGAAACCGCACGATCATCCCAATGACTGGACACCCTCCCCCAGGACTCTTGAGGTCCTTGTATGATCTTTAACTCGCCATCTTCTCTCCGTCTAAGTTTTCCTGCAGATAACAGGACCGGATGCCGCATATTGTACTCGCGAACCGCTGCGAGTTAGGATTACGAACTCGATTTTTTTTGGCCCTGACGCCGTTCCACAGATACAGGCCTGCAGACGAGGCAACGGAATCGGTCACGAACAGATAGCGAATGGAACAGCTCGAGGAAGGGTGGAGTTTTCAGATATAGTGTGACCCCCTTTTCTTCTCCCGCACGCCACATACCGAAGCGACTGACCCGAGTGTTTTTCAAGGGAATGACGAAGAGGACGGTAAAGAACGTCAGAATCCACCCGGGCCCCTGATGAATTAAGTCAGTCATCCACACGGTCTTTGCAAGAATATAATAATGAAAACACCGGCGACATTCACAATTGTGTCCTGCGGAGGCCGCGAAGCCTCCCCAGAACATAGCAATGACCCCCCCGGACGTTGAGGGAGGTGCGGACCCGACCAACGGTCACAGCGGACGGAGAAATGCAGGATACCTTCTATTTTTTTCTGTCAATCTGCTGGTTCGTCACACGATACCATACTGGCTGTGCCGTCGAAAACAAGCAGTTGGGGATCTACATTTGCGTGGCCCAATGGTGAGCTTTGTCCTTTGGAATATCGACCCAGGAACGACAAGAATTGGTCGGCCTCGGTAGTCCCGGCAGCGACGTGGCTGGCGTCGGTGGTGGTGGTGGAAGGGGTGGAGGCTTGTTCCGTCGCATCGTCCTGGGGAGTTCCGAAGCGGAGTTGGCGGGAAGGGCCGGAGCCTGAGGCGGAGCTGGAGTGGAAAACTCCTTTACAAAACCGACGTAGTCAATGACAGCCTCGAGAGGGGCGGGGGTTGCGAATGAGTTTTGAGGTGGAGGATGGGTGAAGACAAGGGAAGTGAGATCTCTGTCGCTGGCTCGGAAGCGCGTAAGCTCGAGCCCTGCCGCGTTCCAGCTCCGAGCTCCTTTGCGCTTTGCCTCGTCAATCTTTCATACATATTCCCCGTACCTCTCGCGGTTCTTCTCCAAGTTCAACAGCCGGCAACATCGACCAAGCGATTGAGGATGGATACGTGTTCTGTCTGCTTTGTCCAGCCCTGTCGGTCGGCCGAGGCGGACTGCGCATCCGTTCTCCCCGCCGGACCATCGCACCCGAGGCTGAAATGAAGTCCCACTCCTCCATCGTGGTGATGTCTCAGGAGATTATAGGATCTCATAAACGAGGACCGGGAGTTGGAATAAAGTACGCGAATCAAGGATAAGGTTCGCGCCTTTCTTTGATCTTCGACCCGGCAGCGGTGGCGGATTCGGGTGGGTCCATTCCGGTGCAGAAGGCTTCACAATGGACGGTCGGACGCGAGACACATTCATTCCTTCCCGACGATACTGCGCGGTTCCGAAGCACAATACAAGGATTTGAGGCACCCATCTTCAAAGCCGTCGGTGACGGATGTCCAACTCGAACCTACCGACGAGCGCCCCGAGTTGCAACTCTACTCGTGTCAATACAGATGAGGACCCCCTCCCCCGGATAGAATGCAGTGGCGGGAGTACATAGTCGTTCACTCCTACACAAAATGCTCTATCTACCTCATCCGGCTCCGGCGATTGCTAAAGACCTCGCACCACAGGTATTTATCCACGTCGTGTAAACCCTGGCCGAAAAGGACAATATTCCGGATGCTCTGAGGCGCGCCCAGCGCAGCTCTCCGTTTCTACACAATTACAAAATAAAACCACCATCGCGAGAGACGAGCATGGGGTGGCGAGGGAAACCGAGAATGGAATCAACCGTACATCTACTGGGGATGGGCGACACTCGGCGTTTCCGCATACGGATTCTGAGTTGGAGCGTCGCTCTGTACCCCCTGTCCTACTCCTAGAATGGTAATACAACATCTGTAGACACAAACTTTCCGGGACGATGCGCATCGCCAAGACATAGCACACATTCGTGGAGTGAGGCCTTTCCATTACACGCGGTTCAACTAACCCCGTTGGATGGGTTTAGAGTTGACCACGACACTGTAGGTTTTAATTCGCGACCGCGATGCTACACATACAACATCACCTTGGACCTTGTATGACCAAAGGCCCACGGGGGCGAAGGAAGAGTGCCCGAGCGTGCGAGGTTCGATTCGCCAAGTGGACGATCGCCAGCTCCCAACGACCATGTCCACTACTACCACCATCACCACCACCTCAAGCCAGGGTCCTCCTATCTCTCAACGCTTACGTGCAATCAAGGAAATCCTACAAGATGCGACTTTTTTGACGGCGTGCGTCCAGGGCGGTGTCACACGTCGCGTCAGACGACTGAAATTTGAGTTTTCAGGATCTCAATGACCCAGGGCAATGCTGAGGTTGGATAAACGGACGACGTAGACATATAGACTGCTACTGATGTGTGCCCTATTCTAGCTTGATGTTCTCGAGCGAGACGCTTTCGAAGTCCTCCGCCTCATTCGGTCCTGGAGAAACACCGTCGCACCAATCAACCGGATCCCCCCAGAAATCCTCGCTCTCATTCCGGATTTTTTGGACATGGACGCGAGAAATAAAGACGTGAACGCGCTCACCCACGTATGCCGGGCTTGGAGGGAGGTGTTCACGTCACGGCCCTCTCTGTGGACCCATCTCGACCTTGACAGCCAGGACGAAGACGAGGCCCGCGTCTACCTCGAGCGCTCGGAACCCTTGCCCATCCGGTTGTCACTGGACAGAGAAGACCTTATGTTTCCCTCCGATTGCTTTTTCCGGATTATCCCACAAGTTATTGGACGACTCGGATATCTACTCATCCGGGGGACGCCAGAAAATATACAAAACATCACCGCTCGCCTGCCTCGCACCGCTCCTGTTCTTGAGCACCTGACGATATCTGCTTATTCCAAATCCCTGCCACATCGGCACCCCGTGCTCACGCCCACACTTTTCGACAGGGATCTCTCTTCGTTACGCAGTTTGGACCTGGGTTCCATCCGCACCGAACTACCCTGGAGGAACATGGTCAATCTCACGACTTTCTCGTTGAGCCATACGCCGCCGGGCGAGTCCTCCGTCGGACACCTTCTCGACTTCTTTAGAAGCGCTCCCCACCTCCGCGAAGTCAGCCTCTACTTCGCAACCCCAACCTATGGCGTTCGAAACGGGCGGTTGGTGTCACTTGCGCATCTGAAGGCGATGATGATCGTCGATCGTGGACCGTCTTCGGTCTTGCTCGATCACCTATTGATCCCGGTCGGCGCGGAGTTGCTACTGCAGGCAGACTTCGTCAGCTCCATGGTCGGAGACCTCCTCCCGAGGTGTCTCGATAACCTCCGGAACCTCTCCGACTTCACCACAGTCAGACTATCCATCGGTGGAGGGAGCCCGCGCATGAGACTCAGTGGACCAAATGGGCGAGTCAGGGTGACCCCCACCGCCTCCCGAGTCAGCAATACCAGTCTAGTGCTTGAATCTCTCCTCCAACTTGACACCTCGAAGACCGAACAGTTTAGAATCGAGAACGGCTGGCCTCTGTCCGAAGATCTTGTTTACCGAACGCTTCTTCCCATGAAAGACCTACGCGTCCTCATGCTCTACAAATGTCACAACCCACACATCTTTATCCGTGCCTTGCACCCCAACACGAGTTCACCAGAAGCTATGGTCTGTTCCGAGCTGGAGGAGCTTGTCCTGGTGCTCCGTAACGATGGGAAGGTATTTGATATGGATGATGTCATAGGAATGGCAGAAGCGAGGGCGTCGAGTGGGAGGGAACTCAAGGTTGTTAGGATCATTTATGGGGCGAATGAGCCTGACCCGGACGACGTGTTGGAACTCGAGGAATATATAGGACACGTGGAATACAGTCCTCAGGTCGGTGAAGTCGATGAATGGTGGTGAGGAGGATTTAGTCACGGAGGATTTGGGTGATGTCTCTGGTGAGCGGGTCCGCGTTCGTGTCCTGATGTGATATTGGTTCTCAAATTTCGACGTTGGGTCACCAGAGCAGTGGGCCTTTTAGGCTCTTGGTTGTACGATGATGACCAGTTAGCCGTCTCGCTATTGTGCTCTTTTGCTTCCTATGGGGTACGCTCTTCAAATGTATACGCAATACATTTACCTGCTTCGACTGTTGGAATCGCTTTCCTCGTGGGTCTTCTGTTATCCAACATTTGAGGGTGCATATTGTTGATCTGTGCGACCTGGTGTCGCCGATCCGACCATTCAGAACTGTTCGTGTCTTCCAAGCTCAGCCCCAAGGGTGTGGCCCATGAAGCGAGTGTCTGTGCATTTGAGCTAGTCATTCTCGGGGTGTTCTGGGACTGATTACCTGACCAGGTGGAAGGTTCCGCTGCTCACCACGACCATCTCGGAGCATCGTCATCCTTTGGACCCACCTCGTTTCTCCATAATATCGCATCCTGGTTCCTATGAAGTCCTTACTCGTTCTGCGGACCCCTTCGTCACCATCACTCCCTGACACATCCGACAGAACCTCCTTGAACATGCTTGTTCTCCCACTCCGCCCTATCTCGAATCCCACTTCTCAGCCATACGTACGCGTACCCGAATCACGGTCACAACTGCCTTCATTCCAATCTACCTCGATTCGCACTTCCCCCATACCTCGCTTCCCGACAACGTTCCTTTAACCAACCCTCTGCGGAAGACTTCGAGGAACGCAGGTTCTAGCGGTTTTCCCCAACTACCGTCGTCGCCAAGTTGAGAATGAGGCAGTGCTACGTTGACAACAATCGTCAGCGACGTGTTGTTGGGGAGACTGTCGAGGAGAAGCACTCGCTCATTGTTTCTTCCACTCCGGTCATCGAGGAATCCGTCATGGCGATGTCGATGTCCCAATACGACCTACTCCAGCCCAGTCGGAAGTGGCTGTGGCGATCTCTGCGAAAAGATGTGGCGGTCTATATCCAGCAATGTTCCCAACCCTCACTCCGGTACTGTTACCTACCCACCTAACATCCTCCTCCCCAAGATGAACGACATGCGATTACGAACGAGCGCGAGCCCACAAAAGTGGCAGTCGTTTCGATCGAATTCACATCATCGGGTCTGCAGCGGGATCACCTCCGCCCAGGCTCAGTGAACGCACGTGGTACTGTATGTGCGATAAACAGGTAAGAGGAGGAAACAGGTGTAGATAGGGTCGTCAGCCTGTATTTATACTATCGGGCTCGTGTATTGCGGGGTTTTTTTCGGGGGGTTCCGAATTTATTGTGCTAAGGTATGCATCGCGGGTTAAAACCCTCTCTTGTACCAGAATGCCGTCACGCCTGTTAAGCAGGAGCAGATATCCTCAATGCCGGATCGTGCGTTACGGACCTCCAGCCAGCATAGTTCATTGGTCTTCCACAGTTCGTTGCTGAATCCGAGACGTGTTGCTCTCTCCGGTTTCATTGGCCGATCCCCCTCGGTGATCGCATTGACGACGAGAATATCTGACTCAGTTCCAGCATAAGGATGGTATCCGCATAATATCTGGGGTACCGATGGTTAACCATTCGAAACAACGGTTTCATCCATTCATACACCCACCTCGTAGATGATCATCCCGATGGCGTAGCGATTGGTCTGTCTTGTTGGCCTATTGTTTCCTGATTCCGGAATCATGAACCTCTAGGTAGGTGGTGGTTCACTCCCATGATGTTTTGCGTATCCCAGGACTACCTGACCAAGCGGGAAGATCGCGTCGATAGGAAGAGAGGTCCCCGGCCAACCATTGGTATTATAGGAAGAGTGTGCCACCAGCCCCGCGGAAACCCCGGCGTTCCTTCACCATGGTCAGTACAGTTGCCCGAATCGGACAGTGCATAAAGGGGCACTCACACGCTTGCTGCTGGCGCTGTCGGTCGCACGGACATCCCAATGGCTGGACCACTCCCCTAGAATTCTCAAGGTCCTTGTATGGCTTTCAACCCACTGTCTCCCCTCCGTCTGAGCCTTCCTGTGAATGCCGGAATTGGGTGCCGCGGATCGCACTCGTGGGTGATACAGAACATCGAAATCCCCGACCCTTTGATGAACAAGCCAGTCGTCCCTGCGATCCTTGCGCGAGCGCCGGCAATGAACCCCCCCCCCCCCCCCCCGGCGACTATTCTTGGTTGTAACCTGTAGATGCCGTGAAGTCTCTTCAGGATGCACCGACGGTTCCCTTGGACGTTGAGGTAGACCTGACCAGCGTCACAGCGGGCGGAGAAGAGCGGAGTGTGTCGATTTCTATTTTTCCGTTGATCCGCCGGATGATCGCATGGCACCATACCGGCTCTTCAGTCGAGAACAAGCAGAATCGGGAATCTGCGTTTATGTGGTCCAATGGTAAGCCCTGTCCTTTGGAACACCAGCGCCCAGGAATGCGTTAGCCTCTATCGTTCAGGGCGAAGCGAAGGATGGGAGGAGTAAAAGGAGCTGGGATTGACTTGATCGGCGTTAGACGTTAGACAACACTCATACTCATCTGTGCCGGAAACGACCTCTTCTTCGTCGCTCTCTACCCCGTTCACTAGGTGGACACGCCTGTTCCCCTTATCATCTCTGCTTCTCCCTGTTGGAGAGCTTCTGACCTACTTCCCTATCTCCGCGTTGAAGAACATCACCAACATCGTCCAGCTGTGGAAAGCCTCCAAGACCCCGGTTGGAATGGGCTTGCCTGAGAGGGCAAGGGCAAGGGTGGGGCGAAGGACGTCAAGGTTTGAGGCCGCATGAATTCTTTCAAAAGATCGCTCTCGTTTCTTCAGTTCTATTTGTTCTTGTGCTCCCTCGATTTTCGTCTTGCTCGTCTGATTTCTGAATTTTACTTGTATATAGAGTACATTATGATGGGCCATGGACACATACGTACACGTGTAGTATACATTTGTTTTCTTCCTTCCCTTGATCTACAACATGGGTGGGGAAGTGGGGGACGGGGAGGATCCGTTCTCATAACCACAACGCTATTCCGACAGAGTGTTCCGTAGCTCAGAATCCATTTTGGGGGAAGTGAATCCTGGCAGCCACCAAGGCACTCACAACCGCGTCGGATTGTCCCGGAAAGCAAGCAATGGTTTCACATATTACAAACGTCCGTGCTAATGGTATAAATACAGTGCATTGATGTGGATAGAATTAAGCATGAGTAGAGAAGAAGGGAAGTGTAAAGGAAAATGGTGTCCATTGGAACCAACTCGAGCGGACCGCACCAGTCGGAGCCTGAGGTGGAGGCAGCGTGGGTTCGTAATGGACAACAAGGCCCTCGAGCTCCCCCTTCAGGCTGCGAACCGGGTTAATCAGGGCGGAATAGTCTACATGTCTCCCCAAAGTTTCGTCGTCGAAGATAGCAAGTGTACCCTCGTCAGAAGGCCCATCCATTTGGTCCTCCAGCAAAAATTGTTGCTGTTGTCTGTGGTGCTGCTTCGCCGCATATCCGAGGCTAAAAGCTTTTCGGAGCCTCAACAGCCAACCACGAAGGCCCTCGAATGATGGAGACAACTCTAGATTCCCCGAGCTCGAAAAGAAAGTTTGCTTGAAGGAAGCAAGGTCCTCATATGATGGTTGACCGAACCACCTCTCAAAGGGGAGTTTTCCCGATCGCACCTGCACCCCTCCACTCCTCCCGTCCTCGGGGACTTGGATCTCATAATGGGTGGCAAGTATCAGCATGATGTAGAAGAGGGACTCGACATCATGCCTATACAGATGGAGGGCCTCGGTTCCATCCAGTAACTCGCGTGCCATAAAGGGTGGGGTTCCAGTCCTTTGCTGCGACGTTTTCGTGTAATTGGAGTTCAGGGAAGCCACCCATGATGAAAGGTCGTAGTCGGTTAACACTCCATAGACCTTCCCCTCGATGATCCGATACATGATGTTGTTCATACTAAGGTCCCTGTGCAGGATCCCAGCCACATCGTAGAGCCACCGGTGAACTATGTCAACGTGAGCATATGATAACTGGGAAACAAGCAAAAACTACGTACCGCAGGCGACATCCACCAGGACCTGCGCGATATCCTTCACGTCCGTCAGAGTCTTCAGGGGATACAACCGTTCCTGGATGATAATCCGCAAGGTACGTCGTTCGTACTTGTACACTCCATCGACAAACTCGGCGTTGTCGAACAGCCTCGCGACCTTCTCGTGAGTTGAATCTGAATCGAAAATGACGTCTTGAGCGAATAGAACCCCCGGAAGATGCTCCAGAGCCCATTCATTTTTGGCCGTGCTCTTCGCCTTTTTGATCGCCTCATCGAGAAATGCGTGTTCCGAAACCCTCTCGGACCCGGGCCAGCTGATTTTGACAACAAGGTCGACGCCATCCCACCTCGGGGATGTTGCGTGAAGCACCGTCGTCGCTCTTCCCGCCAGCGACGGCTCGTGAGAGATCACTTCTCCATATGTGACCGTGAACGGCTCCGTGTTCTCGTCTCCTCCAAACTCCAGCTTCTTTCCTTCCTGGATTCGTACCGTCTCCCGCTCCGGCCTAGAGGTGGGGAGGTCTCCGTTGTCCCGGAAGAGCCCCCCGTCGTGGAGGTTGTGAAGGATCCCGCTATCGCCGAGAGAAAGCCGACTGAAGGCGATCACGATCGCGATGAACTTGTCTGACCCGTTCGGGTGGTTTGGTGAGAAATTAATTGCAGAAGTCACCAGGATCGCCGAGTGATTTGCATGGTAGAACTGGATGCGCTCGCGATCGACCAGTCCGATGGTTGCGTGCGAGCGGAAGGCGGGGACAGAAAATTGTTCCAGGAGATATCGTCCCACTTGAAGGGATGCATCCTTCTGACGCTCCGTTTCGTGTGTCTGATTTTTCCTGGGTTTCCTCTCTACAATCCGGCTGCTGCCACCACCAGGAGTCGACTCGTAGTGCGCCTTCTGTGCCTTTCCGATTGGATCAAACTCCTCGTCTGCAGACCGCTTTCGCGACAGAGGGTCTGGAGCCGACACCGCGCCGTCGACCGTGGCTAGGCCGGTCGTCCCAGAGCCACCCTCAGTCCGCAACGGCGGATAAGCATGAGGTCCCTGTGGGTCTTGTCCTGTCCCCCGCAAAGCATCAGACACCGCCGCCGCTCAGAGAGGTTGCTGTGAACTCACCTCCCACCTTCAACCTCGGCATATACGACCCATCGACCAACGCGTTATCACATGGCTTCACTTCCAGCACCTGCAGCGGTTGCGCCCAGCTCAGATTCGTCCCCCTGAGACGCTGTTCCACCTTCTCTCCGGGACCGATGTTATGGAGAAAATCATGGTGGACGGCCACAACGTCCGGTTTGAGATTATTCATCATCCCACCGAAAACGTGTTTGGGGTCATTCCTCAGGTACCGTTGAGGGGTTCGCGCCTTGACCGACTCGTCCGCAATCGACTCGGAGAGGTCGAGAATGGCGTTTCCCATCTCCACCAGGGGCTCGTATAACTGTTGCTCCAGGATGCCCCGGGCTCCGCATTTGCTCGCGTATTTCCGGTGGGGGGACGAAAATTTCTCGTTGTGTTTGATGTAGTTGATGGTGGGACCCCACAGTTCCTTCCAGTTCTTGGGAACGTGTAGGACATTCTCCATGAAAACGTCTATGTCGACAAACACTCGATGGCGTTCGAAGTCATGGGCGATGTACTGTTCGTATTTGGCGCTGTCGTATTTTTGAGCCTGGTCCGTATCCGGTTCTAGCTTCTGCAGAGCGGACGTCCCATGGGACATCGGAGTTGAATCCTGGACCGGGACCGAGCGAGTGGCATTGCGCTTGCGCTCTGGAGTCTTGAGCACATATTGGGTAGAACGGGGGAGAAAGGAGCCAGGCTGATCAGAATTGGTGGGTGGCATTGGGGGAGGATGCGAGCAGTTGGAAATAACCCCCACATCGCGGTGAGAGAGGTTATATAGGACGGCGAGTTGATAGAAGTCAACTAGGGCCATGGTCCGGACAATGCCTGAGGGCCACGCAGATTAAGACCAGGTGGTGGCGAAACGGGAGTGGGCGGTTTCACCGTGAACCGTGGGACGCGTCTGAGTTTGTCACGGGCTCGATCGCGCGGTGATCAAGAACAAAGGAACTTAGCATTCATCGTCCAAACAGGTCCAAACAACACCAGATAGTGCGAACACAAAAGCAACTAGGTAATATTCGAGGCATACCAGCCCGGGTCACACTTTTGTTCAACCCAGGGATACTTTTTTCCTGTGGCAGGCTTTTGCAGGACGGCGGATTCAATGAGTAGGGTTGTTGACATGGCCTCAAGTCGTTGATATGGGCCACCCATTCCCACCGTTCAGCTGAGCGCCGTGCGGTCGGTGTCTATCGTTTCAAATACCGCAGCTGTCTCTCTGATGGGACACGAAAGTTCACCCCCTCAAGTCAGTTCAGGGGCCCACGGCCTTACTGTTCAAATCCAGCTGAGGTTCCCAATCCGGGGTCTCCGGGGTCACGGAATGATTTGGCGGACTAAATACAGACTAGAAAAATGCCGACTTGACATCGGCAGAAACCTTGCTCGCCAAAGGGTTGCTGATGACCCACTTATTTTCTCAAAGTTGTCGGTACTGTCACACGCAAGAATGATTGATTCCAGTGGGCGGAATACTATCCGACTACTGCGGGGCTTTGATGACGACACGTTTCTACAGGCTCATGTACCAGAGTTAGTCGAAGAGGGTGAAAGGCTTGAGGAACTGGATGTTGTCACAAGGAAATGGCGGGCCAAAATGATATTGTAATTTCAATGTAATGGTAGAAATAAAATGCGTGCATACACGGTATACGATCTATTGCAGTTTGCATCGCTACGTTAACACGTAAGTAGGGTGCTCACCAAACCGGCTATCTAATGACAGTAATAGACAGTTCTCACGTTTGGGTAATTTGTCAGCCTGGGATCTGAACGTGTCGACACGAGGCGTCTATGTGTGCCAGGAGCCCAATCAGCCCCTTCACACCTCGTTCTCGCACCGTCATGGTTGGCACATATTCTCCTAATCTGAAAAAAAGAATTAACCAATCCTACCTCCAAGGGGAGACAATGAGAACGGCCGTCGCGACCCCAAAGCCCCCCCGGCTTTGCTCACCATCCGGAGGTGTAGGTAAGTCACACGCAATGCTACACCTAGCCGTGGACGTCGCATTCTGGCCGCTACGGACAAGGGCCATGCCCGTTGCCTCGTGGGGGCATGGCCTTCAGTCTAGTCGAACGAAATCCAACAGGAGTGAGATTCCACGTGCGAGCTTTGCTTGCGATAATTTCCCGTACCCTCGCGTGCATGCAAATTCCGAGGACGTTGTCACAGCGCCGCGGAGCGTAATGAAGAGCTTGGGAACGTGGTGTCCCACCCACCTGTGACGTGTTCACCGTCGTTGGAAGACAGGGAACGGTGTCCGAGCCAGCCATCTAGTACGACCTGACCATCGTCAACGATGGTGCCAACTGGGTCTGCTCTGGACAAGTGGAGCCCTGTTACAAGTTGTAAGTGTATGGCTAGGGTGTGTAGCTACAGGCAAATCGCGAAAGACCTGAATGCTGAACACTGAGGAGAGACCGTTGTGGCGCTCTCGAGAGGAGCGGGAAATCGTTAACAGGTCCGGCCCTGCTGATATGTTCGGATCCTACTCTGACAAATTACCCAAGTGTGGGAACTGTCATACTACTGTCATTAGATGACTGGTGTGAGCGACCTACGTGTTCACATAGTGATGCAAACTGCAGTAAGTAGACCCTTCCGGAGGATGGGACGATCGTGATATGAACTGGCCAAACGCTCCCACTCCCGCCCCGTCTACTATCACGTCCCGTCCTCGAGCTGTTTCTCTTGTCAATCTACACTGATCAAGATGGCTATCCGGCTGCACATTCGTCCCCAGACCACCGCGCCACTGACCGCAATGAAGTCCCCTTCCTCCACCGTGACGATATTCCGGGAGCTTATAGGGAGTACAGCCCATCCACTCCCTCACCTACGTCCTCAGCACCATCCCACGCGCGATCGAATCAGCGCCGCGTTCGAATGCGTCCACGAACTTAGCACAACACAATTTAGAGTGAGCCCATCCGTTATGGTTCTATCCCTGTTGAATGGGTTTGGAGCCGGGCATGGCACCGTGAGTCCCAATTCGCGACAGCAGTGCCACATATACAACGTCGCCTTTGGTCTTGCATGATCAAAGGCCCGTGGACGCGAAGAAAGAGTGGCCAGGGGTGTGAAGTCTGAGATCTGAGATCTGATTCCCCGAACGGGCGATCGCCACTGGCTCCCAACGATCATGTCCACCGCCGCAATCTCGAGCCAGGGCCCTCCTATCTCCCAACACTTACGCGCAATCAAGGAAATCCTACAAGATGCGACTTGTTTGGCGAAGTACGTCTGGAGCGGTGTCGTGCGTCGCGTCTGAGGACTAAAAATCGGTTTTTCAGGATCCCGATGACCCAGGACGATGCTAAGGTTGGACAAATGGACAAAATGGACACGCGGACTGCTACTGATGCGAGCTCTATTCTAGTTTGATGTCCTCGAGCGGGACGTGTTCGAAGTCCTCCGCCTCATTCGGTCCTGGAGAAACATGGTCGTACCAATCAACCGGATTCCTCCAGAAGTCCTCGCTCTCATTCCGGATTTTTTGGACGTGGACGATAGAGATGAAGACGTGATCGCGCTCACTCACGTGTGCCGGGCTTGGAGGGAGGTGTTCACGTCACGGCCCTCTTTGTGGACCCATCTCGATCTTGACTACCAGGACGAAGTCGAAGCCAGCGTCTACCTCGAACGCTCAAAATCCATGCCCATCCAGTTGTCACTGGACAGAGAAGACCTCATTCTTCCCTCCGATACCTTCTTCCAGATCATCCCGCGAGTTGTTGGACGGCTCGGACATCTAGTTGTCCGGGGGACGCCTGAAAATATACAACACATCACCAATCACCTGTCTCGTCCTGCTCCTCTGCTTGAGCATCTGACGATATCTGTTTATTCCAAATCCCTGTCACATCGGCACCCCGTGTTCACGCCCACGCTTTTTGACGGGGATCTCTCTTCGTTACGCAGTTTGGACCTGGGTTCCATCCGCACCGAACTACCCTGGAGGAACATGGTCAATCTCACGACTTTCTCGCTGAGGCACACGCCGCCGGGCGAGACCTCCGTCGGACACCTTCTCGACTTCTTCGAAAGCGCTCCCCACCTCCGCGAAGTCAGCCTCTATTTCGCAACCCCAACCTCTGGCGTTCAAAATGGGCGGTTGGTGTCACTTGCGCATCTGAGGATGATGAGAATCGTCAACCGTAGACCGTCTTCGGTCTTGCTCGACCACCTGTTGATCCCGGCCGGTGCGGAGTTGGTACTGCAGGCAGACTTCGTCAGCTCCCTAGTTGGTGACCTCCTCCCGAGGTGTCTCAATAATCTCCGGAACCTCTCCAACTTCACCACAGTCAAACAATACATCGGTGGAAGGAGCCCATGCATGGAACTCAGTGGACCGAATGGGCGAGTCAGGGTGAACCCCACCGCCCCCCGAATCAGCAAGACCAGTTTAGTACTTGAATTTCTCCTCCAGCTTGACACCTCCAAGACCGAACGGTTTAGAATCGAGAACGGCGAACCTCTGTCCGAAGATCTTTTTTACCGAGCACTACTTCGCATGATAGACCTTCGCGTCGTCACGCTCTACAGATGCCATAACCCACACATCTTTATCCGCGCCTTGTACCCCAGCACGAGCTCATCAGAAGCTGTGATCTGTCCCAAGCTGGAGGAGCTTGTCCTGGTGCTCCGTTACGATGGGGACGTATTTGATATGGAGAATGTCATAGGAATGGCAGAAGCGAGGGCGTCGAGAGGGAAGGAACTCGAGACTGTTAGGATCGTTGATGGGGGGAACGAACTTGACCCGAAGGACGTGTTAGAACTCAGGAGGCATGTCGGGCACGTGGAATACAGTCCTCGGTCGATGAATGATGGCGAGGAAGGTGGTAGGGGAGGATCCTGGTGATGTCTCTCTGGTGAGCGGGTTCGTTTCTGTGCCTTGATGCGGTGTCGGGCCTCAAATTTCAACGTCAGATCATCAGAACACTAGGCCTTTCTGGCTCTTTGGTCGTACGATGGCGAGCGGCTAGCCGTCTCGCTACTATACTTTTTCTCTTCCTACGTTGTATGCTCTCCAAATGTACATGCAGTACACTTGCGCGCTTTGACTGTTGGAGTGACTTCCCCCGCAGGTCCCCCGCTATCGAAAATGAGACAGTGAACATACATGCTATTCAGCCCTGGTTTCGCGAGTTAAAACTCTCTCATGTACCGGACCACTGTCTCGACGTTTAAGCAGGAAATGATACTCTCTATGTCTGGTCGTGCGTTACGATCCTCCGACCAGCACAGCTCGATTGTCCTCCATAGTTCGTTGCTAAATCTGAGACGCGTCGCCCCCTCCGGTTTCTTCGGTCGGCCCCCCTCGGTGATCGCATTGACTACAAGGATCTCCGACTCGATTTCAACGACGGTACGTGGAATCCATCCCTCCGATGTCTCGTTATTTGAAGATGTGCTTGACTCTGTGACGTGCTATGATTTAGTGTCG
>Ga0307517_10004571_pt1 | contig 21217 bp, 27 predicted proteins | sample 23_EM_MG_FD_194515 | JGI IMG/M metagenome (GOLD analysis project Ga0307517, IMG submission 194515) | Populus trichocarpa ectomycorrhiza microbial communities from riparian zone in the Pacific Northwest, United States - 23_EM | ecosystem: Host-associated > Plants > Roots > Unclassified | place...
CAGGATTGATTCCTCGGAATACTCCGAAAAGCACTCTATTTCGCGCCTCATTGGCGCACCCCCAGGTTACGTGGGTCACGATTCTGGAGGTAGGCTTTTCTTCTCAACTCAGTTCGTGCTTGCCGCTTCAACGACTCTGAAACGTCAACCTTATAGGCCAATTGACGGAATACGTTCGCCGCAAGCCCTACAGTATCGTGCTGATTGATGAGATTGAGAAGGCTTGCAGAGAGTTTTTCACGTTATTCCTGCAGGTTCTTGATGACGGGCGGCTCACAGACGGCCAGGGTCGAGTGGTCGACTTTCGAAACACTGTCATCATCATGACGAGCAACCTCGGTGCAGCCTATCTTAGCGATATGGGCGAAGGTCCGGTGAAATCACAGACAAAGGATTTGGTGATGGGAACAATCCGTGGCCATTTCCCTCCAGAGTTCATCAACCGAATTGACGAAATCATCGTTTTCGTGAGCATCCACTTCTTTGATCAATTACGGATCTTCACTGGGACCGAGGAGCTGACTCATTATCCGTTTATAGCGCACCCTCTCGCTGAGCAATGTGAAAAAGATCGTGGATATCCGGCTGAAGGAGGTCCAGGGCCGGTTGGATGAGAGGAAGATGAAACTTCAAATTGACGAAGATGCGAAGAACTTCCTCTGTGCCTCCGGTTACTCGCCCATCTACGGAGCCCGTCCTCTCAATCGCGCGATTCAGAGCGACCTGCTCAATCCCTTGTCTGTTATGATTCTCTCCGATCGGGTTCGCGATGGAGAGGCGATCAGGGTTACCTTCGATGGCCCTCACAATAGGCTGGCGATTATACCCAACCACGCGGGCAACAACGTGGACGTCGACATGGACGACGACTACGCTGACGATATTGAAGTAGAAGAGATGGACTAGGGCTGGAGCTTTGACGCTCGGACATTATGCAACCTTTTGTAGAATTATCGTCACTCTGTATCATCACTATGTACATGTCCCATGGAATTAATCGTACTGTATGTCGTCGTGCTGTATATGTTAGGGTTGCTGCAATTACAACAAGTTGACGAATTCGATCTTGATGTCCGAGAACTTGTCCTTCTCCTTGTCGGGTCCTGGTGGTTCGGCAAGCTCAACGTGTGCAAGGGCCTTGAAAAGTGGGGATTGTTAGGAAACGGATCGCGAAAGGTGAATGCTTTGGATGGTATACCCCAGATGATCCTCCAATACATCGGAGTCCCCAGGACTCCAGGTGCTTCGCCCGGTGGTCCTCCACCATCGCCTTGAAGGCTAACCGTACCCATGGATCACCCAACGACCAATCCTGGAGACGCAATTTCGCCACCCTCTCGCCGTCCAACATCGCCAGGTTCTCCTTGGTCAGATTCAAAAAATCAATGCTGTAATGGCATCCCTCGATCTCGCACCACCAGTGGAAATCGTCCGGAATCCCAGGCGAAAAGCGGAACGTCAAGGGGACACGCGCTGCGACGTAGGGGTTGGTTAACAGTGGAGATGGTGAACGTTCCGGACTAGATGCATGTTCGGATTCACGTTCGAAGCGTTGAGCGTCTGAGGCGTATTCGAGGGAGGACCGGGAATCGGCGCTCCGTGACTGTGAGTGCGAGGGTGCTGAGTAGGTAGCGCATCCGCGGTCGAACACGAGGTCTTACCCGTTTGCGGTTTGGTGAAAGAGTGAGGCTGGCAGGAAAGCCAGGAGTGGGGCGAACCAGGCGCTCGTACTCGGGTTCATCCATTTCAACATCCCACTCCTCGTTCACATTGAGGACCTTGGTCTTGGTGAAGTATTTCCAGGATTGAACGTCCACGTATCGTCTGGCCTCTTCGGCCAACCACCTGGCGTGTTCCAACATCAGTTCGACAACCGCGTCCTTGCTAACGCGTATCCCAGCTTCTGCATGGTGGTCCATGAATGCGTTGAAAAAGTCTTCTGGGGTTGGCTTTGTTATGGTGGAACACAGGTCTAATAGTGAACGGACGAAGCGAAAAGCAGCCATGTATTTCTGGCTTTTGGAGAAGCACTTTCGACTGAGCGAGACGATCCTGAGCCTTCGTGTGCTTCAAGGGTTTAGTACACGTTCGGGGGGTGGGGGACGGCAGGGAACGGGGTTGGGGCTCGTACCTCATTCCAGTTGTGAGGGAAAACAGCATCATCTCGTTTGAATAGTTCTTGTCTGAATCGCCCGTCAAACCGCTGACGGCAATGGGGAGATAACCACTTGCACGTACCAGTCAAGTAAGTCAGGCCTATGTGCTTAATGGTGATGCCAACCTTGACCGTGAGTCCATCGTTTGGTCTGTCAGGTCCATATATGGACTCTAAGGTGAGTCAGATGTTGGGGCGATGGTTTGTGAGCGGGACGGTGTTTGTTTACCCAGAGTGAGCTTGAGTCCACGGCGCCTCATGTCATTGTAGATGAGACGTCTTCCGTTTGGGGAGATCCAGTTGAGGTCCTCGATATAGAGGATTCCGAAGTATCTGACTTTTCCAATGGATTTTTTGTTGATAGAAGACTCTGACTCATCGAGACTGTCGGATGCGAGATACCATGAGATCCAGGGATTCCATTGAAGATACTGAAAGGGTGTGGTTACCCAGATGCTCGGCCATTCCTCGCCACTTCGAGTCTGTGCAGGTCTACCGGCGCGTTCTTTTTGTGGGTGACATATTCGTCGAGAACGTCGTTAGCGTCAAACGGTCCAAACACGTTCTCATCTAGCGCACGACGGAGAGACATCTAGAGGAAGCAGTAGGGGAATCTGATCGACATAGTCGAGGTGTCGGAAGAGTGGCTGTCCGGATTGAGCACGTTCGATCGTTGATGGACATCGTCCACCACCACTTCCAGCCTACCACCACGAGGACATGAACAGTGTACTAATTCTCCCCCCAGGACTCAGCCTGGATGGCCCGAAGATATCCATCGCTGCGGGAATCATCGTCGGGCTTTTCGCATCGTTCGTCCAGTCTTTGGGATTGACCGTCCAACGCAAGAGCCACATTCAAAATCAGGCCCTTCCGGAACATGAGCAAAAGAATGAGTATCGCCGTCCGTGAGTGTCCACCAGCGTGCATTCCTTTACTTGAATTACTGACCTCCTCGGCGTCATCAGGCTGTGGCTGCTCGGTTTCGGTTAGCTCGTTATCCACACTTCAAGACCCGTGTTGCTGAACACCCTCTGCTATAGGCATATTCATATCTTCAAACATCCTTGGTTCACTATTCCAGATAGCATCACTACCCGTCGTCATCCTCGCCCCACTCGGTGCTGTGTCGTTGTTGTGGAACGCCTTCTTCGCGCGCCTGCTTCTCGGAGATGTGTTCTCCGCTTGGATGGTCCTCGGCACAATCCTCATTGCTGGCGGTGCCGTGCTGATCGCGATATTCGGGATCGTCCCAGAACCGACACACTCTCTGGAAGACCTACTCGTTTTGTTCAATAGACCTGCATTCGTCGTATATTTCTCGCTTCTTGGATTTTTCCTCGCTGTCGCCCTTGGCATCGTGAGTGGCCTTGAGTCAGGTCTTTGTGGAGTAATCTCACGTGAAACGGTTCGATTAGACCCATATATCCGAATGGACCTATTCACGGCGCATCCGAATTCCCCCCTATTCACCACCGTTGACCCCCGCCCTGCTACCGCCCACAACGAACCCTATCACCACAACCAGTCATGTGATGACAGAGGCCACACCGCTGATAGTGAGGAAGTCGAGCTCTAGGTCACCCTCCATTGCTACATCCTCCACCTTTGCGTTATCAAGCGGCCCCAAATCCCGGGTCCCAATGATCCTGGCGATTTCCTACGCTTCTGCCTCAGGAATATTGTCTGGAATGTGCTTATTGTTTGCAAAGAGCGGCGTGGAATTGTTGCTTCTCACCCTCGGTGGGAGGAATCAGTTCTGGCGATGGGAGGCATGGCTTCTAATCCTAGGACTGGGCGTGTTTGCCTTGCTGCAGCTGTGGTACCTCCACAAGGCGCTCATCTTGGCCGATCCAACCTTGGTGTGCCCACGTGCGTTCAGTTTCCCCTTGACATGGATGTTTCAGTACTCATGGATGGTCTAGTGGCGTTCTGTTTTTATAACCTATCCTCCATTGTGAACGGTCTGATCTACTTCGATCAGTTTTCACTCATACCCTGGAATCACCTTGCCTTAGTCGGATTGGGCATCGTCATCTTGTTGGGGGGCGTATGGGTCGTGTCATTCATCAGTGGGGGTGGCGGGGTTAATGTGGGGACGTGGAGAGATGAAGACAGTGAAGGGCCTGAGAGTGATGGCTCGGAACATTGTGAAGAGACGTCGCCTGATACGCGCGGCAGGCCAGGTCGGGACGCTATTCATCTCGAGCGATCTGCGATCTCAGAGCCGGATGCCTCCAACTATTTCACCCACGACCCGGACCCACGGACAACGCCGCCTGGTCCAACGCGACGCGTGCAGGATTATATGTCACTATCACAGGATGTTGGGGAACGGCCCAACCTGAGCGTCCGGACTGGGGTACAGCGGCGTCGACAAGCAAACGAGTTACGCTCTCCTACTCAGCAACACCATCATCACCATACTGTTCTCTCGCCCCAACTGCCTGGCGCTCTTGGAGGTGGGTTCTCGATTGGTATCTCGCCAGCCAGCCCCGGGTTTGTTGTTGTCCCCCGGGAACGACGGAGGAAGGTTAGTGGGATGTCGATGGAATCACAGATGAGGAGGACGCAGAGTGAGGGAGAGGTTTTACCTGTCCCCGTCCCTATGGACGAGGCGATAGAACGGACTTTGTCTGAGGATGCGGAGATGCATCCTTCGCCACCACGGAGGTCAAGATGGAGATGGTTACGGGGTGTATTTAGGAGAGGGGATAAGACGAGTTAACCTGTAGGGTTTGGCTACCGCATGACGATCCTAATGACCATTGTTTGTGTTTGTTTGGACATGTGAAGTGACCGCCCCCTGCCAGTTTCGCCTCGTGGCTTCTCACACCAAGACAAGCTGGGGGACCTCGACCGGGCTTGGTAGATAACCCGCACGGTCTCTCCCTCTCCCCCCATCTTCACCCCCGTGCCGGCCATGAACACCCCGAATGGTCCCGCTCAGATAAAAAAGCAAGAGGATTCCGACGACTCGCCCCAAAAATCTGGTTCAAAGCTCGACGCGAAGCCTACCGCCAGGACCCTCAACAGAGTCCCCCGTACGTGCACTTTGTTAAACTCTTTTTTCTCGCGTTCGCGATCTCACCCTTCTTGTAGGTGCTTGCGTGCGCGAAATCTTAACTTTTCGAACGGTATCTGTCTGACCTTCCATTTGCTTCCGCAGAATGCCTGTCGGAAGCAAAAGATGAGGTGCGAGGGCGCTGAGAACCCGCCATGTAGACGATGCAGACATGCTGGCCTCGACTGTCTGTTCGAGAAACCTACTAGGGAGGCAAGTCTCACCGGGGAGGCTGGTTTGGAGTGCGTTCTATTCCGTTGCATTTCTCTACATCGACTGACTCGCCTGTTCTCCTCCAGGCGGATTCGAAGTCTCGAATCTCACGTTGCAGACATTCGCCAGACCCAAGTCGCAATACAGAGTACTCTTACGGAGATCGTCTCTCATCTCAGGAATGGTCTAGGCCCAATCCACCGTTCACCTTCAGTTTACCAGCCTCCACCGTTCACACCAGACCTTCAGTCGCAAGACTCTCCCGCTACCGCTACTGCGTCGACTCCCACTAATGTGCCGCACTCACACCCGCCTCAGCTCATGGTTGACACCCACGCGTCGTCCACTCACGGACCGCATCAACAGCAAATGGTCACCCCTGGCCACCAACCACAATCGTCGATTATAAGTACGCCTGGCCCTCGGCCTCCGCTCTCGGCACAGCAAACTTCGGGGCCATTCCACTCCATAATAGGAGCTCCGGGACACAGACCGTCTCCGCACGCGGGTGAGTCTTTTGTGGGGCAGCCCGCTTCACTCCGATCCCCTGATCTTTTCGTTCTCCGCAGCTCAACATCAAACTGTCGCCGCCGGACATCATCACGGACCTGTCCTGCCCCCTTTCTCGAGTATTGATGGCACTGGCTCTTCGCGATCTAACGTGTCTTCGGTGAGATATCAGGAGGAGCCCCGGCAAGGTGGTTTCAGGGCACCCGACCCTGCTATTGGTAATAAGAGACCCATGCCACAGTCCACGGTCACGAGTGCAGATTCATCCGATAACGAAGAGGAGGACAATGGGGAACTTCCCGCCTCCGGACTGGTCGCACCCTGGGAAGTCCTGAGAGGACTTGCTGATGTAGCCGTTGAGCGCGCCTCGCTTGAAAATGGCGATGAGAGTCAACCAGTCAGCCGATCGCGGACTCCAGATGGAGATGGTCGTCGCTCAAGGCCAACGAAGCGGCGGAAGGTGCAACACAAACCACCGAGGATGGTTTTCCAGGATGGTATGCCGCCGCTTCACCGAGGGTAATTTGTTCTGCTCATAAGCCTCACAGTTGTGACGAAGGGCATCATCTCCGAGCACGAGGCGAGACAACTTTTTCAAATGTAGGTGGTCTCGGTAAACATTTGCGTACGCGTCCTAATCTCCGTTAGTTTCTACCACGGCTGCTCGACATTCCTTCCTATCTTCGACGCTAACGTGGATACTTACGACTCCCTTCGAGAGCGTTCGCCATTCGCTGTTACCGTCATCTGCATGGTTGCCGCAAAAGTGCGCGACGGTGGGGGCCCACCCAGTGAGGTGTATTTGAAATGTCTGGAAGAGGTCCAGACCATCTCGTGTGCTACATTATTCTCCCCAGTTTCGCGTCAGGAGGCTGTGCAAGCCATGAGTAAGCGGAGCGATTATGGCATGCCATGATTCGTACTGATCACGTACATCAGTCCTCGTTTCTGGATGGTCTGACAATGGTTGGCTCAGCGGTGGTCACGCTGTACGGATGGCTATGGAGCTCTGTACGTATGCGACTTATTGGTTTGAAATCACACCAACTCACGGCGTTTCCAGCGATGCACAAGGCATGGCCGGATCTCTACAAACGTATGAAGGCTGGGAAAATCGGAACAACATCAAAAGATCGCGAGCTTGTTGTCTCCTCCCGGACGTGGTTCTGTCTGTACCTCTTCGAGCATCAGTATGTGACCCTCTTCTTGATGCGCTCCACCTTGCTAAATCCAGTTCCCCGATCAGAATGTCATACGGCACCGGAAGGCCTTCTATTCTGAAAGATGACGAGAGTATCTACGGATGCAGACTGCTCCTACAACATCCGTTGGCCATCGAAGACGACATGCGATTGGTTTCTACTGTTGAGCTCATGGCCCTCAGAGAGCGCGTCAACAATAATTTGCAGCCAATTGATCGACCTGCAGACGACCACACCTTCAACGTTCTTCGTGAGGCGGATACTGAGTTCAGTTCGTGGTACTCGACGTGGGATAGGGCGTTCTCTCAGAAGTATGAGAATGCCGGTAGGTTTCCGATATCATTGCGGGGTTGTTCTCCGGCCCCTTTTTACAATTTCTAATTGAACGGTTGTAGCGTTCTACCGCCAAAGCTTGCAGATGCAACACATTCACGCCGAGTTGTATCACAATGCGACGGCATTGAGGGGCATCAACAGTCCCACGGACGTCCAGCAGATGCCGGATGCTCAACGGCAGCTAGCCATCCGGTCGATCCACGTAGCTCGCAAGTGCCTGGATATCACTCTCACTTCCCCTTCTTACAGAGAAGGGATGAAATATGGTAATGTCCCTCAAATACCTCATTTTATCACCGCACAAGTTTGACCTGGTTTTAAACAGCCGTGCATTACACTCACGCTACCGCAACATTCTCTGCGTCACTGTTGCTCCGACTCACGAGGTTGTTCCCCGAACAATGCAACCTCGAAGAAGTACGAACTCAGGTCGAGAAGCTCTCCGGCTTATTATCCGAGATTCCTGGCAAACGATATGCTGTCACTCTACAACTCATGTTGAAAAGAGCCAGAAAGCGCAGCCGTGTTTCACAATCTCGTTCTCCCACACTTTCTCGAGGAGAAAACCGTCACCACAGAACAAACTCAATGGAGTATGTTTCCGATCACAATGGGGCGAGTGGAAACACTCCCTCAGATCAGCAAGGGCAGGGAGCTCCACCATCCTCTCATGAACCCGTCTCGCCGGCGTACGACTTCAACAACCACGCGGCGATGGCCGCACAAATGAACGTGATGCACGACCCGCATGGGAATGTCGCGTTCACTGACAACATCTGGAGAGGATTCGAAGCGACGTCCAACGAACAGCTACCGGTTTGGCTGTCCGATCAAACCCTCGGCGGGAACTCCTTCCAGCAGAATGGAATGGATGCGTTCCTGTTGCCACAAGAGTTTTTCCCGCCCGCCCCCCAGATTTGGTAGATCCGTGTGTATTCATTTGTAGCCTTCCTCCTTCTCGCCTGTCCAGATCTTACTGTTCTACGTGTTTTCATGGATTCCTTCCACACTTCGCCCCCTATCCATGTATGCTTGCTTTTTCATACCCAGACGGATGCTTAATCGGGTTCCTCTTCTTCTGCTCGGTTCGCCCCTGGTAAATCACCCTAACCTCAACGTGTTTGTTCCACCACAACCCTTGTACATGCCCCTACAACTATCCTTTTTCCCCCTTCTGCCATACCCAACTAACTCATGCCGGAGGTGTTCTGAGTCAAGTAGCGGCCTCCCCTCTCTCTGTTGTGCTCCTGTAGTTATTATTATTGCTTGTAAACCTTCTGTTCCGCTCCTCCTCCTGCGGCACTTTCGTCTCTATGGATCTCTAATATTCTTATAGGGTTGGGACACAGCTCTATCCAAAATGTATAAAACTGATCTGTTTGTATGACCTGTACTCAGCGCTGTGGGAGGAAGGATGTGAAGTGGGATGAAGATAGGAAAAACGCATCAGTTGAAGATGGTCAAGCCATCGCGAACGGAAGGGAATAAGTTACGAATAAAGGCGATGTTCGCATCTATGGGGGGTGTACAGGATTCAGCGGGTAGGGAAGGGAGGATCTTGAACTCGTGTAAGTGGGTATGAATGGGGGGATCCTGTACTTGTTTGTACTCGGAAGCCAAATTTATAGGTAAGCCCAAACGCTCAAGTTGTGGCCAACCCTTCGCAATGGAGCGCAGACACTCCACGGTCAGCTTGGGGGTCCATGGAGCCATTTGCACTTCCTGGTCCCCGTCCTCCTTGCACTCCCCGTAAGGTGAGATGGTCAAGTACAGTGTCTTGAGAGTGGGCCACCACTTCGTCAATCCCTCAACGTCCTTATCCACGAAATTGACGGGAGCGTTGGTCTCCAGCCTAAACTCACGAAGGGCGGTGAGCTTCGAAAGGGCGTCCAGCTTCCTGATTGTGAGTGGGTGGTTATCAATGGTGTTGGCGGTATCGTTTGTGGGCTCGTCTAGATCTATATGGTGGTCTATGTGGATATCTTGTATAGTGATGGGTATAACCGAATAAAGGCGTGTCCAAGTGGAGTCGTCGTCCTGGGTGGCCTCAATGGAGAATCGAATGAAGGAAGGGGATTGGACACGCCCCACGATGGTTGCGGCGACTTCCACGGAGGAGCGGATATCTAGGGTTTGTAAGGCCGGAAAGACTGGAAGCGGGGAAGAGGCGAGAGACTCTTTCAAAGAGCGAGCGTCGACTCGGTCCGCATGGATGAGCAACTCCTCCAAGAACGGGAAGTTTGCGACATTAATTATGGTGGTAGTCAACAACGAAGTGCCAACTTTCAGAGAGAGCAATCTGAGTGTGGACAGGCCACATACAGCCTGGTTCAATTTCTCGCAGGTGAACCCGCGGATGTGGAGTTTCTGGATAGAGATGGAGGAGGATCGGAGGGTATGAAGGTACGCGGCAATGTTTCCGCTTCTCTCCACTCCCGTCGCTCGACCAGTGCTGACGCTGATGTCGACTGTTACGGTAGCCAACATCGGGGAAAGCAAAAGGTGAACGGCAGGAGCGGCGCATCCATCCATCAGGACCGCTACGCTCTGCAGGTTCGGGAAGAGAGGAATGGTATCGTGGAACAGGGATTCAAGTGCGACGTCCTTTTCCGGTTTGGTTCCGAGCCTGACGTGCTTAACCATGCGCGCGTAATTATCGCATTCCTCTGGGGGTGCACCATCCGTGGTCTGAACCGAGGTAAGCGGAATGTGCGGTAGGGTTCTGGAACAATAGCACTTACGACAAGTTTCGTCAAAGGAGTAACGCAGGGAAGGTCCTCCCATGCCTTCCGAAGGGCAGGTTCCTTCCAGGCCTGGCAGCACCTTGCCAACTGTACCAGCGTCTTTCTGTATTCATTGTCAGAACAGCAAAGGTGGAAAACCTCTCGGAGGAGTTCGTCGACGAGGAGGGCGGGATGCATGTTGTACCAAGCTGAACGTGAGTATAGCTGGATAGGAAATTGGGTGACAAGGTGCTGCCTAGGTCAATAAGGACCGCCGAGGTTAAGCGGAGCCTTCGTGGTCCGGTTCAGAGTGCAATGCAGCCGAATTCCCACGGTTGCTCATCTTCCCTCGATCTTGGCAAGCCGAATCTGACGAACTGAAATAGTTAGGCTAGCCCACGGGTCCCGATACGTGAACGAGGGATTTCTTGGAGAGGATTGCCACATAATTTCACGCATGTCAAACATTCACTGGCACAGAACAACGTAAATACAGCATAAAAACAATCCGCAGAATAAATCTATATGTACGCGTGGGGAGGAAGTAACAACTAGCCACCATACCTCATACCTGTGTGTCGTATGGTAGGTCGGAGAAGAAGAAGTCACTGGTCGGCGGGGGCGGTCCAGCGATCAAGCCACTTGGTATCTCGACCTTCTCTCCAGCAAGGTCTGTCTCGGACTTTAGCAACCGATACGAGGGAAGAAAAAAAGGCACCTACCCAGTAGCTTGATCTTCAACCCAATCTCTGTAAGTGCTTGGACGAATCCAGCCGTCTCTCCGGACGCGACATGCCCACCATCTCTCCTCAGCATATTCAATCCGTCAGTCCAATCAGCCCAGCGTTGGACATCCGGCGCAATTTGGTCCGCCAAGGATCCATCATTTGCGGTGAGAAGCGAGAACGACAGTGGCGAGGGCATCAACGTCGAGTGTTGTGGGATATCGTTGTCGTGTAGGGAATGGAGCGGAGGAGCACACGTTCCCGTTGCTACTTCGGTGACTTGGGGGATTTCGAAACGTTCTGGAAGATCTTCCAAACCAGCCCGAATTGGGACTTTTACAGGACAATCCACGTAGTGCATATACTTTAGCCCGATATCCTGCATTCCATACGAACGCCTCAGCGGTCGCTTGGGGGGAGGGGTTATCTCCGACCACGCACCAATCTCATAAACCTCCAAGGGCGGGCAGGACGCCGGATACCTTCACGAGGGTTCACGGTCGTCAACGGTATGGCGTTCATGAACCAGGCACCTTGTGTGAGGCAGTGGATCCGCTGTTGTCGAACAAATTCGTATGACTCCTTATAGAGTTTCGCGCGCAAATTTCTACAAGGGTATCAGCGATGGGCCCCAGCACCGGTAAATGTCGACCAACCTTACGGGCACTTTGCTCAGCAAGTCATCCTCCTCCTCCAGCTCCTTCATCTGACGTTCCCGCACAGCCTGGTACTCCGATTCGAGGAAGTCTTGTTCTACCTCATGCCACGGCCGTATGTTCTCCCGCCGGAGCGCAACGCCAACCCTATGAAGCGGTGAGTCGCGCGGAGAAAGTAACGGCGCTTGAACGTACTGGCTGCGGGTCAAAGCCACAATACGAGTAAAGTCGACGACCGAAGAACCGCTTTCATTCCACATCCTCAGGAAGAACTGCATTGCCAGAGAATGCACTTTGTGATAATCGAGGAAGAAAGGCTGGAAAGTTGTAAGCGTAGAATCTGTACGCGAAAGTCAGTTCGCAGGCTATCTCAATATCCCAAATTCTACCGACATCCAGGAGCGAAGATCGCCCAGTGCTCCGACAGAAGTTCTACAATTTCGTTCGAAGCACGGGCAATCGGACACCGTCTTTCGGGTGGGCGACTGATTTGTTCGGTTACGACCGTGGCAAAGTAATCAGGGTCCTTGCACGCGAAGTGTTTCTGGGCGCAATCAATCAATCTCCACAACCAAGGAGTAGAGGAAGAGAGGGCGCACCAGGCAGTCAAGACCTAAGACACCAACTTCAGCAAACTCCCGACTGGTGTCCTCAGTTAGAAAGCCGAGTTTCCGCCACTTGTAAGTTCCATCGGGTTGCTGATCCTCCGCGAGTTTACTGGCATCCCAGATACACTCCAAAGCCGAAAGGTGGGAGGGTTCCCTGACAGGATCCACGAAATGGGTCTTGCGCCTGTATGTGACTCGGATCATGTTGGCCTGGAAATCCAGGATTGATGATGTGAGGTCCTCAATTGTGTGGGAGGACATCAGGCGCTGCGTGAAACCGTTAAGCTCCAGGGACATGGAACGAATAGGGGAGAGACGAACAACCACGGCCTTGCGGACGTTCAGACGTTCGAGCTCATCGACGAACTCCTGCCAACGATCATCATCCGCGTTTGACAGAAGGGAGTTTATTAGCATCATGCTATGTCGGTGTTAGAAGCCGTCACAGCAGGATTGGGGCCCACGGCGAACCTGTAAAGCGTGAGAGCAGTGTCCGCACTACCAAGCCTGTTGACCACAGTCTCCAGTAACCGAGTGTCTTTTCGCATTTGGTCAAACACAACCGCGAAGCCGTACACATAAACCGACCCAGGAGAAGGGCGAGGTACCGAACGACTGGATCCAGCGGTAGTTGGCCCGGTGACATTTCGCGGGTCTGCTTCGACAAGTTTCTTCAAGATAGCGGTTGCAGGTCGACAGACGTTGATGAGAGAATGGGCTGATGACAAGATCTGGACGACTCTGAAAATGAACTCTTGATCCAAATCAGACCACCCATAGTCAAGTTCCATCAGGTGCTGCATGGCCACCAGTGCATACTGAAACGAAAACGTCAGCCCGGGCGAACAACAACAGGAACCCGGTTGCTTTACCGCGAGAGTATTTCCATGACTAGTGTGAATCACATCAATCAACTCCTTCAATCCGCCTCGCTTGAGAAACTCCTGCGCGAATTGTTCTTCCTTCGTCGGAATCGGGTCAGTCAATAATCTCGAGTTTCTCACATTCCACTCACTTTGATGAACTTCTGCAATGAGAACAAAGCCAGTTTCAAGTTTTTATCGTCCCGTAGGCACAATTTTTCGATTATATCCGCCGCCTCGATCACGGAGGAGTTTACCAGCCTATGAAAACGAGAGGGAGGGGGGAAGAAGAATATTGACGTAAACCACACGCATACGTTCCGTATCAAATGAAGGCTCGCACACACTTGAGATTTGCTTTGGATTTGATCATCTTGTTCAGATTCTCCGTGGTGACCAACACGTCTTCCTCATCCCTCAGGGAGAACATCGCAGGAGGATCCTTCAACTTCAGATTGAGACATAACTGCCGAATTACATCCTCCACGGTCAAGGTCGGGTCAATGCGTGCGCGGACAGTCACACCATCCTTCGTGGTGACGTGGTTTGTTGGGACGGCCGCTTTTCCTTGTTTTGTTCCACTCCGATTGGGGGCAGGGCCACTCTGGGCGGACGAGTTCACACCACTGGCTGAAGGGTTTGAGGTTGCGGCGTCCATCGTTGACAGAATACGTAGGGGGTCTAGTCCAACCACAAACACCTAAAGCCGAAGCGAAGTCAATATCATGCCCAGAGTGCCGAAGTAACAAAGCAACAGAATTCAGAAGGAGGCGAAAATGGCATCCAGCGAAGGAGGAGATACACCCCCGACGCGTTCAGACTGACGTGCAAATGTAAAGCAATCATCTCGAAAGAGTTCGAGGATTGGCGGAAAGACTAACCAAGTTTTGTCGTGGGTGGTGGAAGTCGCTCAATGTGGGTACGATCGGCATGGCGCCTATGTCAGGGTGGTGGGATTAAAGCTGAGGGTGGGTGTTACAGGACTATTGCTGATACAGTAAGCTACAGACTCTAGGTATAGCAAGACAACGAGAGCATAAATACACTACGGCCCGAAAAGTTGTTTGAGCTCCTCCACCCGACGTTCCGTCAACTCCGCTTTGTTCGTAGTGCCAAGGGTCATATTCGCTAACTCTGTCTTCTTCTTTTGGACCTCTAAAAGCCTAGCCTCTATCGTATTTTCGATGATGAGTTTTATGGTCGTCACGGGCCTGGTCTGGCCAAGGCGGTGCTAAGGTGAGATCGGTTTTAGTCATCAGCATAGCAGATAATAGAGGCGGGACTGACAATCCGATCTACAGCCTGGTTCTCTACAGCGGGGTTCCTTATGGCAGTCGCGTCAGAATGTGCTCCGGGTAAATAATAAGGGAATGCTAAACCAGTATGGATCCACGAGGTAGACTCGTTGTGCAGCGGTTAAATTCAGCCCGACACCTCCAGCTTTGAGGGATACGAGAAGGACTTCGCAGGCAGGGTCATTCTTGAGCGCTTCCATGGCACGGGTTCGCTCGTCCCGTTTCATGGTACCGTCCAAACGATCATACTTGATGCCCTTGACTTCCAGCGCGTCCTCGATCTTATCCAGCATAGAGGTCCACTGTGAGCTGTAAAGGAACTGTGAGATGAGTTCACAGCTGAGGAACAACCGAGCTTACAAAACTACCGTCTTCGTCACACTGTCCCCCACGTCATTCCCGCCACCATCTATCAGTTGAGCTTCCACGGACATCGGGTCGTAGTTGACAGAGTATGGGTTGGCTTTCGAAGTCAGCATGAGATCGCCGATCAAAGCGTTGACCTTGGTCGAATAAAGGACGTTTTCCGGAATCACGCCCTTGGCGCGTTTCTCCTTCTTTACCGTCTTCCGGCGAGGGGTCTCCACCGAGGTGGCTTCCGTGCTGGTTTCTACAACATCCGCAGTACCCAAACTACACTGGCAAACAGAACAAGATCGGAAAACTTCCGGGGGAACGGTCGGCCAGCCTGGGAAAACGCTCTGACGGAAACACTCCAGGCAGAACAGGTGTTGGCACCGGGTGAGGACGATTCGTGGGACGGAAGGGCTCGAAGGCCGCGTGTTCGCTCGAGAGGAAGCAGCCTTGGACTTCTTCCCTCGTTTGGGGGCAGAGGGCAAACAAGTCGGATCGACATCCATAACGCCGTCGCCGGGAGCTCCGTCTTGGAATCCACCGAGGTCACCGCCGCACTCGACGCATTGCGTTGTCCCTGCCTCCTTTAAAAGGGCAAAGATCGCACTTGCTCGACTGGGTGTAATGCCATCTTTCGCAATGGCAGCAGCGATTTCCTCGTACGAGTGAGTGGAGCCATCGGGGCCGGACGCTTCCTTCGGTTGTTTCACAAGTTCGAAGTGATCGCAGATCTGTCGTAACCGTAGGATCTTCTGTAATATGCCCACGTAATTCTTCATCACCTCGTTCCTGTGCGAGAGCTCCTTGAACTCGGCCTTAGACTCGTTGAAGAACTGGTCGTAGATCTCCTGCTCCTCCTTGTTGAACTTGAGATATCGTAGCTCGTCCTTCCGCGGGGGTAACGCGAGGATCTTCTTACCATCCTGAGCCCGGGTTTCCTTGGTGCGACGTAGGGTAATGCACTTCATGATCGTCTGGAGGCGAGCGATGCCCAGCGGTTGACCATACTTCACGGGGGATCCGATGAACTCCATCCAGGTAGACTTGTCGTCGAGAGGGCCGACGCGTAGGAACTTGATCAATGCAAAAAGGTCGTCCAGTTTATTCTGGACAGGTGTTCCTGTGAGACAAAGGCGCCTATCCGCAAAAAGGTCACAGGAAGCCTTGCACCCGACGGTGTTGGTTTCCTTGATGCAGCTTGGTCGAGTAATCAGTACACTGTCTGTGGGGGACTCGGTATCTGAGTCGTAACGTACTGCGCCTCATCCAGAACTACTCGGAACCAGTTTACGCTTTGCAAGGGGCTGGTGAGCTCCCCCCCTGTAAGGTTAGCTACAGCCTTCTTGCGTTTGACACCGCATTTCGTGACTTTTGGCTTCGTGATGAAATTACCGTACTCGTCGGTCTCGAGGCATTCGTCGTCAGACCCGTAAAGCCCGTCCTCGTCTTGCTCGCACTTCCCCGAGTCTGTACTTCTGGTCTGTTTTGAGTACTCTGAAGCGAGGGTAGCGTAGGTCGTGACGACCGCGTCGAAGTCGGCGAGGAATAATGGGTCGGGTTTCCTGGCATTCCCGTGATAGACGTAGACTCGAAGGGGATTGCAGGTCGGGTTACCGCCGCGCGTTGTCGTATCCTTGGAGGTACTTCCGCACCCGCCAACAACCGTGACCTCACCCTTCCAGTGTTCCCGGAACTGATCTTCCCAATTGGAGACGGTAGAAAGAGGGCAGACAATTAGAGTGGCGCGGCTGTTTGTCTTGATCCTGCAAGCGCGCGTGTATTCTGCGGTGAGCTTGTCTTGCTCCTTTGCCGCTTTCCCTTTGCCCTTTGACGACGACACGTGTTCCGTACGCATCTCTGGCATGCCCCAAACAGCACCGGAGAAATGACTCGCAGACAGATATGGTTCGTCCAGCGCCTTTGGGGGTGAGGGCGGTTTCTCGGGTTGTCTCGACCCGAATTCCCGTGCAGACTTGAGGGTCGCGGCGATGAGAGAAACACATGTGATAGTCTTTCCGAGACCCATCTACATAGAAGACATAAAGGGTCGACGAGTTCCTTTGAGGACGAAAGGCTTAAGAGGTCAACGTACATCATCGGCCAGAATGGCGCCTTTGGACTCCTTCGGCTCAGTCTCAGCTTCGCGCTGCGTAACGAGATGGAACCACGATATCTGACCCGTGAGAGCGCTCGGTTTCTTCTGCCAGAGGGACGGAAATTTCCCATCAGGATCGGGTACTTCTCGTTCGCGTTCGAGCAAAAATGTTAGCGCCTTCTTCTGATGCCCGTACAAGTTTGTGCCAACTTCCTCAGCTAAGCAAAGATCGGTAAGTAAGACCGCTTAGTAAGTCAGTGGGAAGGAGTAGACTAACGTGGTTCGGTCTCGGTCAGCTCGTCCCCACTCCGTTGGCTCTTGAAGAGGTCGTCCATTTGGCTTCGTTGAACCTCGACGCTCTTGCCGGCAACTACGGGCGTAGTCCACCGGCTGGCAGGCATTTGACTTGGGTGACCTGCCCTTCCCATTGGAAGCATACCAGCGCCTCTGAAGCCACCTGGTGGAGGATTATGTGGGTTCAGGTAGTGCCCACTCTGGAGCCGGATTTGGTCCGACGAGAGCGTGGGGTGGTCGAGAAGTAGGCCATGCTGTTGGAGGTACTGTGAAACAACGGTGACGTTCCCTTTCGGTGTGTATACCAAGAGCAAGAGAGGCAAGATAGGGAGCTTTACGCCAAACAATGATCAGCAGCCCAAGTCAAATAACCGTTTATCTGACAACTTACGTTGGGCAATCCCTTGCGAACCTTGGCTTCCAACCTAATCAACCCTTTCCCAAGCATGGGACCTACTATGCTCGCAACCTTCTGCTCAACCACGCCAAAATTCTCGCCACCGAGCTGTTCGCCCAAAGTACCTCTGGATGTCGGAGTCCTAATGTGAATGGTATCTTCCCCGGAGGTCTTGGAAGGGTTATGCTCGTAATTTAGCCTGACGGGCGCCCATTCTTTCTCAGAACCAACCGGTTGTTCGCCACCAGGGTTGAGGTAGTTGACCGGGTAAAGAACGAGAGCGGTGGCTGGCAGTTGTCCAATGCACACAGGCGCCTTTAGAGGAAGATCGGGGGGAAGGCTCCGAACTTGCGGTTCGGGAGAAGGGGAACAACCGGTCAAATCGATGACCTGGTGAGGTGCGGGTTCCGGTGGTTCCGGTGGTGAGTATAGGGGTTGTGGAGTGGGTCGCAGCGGAAGCAGGCTGGGATTGATGGTCGGGTTAGCAAGCTCATGGGACTGTTGTAATTGTTGCTGCTGCAATAAAGGAGGGGGGTATGGTCCATTCATGAAAGGTAGTGGAAGTAAGTTGTTAGCGGCAAATGGCGGTCGGTAAGGATCCGGGGGAGTGTGGGGCTGATTCAGAGGGATTACTCCAGCGTGGTGGTGGAAGACTTGTGAGGGCTGCGAAGACTGCAAGACCATGTTCGCCATCCTCTCCGATACAGTGTTGGAGCCGAAAGAAGGGGTCGATTTCAGGGTTGGCTTCATGCGGCCGAGGTTTAAAGGTCCGGAAGAGAGAGGCGCCGACTCGAAACGAGAGTAGGTCGCATTAGCAATCGCACCTGGTCCGTCATCCTCGAGAGTAAGATCGATTGGCGAAGCTGAATAACCAGCCATATCGAAACCGGTCACTCAGCCGATCCGTGTCAGTTGGAGCGAGGGTTGGGGGCAAATTCGCCGAACGGCTGCTTCGACTTTCGTCTGGCCACAAAGCTTGAAACCTCGGGAAACGTGTACGGAGGTGGAGTGCCCTGCAGCAGGCGAGGAATGTGGTAAATGAAGAGGAGGGTTTCCGAGCAAGAGACGTCCACGTGACTGGAGGGGGACTCAAAACTGTGAGTCCGTGCACTGCCTCCGTGAGGCCGTTGTATGAGGATTACATTTACGCAATAGATCCGTAACTTGTACTCGTACAGTCAGTAGTGGGTATCTGTTGGTGAATTCATTACCACTTTCAGCAGACATGCTCGACCGGTTTCAACGCCCCATCGTGCGGTCCAAGGTCGCTACCAGCCGTCCTCTCAAACACCTCCATCATGAATGAGAACAGGGATCGTGTGAGAGCGGCGTCCCAACGGCCCTTGGACGACTCGTCTCGTATAAATGCATGTTGTGCTTGCACCTCAAGAAACTGCCCCACTTCTATGTCAGAAAAATCGACTGATCGCGGATCAGGTCGGGCGCGTACCGACGAGATGACGTTGGCGTCCTCCAGTTCCTTGCGAATAAGATCCCGCCCCTCCCGGGGGACGTGGGTGTCTTGTTTTCCAAATATCATCTAACCGACAGCGTGAGGGACCATCTCTAGCCCCACAGGGTGATGATAACACATACAACAAGTTCACCCTTGCCGATCAGATCACCCCTGCGGACCCTGGCGAGACTATCGTCATTCTTGCCCTTGCCGAGCGTGGCTGAGTGAACGTCCGTTGCGAAAAAGCAGACGGAAGCCAGAACCCTGTGATCAAAAGCGGCCTATCCCGCGCGTCAATCGATGAATTCTAATTCGCAATCCCTTTACCCACCCGGAACGCCTACAATTGTAGATCAGCTGAACAGATTCAATCCTTCGCATGAGTCCAAGACACACACCAGGTGACCACCGAGACACATCCCAGTCGCCGCAATACGACCGTTGCAATTAGGCAAGCCGCACAGGAGATCTATGGCCAATGCAGTGTCCTTCGCGCATCAACCGTAAGTGGGTCGCACAAGATGTGCACATGGAACGGAATCACCTCATCATATGCTGCGATCGTTTTCTCGATCTTCGTAAACCGGGCTTTGTCAGTTCGCCCGAGAAATATTGGATCCGCCGAGTGGATACCTTGTAGTTATTCCCCCTGTCTGTCCCTGGGAACAGTTGAGGCTCGGGCTTTTATCGGGTCAAGCGACAAGCAGTTGATTCACCTTCAGCGTCATATGGAATTGGCTCCGGACCCTCAAACTCGTGATAGGTGGATGGGCAAGCTGGGCCAAGGTCAATCGCACCTAACTCGCCGCTATAAGGGGTCCTGATGCCCCGACTCACCAACAACGTATCCGTGGCTGGCAATCTGACCAGCAAAACGCTCGACCGGGCCAGTGACCTGGTAAATTTCAGAAAAACAGACAACACCTTGGAGTCCGGGGTGGATGGTCATGAGTGATCTGTAGGTCTCTGCATACGCTGATCTACCTGGAAATTTGGCTTGATGATACCCTTGAACGGTAGGTGCGATCACGAATATCCTGATTGGTCCCCCATTATCCAAAGGGGAAGGAATGTCGTGGTACGTTTTTGTGATAAGCATTCTTTTGTATATCGCAAGAGGCGAACAAAGCGGGACGGGTCGATCATAACCACGTGCGCTTCCACGAACGTTTCCAAAGTTCAACCGCAACGTCCAATTTTGTTCCTCCTCATCTTTCCGGCTTGCGTTACCTTTTTTTCTCTTTCATGGCCCACTCACGACTTGGAATTCGTCCGTTTGTACCAACAGACCTAAATGAGGCCAGATTTACCATCTCAAAGTCTATCATGGAACCACTGACCGTAGCAAACAAACGAAGTGCGTTCCTCGACGGTTAAGCTCGCCTTCAAATTTTGATAGCGGTACTTTCTAGGTTATTATCACCCGCTCACGATTGCAGTGTGGGCCGTATTGTCGTACGCGTTGGTTGATTTCATGGATTGGTGGCCGAGCTCCCAATCCTTTGGCGGTGTTCTCGCTTTACTTTCCCCACTCCCTGCATTGGCGGCCATGGCCTGCCCGATCATGCTTTACTTCGACTGGTGAGTAGACACCAGTTACTCATTGGTTCCGTGTCTAAATGCCAGATTCAGGGTTAATCGTCCCTACTTCGAACGTGCAGCTGAGAAGGCGATGGCATCTCCCGACCTTCTTCACGTCGAGAAAACATATTGCAAGCCACCCTCATCGTTCGATATCCTCGAGTACGAGGGTAGGGCCATCGGTCTTCTCGCCATTGACGCGACGCCTAAACCCGCTCAACCTGGACGCGCATACATTCGCCATTACTACGTCGCTGACCCATACCGCGAATCCGGAGTGCAGAATGACCTTCTCGCTCACGCGATTCCCAGGCTTTTCGCTTCCCCCGACGTCAGTTCGGTTGAAGCGCCATACTCCATGCTCCACCCTTACGTTAAGAAGGCCTTTCTGGAACAAGGTTTCAAGATCGCCTCTTCTCATAAAAATGGCCATTATATCAGCTGGGAGGTTGGAACCGCACTGCTCACCAAGGACAAGTGGGAACAGTTCCAACAGGCTAAACCTCACCCAGCGCCCGTCTTCCCCAGGAAGTAATTTCTGGTTCTTTGTTCACCGGACACGCATTTGTCGGCACCGGAATCCATGCAACCCAACCATACATAGTGCTTGTAGCTAGATTGAAGTGTACAACATCAATACATTTGGCGCGAAAAAAATTAAAACAAAAAACGAATGCAGCTGCAACAGCA
>Ga0307517_10004572_pt1 | contig 21214 bp, 18 predicted proteins | sample 23_EM_MG_FD_194515 | JGI IMG/M metagenome (GOLD analysis project Ga0307517, IMG submission 194515) | Populus trichocarpa ectomycorrhiza microbial communities from riparian zone in the Pacific Northwest, United States - 23_EM | ecosystem: Host-associated > Plants > Roots > Unclassified | place...
CTTATATTTTACTTCTTCTAATCTGTTCTTCGGAACGCCGATGGTCATAGTGCAAAAAAGCTGTATATCCTGGCTGACGACCCTGCAATTGTATTGTTTAATGATCCGCATCAGGTCGTTCATCTGTGTATAATCGAACTGGATGGACAGTTCCATCTCCACCTGCTTCTGCACGAGCGTATTGATCTGCAGGGCCAGGGCTGCGGCCGATCTGTAAGCGTTGATGAGGCCGGGCGCTCCCAGTAAGGTACCCCCGAAATACCGCACCACTACGACCATCGTATTGACGAGCTGCTTGCTATCGATCTGCCCCAGGATAGGGCGTCCTGCCGTTCCCGAAGGTTCCCCGTCATCGCTGACACGATAGCTGTTGCCGTCCAGTCCCAACCGGTAGGCAAAGCAGTGGTGCGTCGCTTTGGGATGCTCTTTTTTTATCTCGTTGAGCCGGTCCCTGAACTCTTCCGGGGTCTTTACCGGACACGCATAACCGATAAATTTGCTGCCCCTGTCTTTAAACTCCGCCGTGGAAGTCTTTTCGATCGTGTAATAGAACTCCTGTTCGGAGTCCTTCGCGGGGCCGGGGTTCGTATTCATGCCGTTGGGTTAGGGTTTTTATAGGTGCGGATCGTATCTGAGAAGATCTTTTCGCGGGAAAAAGGCTGCACGACAGGAAGTTCCGGGGCAGGCAGTCCCCCGGGGATGACCAGCTCTTCATTGGTGATGACGCGGGCCTCGTCCCAGTGATCCGCGTCGATAAAAGATTGCAGCAGGCGCGCTCCTCCTTCGATCAGCACGCTCTGGATCTTTCGTTGGTAAAGCGCCGTCGCGACCTGGTGTACGAGGCTGCTGTCTTCCGCCAGCTGGTAATAAGACAGACCGGCCTCCCCGCAATCCGTCCCCTCCTCATGCCGGAGATTGTTGAACACCAGCGTCCTTACCTGCCCGTCGAAGAGCCGCAAGCTGGAAGGCAGCCGTAATTCCCGGTCGATGACGAGGCGAACAGGGTCCGGTCCCTTCCAAAGTCTCGCCGTCAGTGCAGGATCATCTGCGAGGGCTGTATTCGTCCCCACGAGGATCGATGCCTCTTCCGTCCGCCACTTATGCACCAACCGGTTCGTATATTCATTGGAGATAAGAATCCTCGATCTTCCTGCGGGGGTCATTGCCCCTGCTATCTTCCCATCCGCGCTTTGCGCCCATTTCAGGACGATATAAGGCCGGTGGCGGGTATTGAATAAGAAGAAACGCCTGTTCATTTCCCTGCATTCCCTTTCCAGGATCCCTGTTTCGACCGCGACTCCCGCCTTCCGCAATTTCTCGATCCCTTTGCCATCGACCAGGGGGAAGGGGTCACGGACGCCGACGACGACCTTCGGAATTCCCTGCTCTATGACCAGGTCTGCGCAGGGGGGCGTTTTCCCGAAATGAGCGCAGGGTTCCAGGGATACATAGAGGGTCGATTGCCGGATAAAGGGGCGATCTGTCTCTTTGACGGAACGGATGCAGTTCACTTCCGCATGCGCCTGCCCGTATTGCCGGTGATAGCCTTCCCCGATGATCCTTTCTCCGGCCAGGGGGTCATCATAGACCAATACGGCGCCTACCATGGGATTGGGCGCTACATGGCCGCTTCCCAAAAGGGCCAGCTCCAAGCAGCGTTGCATATATGTTTCCGATGAAGTCAAGGGGCAAAAATAACGTAATTTTGCCGGATGAAACTGCAGCAGGCGCAACAGGAGCTATCATCCCGCTTACAGTCACTCTACGATGCCAGGGAAGCCGCTACGATCGCCGACTGGACGATGGAAAAGATAACGGGCAGGAAGAAGGTCGACCGGCTCGTATACAAACAGGAGGCGCTGACCCCTGCCCAGGAGGAAGCATGGGAAAGATATACGGCGGAGCTGCTGACCCATCGCCCCGTGCAATACGTCCTGCAGGAAGCCTGGTTTTGCGGCATAAAATTCTACGTCGATGAACAGGTGCTGATCCCCCGGCCCGAAACGGAAGAACTGGTGGACTGGGTGGCCCGGGAGACCGGCGGCGCCGGATCACTCACCGCTGACCACTCGCCTGGTCGTCGTAGCCTCGGCGAAGGAGACCCACTTGCGATATCCCTCCTCGATGTAGGCACCGGCAGCGGCTGCATCGCCATCGCCCTGCAAAAGAAATTATCGGCGGCCCGCCCTGGCCCGGCGGCCCCTGTCATCGTCCATGCCTGCGATACCAGCGCATCCGCCCTGGCCGTCGCCCGGAGAAATGCAGCGGACAACGGGGCCGGCATCCATTTCCACCTGGTCGATTTCCTTGCCGCCGGCGAGCGCGAGGCCCTCCCACGGGTCGATCTCCTCGTCAGCAACCCACCCTATATACCTGCCCGGGAAAAGGATAGCATGGCCCCGCATGTAACAGAATTCGAGCCTCACCTGGCGCTCTTCGTGGAGAACGACGATCCACTCCTTTTTTACAAAGCCCTTGCCCTTTTCGCAAAAGACAGGCTGCTGCCCGGCGGCAGCATTTTTGCCGAAATCCATGAAGACCTGGCGTCCCCTGTATTAGAAGTCTTCCGCGACCACGGGTTCCCCTTCCTCACCCTGAAAAAAGACCTGCAGGGAAAAGACCGCATGATAAAAGCAACACGGTAACAGTAATATATTTTGCCGCTTACCGTTCCCATTCTAGTTTTGCGCAACTACTTACTGACTGATCATGATTATGCCTTGCAAGCCCGCTATATCCTTGCTGCTTACCTGCTTATTCCTGTCCGGCCTCTCTGCATCGGCCCAGCAGAACGACGCCCTGCTGAAGGATTCAGGATGGAGCTTTCACTTTCAGTTCACCGGCATCCTCCAGGGACACCCGACCTTTTCTTCCCCCTACAGCGGACAGAACAGCCTGAAGGCAGAACATGAACGCGCCTATTCCGTCACGACCACCGCTTACCTGGGCAGGAAACTCTGGAAGGGCGCCGCTCTTTATTTCAATCCTGAAATGGCGGGCGGCAAGGGCATCGGCAGTACGCTGGGCATTGCCGGGTTCCCCAATGGCGAGACCTTCCGCATCGGCAACCCCGAGCCTACCGTCTATGTAGCCCGCGTCTTCCTCCGGCAGCATATTAACCTGGATAAAGATCACTTTGAAGAGCTCAGCGACGATGCCAACCAGGTAAAGGAAAGAGTTTCCACCTCCCGTATCACGATCAGCGCCGGCAAGTTCTCCGTGGGCGATCTCTTCGATAACAACGGGGTAAGCCACGATCCCCGTTCGGACTTCATGAACTGGGCCTTCATGAGCAATGGGGCCTATGACTATGCCGCCAATACCCGCGGCTATACCTATGGCCTCGTCGCGGAATATATCCGGCCGGGCTGGGCCCTCCGCTTCGGCACTGTCCTGGAGCCCACCTATGCTAACGGGCCCGACCTCGATACGCATTACACGGAGACCAACAGCGAGAACCTGGAACTGGAAAAACAATATACGCTGGGAGGGAAGAAAGGAGCAGCCCGTAAAGGCATCCTCCGCCTGCTGACCTATTATAACGTGAACAAAGCCCCCGCTTACGACCAGGTAGTAGCGGATAAGCTCAGCGGCGTCGATACGAGCATGGACGTACTATTCGGGAAAAAATACGGCGGAAAGAAATTCGGCTTCGGGATCAATGTCGAACAGGAGCTGAGCGAAAGGGTCAGCGCCTTTTTACGACTGGGCTGGAATGATGGCAAACATGCTACCTGGGCCTTCACGGAGATCGATAATACCTTCAGCGGTGGGATCCGCATCAACGGGCAGGGATGGCATCGCGCCGCCGATAATATCGGGGTCGCCCTCCTTTCCAATGGCATTTCCGGCCACCACCGCAATTTCCTGAACAACGGAGGATACGGCTTTCTCATCGGCGATGGACAGCTGCCCCATTACGGGAGAGAGAATGCCGCCGAGGTTTTTTATCAGTCGAAGTTATTCGAACATTGTTGGGGAACCCTGGATTACCAGCTCATCGAACATCCTGCTTATAATAAGGATCGCGGGCCGGTGCATGTATTTGCAGCGAGACTCCATATTGATCTCTGATCTACTGTGCTCCATTCTTATCCACGGCCAGTACGGTGCGGGCTCCTAATTCCCGCGCGACCCGCATCACCGCCACCACGTCGTCGATGGGCACGCTCTTATCGGCATTGATCACGATGGAGGGCTGATCCGTCTCTTTGGCGAGGAAGGGCTGTAGTTTGGCCTTTAATTCCTCCACGGTCACTCGGGTCGTCCCGACAAAGAATTGCTTATTGGCGTCGATAGAGACCACCACTGTTTGTTTGGCCTTGGTGTCGCTCTTGGATTTCGGCTGCGACAGCTTTACGACATTGGGATTGGCCAGCGTGGACACGATCAGGAAGAACAATAGCAGGATGAACAGGATATCGTTCAGGGGTCCCGTATGGACTTCCGCTTCTTCTTTATGTCTTCTTCTTAAATTCATGAATTCGATTTAAAAATACTGACCACTCACTACTCACCACTCACCTCGTTGGCTCCTGCAGGATATCGATGAACTCGGCGCTCGCTACTTCCATTTTATTGGTGGCCTTGTCGATCTGCGAATTGAGGAAACGGTAACCGATATAAGCAATGATCCCGATGATCAGCCCCGAGGCCGAAGAGATCATTTTCACATAGATACCGCCTGCAATATTGGAGATGCTGTATTCGCCCGTGCTGGCGATGCTATAGAACAGCTGGAACATCCCCGCGATCGTACCCAGGAAGCCGAACAGCGGAGCGATATAGCCTATGACCGACAGCACAGAGAGGTTCCTTTCCATTTTATACAGCTCCAGCTTGCCGACATTTTCCATGCTGCGCTCGATGGATTCGATGGGCTTCCCGATCCGTTGTACGCCCTTGTCCAGCATATTGGCCACGGCCGTATTGGTATTCTTGGTCAGGCTGCGGGCGGCCGTGACATTTCCGCTGACGATATGGTCGCGGATGATGTTCATGAAGTTATCGTCCAGCTTCGCCGCCTTCTTGATCGCCATAAAACGCTCGAAAAAGACATAGATGGCGATCACCAGCAGAATGGCCAGGGGGATCATCAGGGGTCCCCCCTTGATCAGGATATCCCATAAACTTTCTTTTTGCTGAGCGGCCAGTTGTGCTACCCTGGCCAGGCTGTCTTTGATCTTCGCAGAGTCTATCAAAACCTGTAAGAAGTATAAATTCATCCAGTTACGCTTTAATGGTGGTAAAAATATACAGATTATGGGCTATAACGCGCCTCTGTTCTATCTATTTTTTAACGAAATGCTAAAGTTGTGCCGCCATGCAGCTATTTCCCCAGGGGCTTCATCATAAGGGCCTGGATCTGCTGCATGGTCTTCTGCATGCCTTCGCTGCTGCCATCCAGGAAGATGATATTGCCTTTTCCTACCTCTGCAAAATTCTTGATCGCCTCCGTCCACATGCTGAAAAGAATGACATTGGTATCCAGGTTAGCCCGTTTCATCTGCTCGGCCGCCTCGCTCATACCTCTCGCCACTTCCTCCCGGAATAAGGCTACTCCCTGCCCCCGCAGGCGCGCCGCCTCTCTTTCCGCCTCGGCCGAGATCTTGATGGCATTTCCTTCCGCCTGTGCCGCCTTGGTCTTCGTGATCAGCAAGGCCTGTCCTTCATTCTCCGCTGCGGCCTTTAAATTATTACTGGCGACGACCTTGCTCATGGAGTCGATGATGGCCTGGTCGAAGGTAATATCGTTGATCTGCAGGTCCAGCAGGTGATAGCCCCATTCCTCCAGGGAATGATCGATCTGGTCCTTCACGAATTCCACGATCTCTTTTCTCAATCCCAGGATCTCCGCCTGCCGCTTGGTCGCGACGAAGGCGCGGATACTTCCTTCGATGGTGCGTGTCAGGGCCTGCATCAGGTCGCGGTCGCTGAAGAATTTAAAAGCCACTTTCTTCACCGTCTCGTCGTCCGCATTCTGTACGGCATAGAGCAGCATGCTCTTAAAATATACATTCGCCTGATCGGCCGTCACGGCCTGGAATTCCAGTTCCACCGAGCGGTTCTGGATCGAGATCTTCTTATATACCTGTTCTAAAAAAGGGATCTTGAAATTCAGGCCGGGGCGGAGCATACGCTGGTATTTCCCGAAGAGGGTTATAACATTGATATACCCCTGGTTCACCGTCACCAGTCCGCTGAAGATGAACGCCAGGACTATTATGACCCACCAATAGCTATACAGGATATCCATGGTTCAAATTATTTTGGGATGAAAGTACTACTTTCCCACATCCCCTCCGCATCGGATTATACGATAACTTTGCCCGGAGATACGAAAAAAATGAACAATCACTACGAACTCATCATTGTGGGCGGTGGTCCGATCGGTATAGCCTGCGCATTGGAGGCCCGGAAGGCCGGACTGTCTTACCTGATCCTGGAAAAAGGCTGCCTGGTCAACTCCCTTTATAATTACCCGGCCAATATGACCTTTTTCTCCACTTCCGAGCGGATAGAGATCGGCGAGATCCCCTTTGTCAGCAACCATGTCAAGCCCCATCGCAGCGAAGCCCTGGAATACTACCGCCGGGTGGCCACCTCCCATCAACTGGCCATTCACCTGCAGGAAAAAGTGGAAGAGATCCGTCCCGCGCCGGGGGGACAGGCAGGCGGCTACGAGGTCGTCGGCTCCCGCGGATCTTATCTCACTACGCACATCATCCTGGCGACGGGATTCTACGATATTCCCGTGCTCCTGAACATACCCGGCGAAGACCTGCCCAAAGTGACCCATTACTATAAAGAACCGCATTTCTATGCCATGCAGAAAGTGGTGGTGGTAGGAGCCAGCAATTCTTCCGTGGACGCGGCCCTGGAGACCTGGCGAAAAGGAGCCGAGGTGACGATGGTCATACGCGGGGAGGGCATTGGCGCGCGGGTAAAATACTGGGTGAAGCCGGACATCGAGAACAGGATCAAGGAAGGCAGCATCCGGGCCTATACCCATTCCCAGCTGCTGGCCATCCGGGAAAAGGAAGTGGATATCCGCACCCCCGAAGGGATCGTCACCCTGCCCAATGATTATGTGATCGCGCTGACGGGTTACCAGCCCGACCTGAATTTTCTCCGGCAGACAGGCATCCGGCTATCCGACGACGCGACCCTGCAGCCCTACTATGATCCCGCCACCATGGAGAGTAATGTGAAGAATATTTACCTGGCAGGCGTCATCTGCGGGGGGATGAACACGCATAGCTGGTTTATCGAGAACTCACGGGACCACGCAAGACTTATAATTAAAAATATCACCGCAAATACCTCACCACTGACCACTCACCACTGACCGCTCAATCCCCCGCCCTTTCCTCCCAGATGCAGGCGAGATGTACGATCGTCTCCACCGATTTTTGCATATCCTGGATACTGACATATTCATGCTTGCCGTGGAAGGCCATTTCGCCCGTAAAGAGGTTGGGGCAGGGAAGACCCATAAAGGATAATCTCGAGCCATCCGTCCCTCCTCGCGCGCTCCCGCGCTGAACGGGAATGCCGGCCCTTGTGATCGCCTCCACCGCATAGTCCGAGACCTGCGGATATCCGTCCAGCACTTCTTTCATATTACGGTATTGCTGTATTACTTCGAGATCCGCCCTGGCGCCCGGGAACTGCGCCAGCGCATCGGCCAGCTTATCCCGCAGGTACTCTTCATAGGCCGCCAGCTTAGCGGTGAAAAAATCCCGCACGATAAAATCCAGGGTCACTTTTTCCGCGATACCTTCTATCCGTACCGGGTGTACGAAACCAAAGCGCCCTTCCGTCGTCTCCGGCGACCATTCGTCCGAAGGCAGGGAATCCAGGAAAAAGGAAGCGACCTTGATGGCATTCACCAGCTTGTCTTTGGCATAGCCCGGATGCGCACTGACGCCGTGAAAGACGATCTTCACCCCGTCGGCGGAAAAGGTCTCGTCCTCGAAAGCGCCCCGTTCGCCGGCATCCAGCGTATAGCCGAAGTCGGCGCCCAATCGTTGCATATCCAGCTTATCCACGCCCCGGCCGATCTCTTCATCCGGGGTGAAGAGGATGCGGATCTTTCCGTGCCGGCAGCCGGGATGATGCACCAGGTAATGGACCATATCCATGATAATGGCTACCCCCGCTTTATCGTCTGCTCCCAGCAAGGTAGTGCCGGAGGCGGTAATGATATCTTCTCCTTTCTTTGTTCCCAGGTAGGGATGTTCCCGGGGCGAGATGACCTGCGATGGATCATCCGGCAATACGATGTCACCCCCGTCATAATCCCGGTGGATCAGGGGGCGCACGTCCTTTCCGCTGCAATCCGGGGCCGTATCGACGTGCGAGCAATAGCAGATCACCGGCACCTGCCGGGTGGTATTCGCCGGTAGGGTGGCATAAACATATCCGAACTCATCCAGTCCCGCATCCGCAATGCCCATTTCCTGCAGTTCCTGCACCAGCAGGCGGCTCAGGTCTTTCTGCTTTTCGGTGGAAGGATGGCTCTTCGAGCCCGGATCGCTTTGGGTATCGACCTGTACATAACGGAGAAATCTTTCCGCGACCGTAAATGAATAATTTTCAAACATGTTCGTAAATTACCTGGCGAATATAAAAGAATATAACAATTAACCATGCCGGAACCGGTCACAAAAAAGCCCTTGATACGACAGCCCTGGCTACGACTCCTGCTGTTCGGCCTGGGATTCTTCCTGGTCACCCTGATCGTCGCCATTCCCGCCGGCCTCGCGATCCTCTATGCCAACCAGCAGACGGTGACCAAAGACCTTACCCGCACGCTGCCGGATCTACTGAAAGGGAATTTTTTATGGCTGGTGGTCGTGATGGAATGCCTGGTCAGCGTTATCACGGTGTGGGTCTTCCGGGTATTCGTGGACCGGAAAAGTCTGCTAAGCCTGGGGCTGGATGGAAAGGGGTTCGGGGCGGAGGCCGTGACAGGCCTGCTGATGGGACCGGCCCTGCTGGGCATCAGCTCCCTCTTACTCTTTCTCAGCGGGCACCTGGAGTGGGTGGACCTGAGCTGGGACGCTACTTCGCTGACGATCTCCCTGGGCTTGCTGGTGATGATCGCTTTCGGGGAGGAATTAGTGTTCCGGGGCTATGTCCTGGGCAATCTCCTGGAATTATTTCCCAATAAGTGGATTGCGCTGGCCGTCAGCGCCTTCCTGTTCGCCCTTTTTCACGTGACCAATCCCGGTATGAACAGCATGGCCTTCGCCAATCTTTTCTTAGCGGGCCTCCTGCTGGGCATCAATTATATCTATACGAGGAATCTCTGGTTCTCCCTCTTGTTCCATATCAGCTGGAATTTCTTCCAGGGCCCCCTGCTGGGCTTCAACGTGAGCGGCATGCACCTCCCCTCTCTATTGCAGATAGAGACAAAAGGCGACCTGCTCCTCACCGGCGGAGAATTCGGCCTGGAAGGTTCCGTACTGAACACGGCTGTGTCCGTCATCGCGGTCATGATATTAGCCTGGGCCTTCGAAAGAAAATACAATGCCCGGCCTTCGATCACCGCACCGGCAAGTCCTGTGAATACGCCCGTTAAGGCATAATAATGCGCGAAGCGCCGGCGCCGATGTCCACCAGTTCCAGGTCGAAGATAAGCTCTTCGCCTGCCAGGGGATGATTGGCATCCAATATGACGACATCCGGCTGAACTTCTACGATCACCACGGGGATCTGCTGGCCCGAGCCATTGCTCATATTGAGGCGCATTCCTATTTCAGGGTTCATATCGGGAGGGAAACGATCTCTGGGGAAGTCCATCACCATCTGGGGATCCTTCGGACCGTATGCCTCTTCCACGGGGATCTGGATCGTCTTTTTCTGACCCACGGCCATGCCCATCAGGCCATCGTCGAATCCTTTGATCACCATGCCACTACCGACCTCGAATTCCAGGGGCTCGCGGCCTTCGGAACTATCGAATGTAGTACCATCCGTAAGGCGTCCATGGTAGTGAACCTTTACCGTATCACCAGCTTTAACTTGTTGCATAAATTCAGCGCTTAATTTTTAATGTTATCCCCTGAATAGGGACACTCCCGCAAGGTAGGATAAATAATTATATTGCAGCTCATACCGGCCCGGCCGGCCTAAAATTCAGCCTATGCGTATCAGCTTCCTTTTTTTTAGCCTGGCCTTGCTAGCAGGCACTCTCACGGCCCGCCCGGGACCCATCGCCGGGCCCATTCTCACCGGCGCCGACCAGCTATCGCTGTACCTTCCCTTATTGAAGGGGAAGGCGGTAGCCGTCTTCGCCAACCAGACCTCCATGGTCGGCAGATCCCACCTCGTGGACACCCTCCTGCAATGCGGTATCCGCATCAAAAAAATATTCGCTCCCGAGCATGGTTTCCGCGGTGCGGCGGATGCAGGAGAGCAGGTCAGCAGCCAGACAGATGCCCGTACCGGACTTCCCATTGTCTCCCTCTATGGCAGTAAGCTCAAACCCTCCCCCTCCGACCTCCGGGATGTGGACATCCTCCTGTTCGACATACAGGACGTCGGCGTCCGCTTCTATACTTATATCTCCTCCCTGCAAGGCTATCTCGAATCGGCCGTTGAAAGCCATCTGCCCCTGGTCATCCTCGACAGGCCCAACCCCAATGGATTCTATGTCGACGGCCCCGTCCTGGATATGAAATTCAAGTCCTTTGTCGGCATGCAGCCAATCCCCGTCGTATACGGCATGACCATTGGCGAATATGCGAAGATGCTGCTGGGCGAGCAATGGGTCCCCAACGATCATTTCGCCGTCACCGTGATACCCTGCAAAAATTACACCCACAACAGCCGCTACTCGCTGCCGGTGAAGCCCTCCCCCAATCTTCCGGATATGCAATCTGTGTACCTTTATCCTTCCCTTTGTTACTTCGAGGGAACGGCCATCAGCCTGGGACGGGGCACCGATAAACCCTTCCGGCAATTCGGGCATCCTTCTTTTCCCAAAGACCTCTATTCCTTTACGCCTGCCAGCGTGGAAGGGGCGCGCAATCCACCCCTGCTCGGGAAGACCTGCTACGGTTATGATCTCAGTAAAATTGACGTGGAAAAAGAGACAGGCCGCCGCCTTTCCCTGAAATGGCTGATAAAAGCCTACCGGCTTTACCCGGATAAGGACAGCTTTTTTCTCAAGGGAGGCGCATTTTTCAACCGGCTGGCCGGCACCGATGCCCTGCAGCGGCAGCTGAAAGAAGGAAGGACGGAAGAGGAGATACGAAAGAGCTGGGCGCCGGGGCTCGACCGGTTTAAAAAGATCCGTAAAAAATATTTACTCTACGGGGATTTCGGCTCCTGATAGCTTTATTTTTGCGCCATGTCTGACCATCCCTCTCTTTCCCGCCTCCGCATCGTCTTCATGGGTACGCCCGAGTTCGCCGTGGCTTCCCTCGACGCACTGCTAAAGGGAGGATGCAGGATCGTGGGCGTCCTCACGGCCCCGGATAAGCCGGCTGGCCGGGGCATGCAGCTGACAGAAAGCGCCGTAAAAAAATATGCCCGGGAAAAAGGGCTCCATATCCTGCAGCCGGAAAAATTAAAGAACCCGGAATTCCTGGAAGCATTACGTTCCTTGCAGGCGGACCTGCAGGTGGTGGTCGCCTTCCGCATGCTGCCGGAAGCGGTATGGAACATGCCCCCGATGGGTACGATCAATCTGCACGGCTCCCTCCTGCCGCAATACCGGGGCGCCGCGCCTATCAACTGGGCCGTCATCAACGGGGATAAAGAGACGGGCGTAACGACCTTCAAATTGCAGCACGATATAGATACCGGGGATATCCTGTTGCAGGAGCGTTTCCCCATTGGCGATAAAGAGACTGCGGGAGAAGTGCATGACCGCATGAAAGAGATCGGCGCCGCTTTATTGCTGAAGACGGTCATCGGACTGGCAGAGGGGACGCTCAGGGAGATCCCCCAGGAAGGATCCGCCGTCCCTCTTCGCCATGCCCCCAAGATCTTCACGGAGACGGGCAGGATCGATTGGAGCAAGCCCGTCACGGAAGTATATAACCTCATCCGTGGCCTCTCCCCCTTTCCCGGCTCCTTCACCTACCTGAATGGCAAGCTGCTGAAAATATACCGGGCGGATAAAGAGGTCCGTACTCCTTCGGTCGCCCCCGGGGAGATAGATACCGACAAAAAAACATATTTGAAATTCGCCTGTCCGGACGGGTTCATCCTGCTGGAAGAAATTCAGCTGGAAGGAAAAAAGAAAATGAAGATCGAAGATTTCCTGAGAGGACACCGGTTTGCATAGATGGACGCCTGTTGGGTCCAGGCTCAATACCTGACCTCAGCGGCGAACTTACCCTCGCCCTGTCCCAGCTCATTGGCGGCGGCATTGCTGATGCGGATCACCAGCCCCGTGCTCTCCTTCATATCGGGCAGCTGTCCCAGCACTTTCGCGTAGATCGTTTTACCCACTGGAGGGAGGGTGACCTTAATGATCGTTCCCACAGGCACATTATTCATCAGCGCATAATATTTACCATCCTGCCAGCCGCTGGTGCTCTTGAAAGTGCCGGCCGTTCCGCTGACAAATTTGCCGCCATCGGTATATTCGGAGAGGAAGGCTCCTCCGTTGAAATGAATGGAGGGTGCGACTGCGTTGTTGTTGGTGGCGGTATTATTGGAGGGCTTGTTCTCTTCCGGTCTTTTCTCTTCCGGCTTCTTTTCTTCTTTCTTCTCTTCCGGTTTCTTCTCCTCTATCTTCTTTTCCTCCGGTCTCTTCTCGTCGGGTTTTTTCTCTTCGGGCTTCTTTCCTTCCGGTTTCTTCACTTCACCAGACTCCGTGACCTTATCTGTGGTCATCGCCAGCGGAGCGTTCCCGCCCGCGGTAGCCAGGGCCGACAAGGCGGTCTTTACCTTCAGGTAGCCCACGATCAGGTGCATACCGGCCTTCACCTGGTCCTTATTGATATTATTCCATTTCTCCAGGCTGGGGATCGGCACTTTATTATGGTTCACGCTGATGCGGTACATCCATTCCTTCTCCTGGATAATATGATAAAGGGGGAGCAGCGACTCACCCGCCAGCTTCTGACCCGTCTGTGAAAAATTGACAGCGGTCAAAGGGATCTGTACGGTTTCACCGATGACGAGGGGCTTTGTCATGGCCGTGGTATTGAAAGCAGCGATGTCTTTGGGAGCCAGGTTATACATTCTTCCGATACTGTACCAATTCTCTTTGGCCACCACGGTATGGGTCAGGTACAATTTGCCGGTCTGCCCCTGTATGATGAGCTCATCGGATTGGGATCGGACAGATTTTACAAAAAACAAGCTGATCAGTAAAAAAGCAAGGGCCGTTGATCGCATAGCGTTATCTTTTAACCAGTTTCGCAGCAAAGATGCGTAATTATCTCCATTTAATTCCGTTTTAAGATACGCCAGTCCTTTGGATAATAATTATTGATGCGTCCCGGCAGGACCTTTATCCAGCCCAGGTTATGTCCTTCATATTGCACCAGGGCCCAGCCCCGCAGGGGCGTGTCTATCCGGATCTCATCCTTCCGCAGGTATTGGATCGCCTCTTCCTCCGACAGGCCGATGGTAGGAAGGTCCTTACGGATCAGCGTACTCAGCGCCAGGTCATGCTCCGGTATGAACTCCTTTGCGCCCGGTTTGCCTGCCAGGATCCCTGCCTGCCGGATATAGCAGGAGGACTGCAAAAAGCCCAGGTCTTCGGCCAGCGGCGCCGGTAAGCTATGTACGTATTCGTTATGGTAGAAGAACAGCAGGGGCTCTTCCTGCCGGACCCAGGCGCGCAGCTTGTCTTCATCCTGCCGGGTCAGCTTGCCCGCCAGGGGCTTTTTATTTTTAGGATAGCGAAAAATGTCCCCTTCATTTTTTCGTACGGCGGCGATGAAAAATCCTTCTCCTTTCAGCCTGTCAGGATAGAACCGGTATCCATATCCCCCTTTCTCACCCGTGGTCTCGACGATGTTCCAGCTATCCTCTACCTGTAGCCGGCAGCTGCTGGCCGGCAGTTCCCGCAGCATCCAATCCAGGATCTCCTCGTCCTCTTCCCTCGAATAGGAACAGGTGGAATAGATCAGGACGCCTCCCTGCCGCAAGGCCGGCCAGGCGTCAGCCAGGATCCGCTGCTGGCGCTGACTGCAGAGCTGCACGTTCTCCGTGCTCCACTCCCCGATGGCCTCCGGTTCGCGCCGGAACAGCCCGCTCCCGCTACAGGGAGCGTCGATGACGATCACGTCGAAATAATTTTCCATCCGCTGGAAATCCCGGGGATCGTTGTTGGTGACGACGACATTGGCGCCGCCCCATTTCACCATATTTTCCTGCAGGATGGCGGCCCTGGCGCGGATCACTTCGTTGCTCACCAGCAGGCTGTCCGCGGAGATCAATGATTGAAGGAGCGTGGACTTTCCGCCGGGGGCCGCGCAGAGGTCCAATACGCGCAAGGGCCGGGACAGGTCCGCTGTCTGTCGCAGGGCCTGCTCCAGGAACATGCTCGATGCTTCCTGCACGTAATAGGTGCCGGCATGGAAGAGGGGATCGAAAGTAAAAGAAGGACGCTGCGCCAGATAATACCCGTAGGAGGACCAGGGCACCCGCGCGGGCCCGCCCGCATCTCCGGCACTGCGCCCCGCCACCGCATCTCCGGCCCCCGTCTTCCACGGATTCAGCCGGATAGAGGTCACCTGCTGCCCGCCCGCATGCACCTCTTCGAAGGCCGCGGCATCATAGCCCGGGACGCCTTCCAGGGAAGCCAGTAATGCTTTCGGCAAAGGCGGATGCGGGTGCTTCATAAAGGCAGTTTCGACAATTCAGTGATCCTCGCCAGGTGATGGTCGTCATGGTCGGCCACGAAGAGGAAGAGATCCATGGTACGCATGGGCGTTTTAAGCCGGGGGTGCAGCGACGACTTGAATACGGTCTTTTCATCGATGGCTGCCAGCAGGGCGATGGTCGTTGCCCTTACCTGCCGGAAACGCTGCAACAGCTCTTCCAGGGCCGTATCATTATGACCGGCGAAGCTCGTCCTGTTATTCTGCAGATCGGTGGGGCTCAATTCGGGCCTGCCGGCGACGATATCCTCCAACCGCTGTTGCCACAAGGGTTCCAGGTCGCTTAAGTGCCCGATATTTTCCTTGATGGACCAGGTATTCTCCACCTTGCGGGCCAGCAGATCCGGGGCGATGGACCGTATCTTTTCTTCCAGCCTTGCCGGCGTGCCGCTCAGCCGCTCGACGATCGAGGGGAATATATTCTGGGTGGTCGTAAAATCGAAACTTCTATCGAACCATTTTACCTGCTCCATAGCCGTAATTTTCTGCAAGGTATCGCAAATCGCTCACTTCACCGTGATCGTCCTGCGCTGCGAGGTATGCGCGCTGAAATATCCCAGCGCCCCGCCCTGTATATTCGTTACGGGGTTAGCGGGCAGATTGCTCCCGTTGCCCAGGGCGGACTCGTCCACGCTGAACCAGTATTTATAAACCGCCGTGTCGATGCACTGCATTTCCACCTGCACCTGGTCGTTCGGGTGCAGGGTGCTGTCCGGGTCGGGCCGCAGCAAGGGCCACTCGCTTAGCCGTCCATCGCTGAAATCGTCATTGTTCGCATACAAGGTCTTATCCAGGGCTCCGTTGATCACCTGGTCGAATCGATAGCAATTGCCCTTACCTGCCGGATCGGTAAATACGGGCACCACGGTCAATACGTCTTTCGACCAATTGAACACTTTCGTAATGTAAAGGCTGTCGAGGGACACCCGCTGGGGCATTACGGAAGACGAGGTATAATGCTGATCGCCGATGCTAACGTCCAGGTAATAGGTATGGCCTTCCAGGCCCTGCAATCCCGGCGACGCCGTCTGATACTGACCAGGCGCGCCCTCCTGCAAGGTCTCCGTATTACCCGCGTCGTCGCGAAGGGTCACCCTGGCCCCGCTGACCCCCCGGAACGTATAGGCGTCGTTGACCCCGCCCGTTCGGCCGATGGAGACCTGGTAAGGGCCGGGCATGTTCGTGACATTGCCTTCGATGACATATTTTTCCGAGGCCGTATGAAGATCCAGGTCGATGACCTTCTCGCAGGATGCCAGTAACAGGGATGCGGATAAGCAGGCGGCGATCCCCGCCGCGGTCATTCTTTTCATGTTCTTAAAATTTAAAATTGTAGCTGATAAATGGTACGGCCCCGAATAAAGAGGTCTGCACGGCTTCCGTCTTGCCAGGGTCCGTTTTATTATCGCGGAATTGGATGATATAAGCGTTACTCCTCGAATAGGCGTTATAGACGCCGAAGGCCAGTTCGGAAGAAAAATGTTTACGTTGTTTGAGCAGCACGGTGGCGCTAAGGTCAAGCCGGTGATAGGCAGGCATGCGATAGCCATTCCGTTCGGCATAATAATAGAGCGTGCGGCCGTCCGTCCGGTATTTGCCGCTGGGAAAGCTGACGGCATTGCCTGTATTGTAGACCCAGTTGCCGGAGATCGTCCATTTGCGGTTAAGCTGGAACATGCCCACCACGGAAATGTCATGCGTCCTATCCTGGAAGGCCCGGTACCACTGATCATTATTAATACCATCGATCTTCCTTTCAGACCTTGACAGGGTATAGCCGATCCATCCCGTCAGTCGTCCTTTCTTCTTGCGCACCATCCATTCGATCCCGTAAGCGCGGCCTTTCCCGTACAGCAATTCCGATTCGATGTTGTCGGTGCTTTCCAGGTTGGCGCCGTCCCGGTAATCGATCTGGTGCTCCAGGGCTTTATAATAGGTTTCCACGGTGATCTCATATTTATCGTCGCGCAGGTTCTTATAATAGCCCAGGGATACCTGGTGGGACCGCTCGGGCTTTACCTGTGCATTGCTGGTCACCCAACGGTCCGTAGGGAAGCCCGCATTCGAAGCAGAGATCAGGTGCATGTTCTGGGAATTGCCGGCATAGGAGACCTTCACGGACGTAGCGGGATTCAGCTGATAGCTGAAGGCAGCTCTGAACTCCGGGGTCACCCAGGTTTTCACGATCTTATAACCTCCGCCGGCGATGGGCCCTGTCTGAGGCTGCAACGGGTCAAGGCTATCATAGGCGCTGAAAGCCGTCACCCTGAACCCATAAGCGATATTCAGCCTGTCCGTCGCCTTCCAGTCATTGCTGACATAGGCGGCATTTTCCAGCGCATAGCGGTGGCGAAAGCTCGTATCGTTCACGCCGCTCTTGCCGTTGCCGGCATTCAATATGCCGGGATTCAGGGTATGAAAGATCGTATTGATGCCAAAACGGAGATTGTTCCGCGGGTTGAGGAAATACTGCAGCTCTTCCTTGACATTCAGGTCCCGTAGCTCCGAAGTGACGCTGAAGCTGCTGCCGTTATTATTAAATCGCATCTTATAATTATAATCGCTGTAGATAAGGGAGGTATTCGAGAATAGGCGGGGGCCGAAGCGATGGTTCCAGCGGAGCGTACCCGTAGCATTCCCCCAGTTGATGCCGAAGATATCGGCGCTGGACATATTGTCCCTTCCGAAATAGGCCGACAGGTAAAGCCTGTCCCGGTTACTGAGCGCAATATTGAACTTGGCGTTCAGATCATAGAAATAAAGACTGTTCTTGTTCTTGGTGGAATCTCCCGACAGTTTCAGGAACATATCCGCATAGGTGCGCCGGGCCGTGAGCAGGAAGGAAGACTTGTCCTTTTCAATCGGGCCTTCCACATTCACTTTTGCGGAGATCAGCCCGATGCCGCCCGTCACGTGGAAGTCCTGGTTGTTCCCCTCGTTCATGCGGACGTCCACCACCGAGGACAATCGTCCTCCATACTGTGCGGGCATGCCTCCCTTGTATAAGGTCACGTCCTTGATGGCATCGGCGTTGAAGGTGGAGAAGAATCCCAATAAATGCGAGGCGTTGTAAACGGGCGCCTCATCCAGCAGGATCAGGTTCTGATCGGAGGAACCGCCGCGTACGGTCAGGCCGCTATTGCCTTCGGCAGCTGCCTTGACGCCCGGCATCAATTGCAGGGTCTTCATCGGGTCACGTTCCCCGAAGAGCACGGGGATATCCTTCATCTCCTTCGCCGTAATATGCTCGACGCCCATTTGTGCGCTGCGGATGCTACGGCCCCTGGTCTGCGCCGTCACGGTCACATCCTGCAATTGACCCCCTTTTTCTTCCAGCAGGGTCACCAGTTGAAGGTCCTTGCGGAGATCCACCTCCAGGGACTGCTGTTCGCGGCCCACCGCCGTAACGACGAGGGTATAGTGGCCTTCCGGGAGGGTAATGGAATAAAAGCCGTAATCATTGGTGGTGACACCCGCGCCCATGCCTTCCACCAGCACGCTGGCGCGTATGATGCTCTCGCCGGAGGCCCGGGCCCGCACGGACCCGCTGATAGTGTGCTTTACCTGCGCGGCCAGCGGTAGCGCGGCGGCGCCTAAAAAGAAAATAAATAAGAGTCGTCGAATAGAGTTCGTTGGTGAGCGCATAGAATATGTTTTTAGATCCGCACGGCGACGCCGGCTGTGAATCCGAAATAGAGACCGTAGCTGTCGGAATTGTTCTTTGTTTTGTTCCACAGGTAATGTGACCGGAGGTCGATGCCCTGCCCTTTATTGGAGTAGAAGTAATTGAAGTCCGGACCTGCGAAGAGCTCCAAACGACGGGTCAGGTGACAGGCAGGCAGGACCCGGAGGGTCGATCGTAAAAGATCCCCGTTCTTAAAATCCGTCAGCCCGCCGGTGACCAGCTCTATGTTCAACCGGAAATAAGGACCTGACAGCAGGTGCGCTCCTAATCCCGCTTCCCAGGCGGCCAGTTCGCGCCGGCCCTTGTGATTGTAGCCGATGCCCGCGATCCCGTAGAGATTGCGTCCGCCCGACCGGAAGGAAGCCAGGGTGGTCAGGGTCTCATCCGTGCTGACGCCGACGGACAATTCTCCTTTTTTGATAAAGTTAAAAATGGCGATGGGATTGTCGCTGCTGTCCGCGATATTGATGAAGCCGGCGATCTGGACGCCCCTGACCTTTTTGGCGACATTGATGAAGCCCGCCACCTGCGTTGTAACGTCCGCCGACCGGTTGACAAAGCCGCCCACCTGGACGCCTGCATTCGCGGCGGTATTGACAAACCCCGCTACCTGGACACCCGATGCATCCCGGCGGCAAATATTACCGAAGCCCGCGATGCTGGTCCCGCGGCTGCTGCCGAGGACATTCGCAAACCCACCCACTTGCAGTCCCGCCGCCGTATCCAGTACGACATTCACCATACCTGCCAGAACGAGCCCCCGCTCGGCCTTCGACAGGCCCGCGATCGCATGTAAGGACAGATCGTTCGTGCAGGTGTCTGCGCGCCGCCCGTTGGTGCTCAAAGGATAAATGAGCCCGATATTATAGTTTCTGCTTTTGCTGCCGGATGTCTGTGCCCCGGCTTCGGTCATGCTGCATTGACAAAGCAGGAGGACCGTGATGATCTTGCCGATCATTTTCAATAAGTAGTAAATAGAATGTTCCATGTGGGATAGACAACCTGAGGAACATTCACCCCTATGCGCTCCTTAAAAAAAGTTGACGCCTAAGTGCCAGCCAAGCCAGGCCAGCCCGTTGCCGCCGGCGGAAAAAGAAGGATAGTCCCCATTCGGCAGGCCGGATCGATAGCCTTCGCCGGCGGAAAAACGTTTGGGATAAAAAAGGGAGATGGCAGGGCCCGTAAACAAAGACAATTTCTGTCCCAGCATTAGTTGCAGGGAAGGCTCCAGCCGGTACAGGTTGGGAATATCCTTCCAGGTGCCCAGGTAAAAGGAATGTATCGTCCCTTCCAGGCTGAAAGACAGCCGGGACCGTTGGCCCGGCAATGTCCTGGTCAGCGGCCATTCCCGGCCGAACCCGAATCCCAACGCATATACCTGACCGTTTCGGAATAGGTCCGCCCCCGCCAGGAGGATACTATAGAACTTACGGCTCCCCGTTTTGTAGGACAGGGTGAAGGGCAACAGCTCGTTGGTGGACAGGCTGATCCGGCGGCGGCCATTGCGGACGATATTGATCAGCCCGATCATATAGCCGGAAGAAGTATCGGCAATATTCACCAGTCCGACCTGCACACCTTTCAGGTGCCCTGCCCGGTTGAGGATGCCGCTGCATTGCACCCCCTTTAAATCCCCCTCTGTGATATTCACCAACCCGGCCGCCTGCACGCCGGAGAAACTGCCTTTTACTTTATTGACGAGACCCGCTGCCTGCAAGCCTTTCACGGAATCGAGGTCCTGGTTATAGATCCCCGCCACCTGCAGGCCGCGTACGTTTCCGCCCGCCACATTGAAAATGCCGGCCGCCTGCACATATCTCACTTCCTTTTTATCGATATTGAAAATACCTGCTACTTCCAGGCCGTTGATCCCGGCCGTGTAGCCGCCCAGGACGTTCAGGGAGAACTTATTGATCACCTGGCTTCCCATGTGTCCATGTGTTCCCAATCCCGGGGTCAGCGAGAACTGAACGGGCTTGTCGGCAAAAAAATTCATCAGGTTCATGCTCTGAACGATCGCCCGCGAGGAAAGGAAAAATTTTCCCAGCCAGGTCTTTTCCACACGATTGGTCACCGTAAAAGGCGTCAGCTCGGCCACCTGCTCCCGCACGATGGCCAGCCTGAACTCACGGTCAGGGCCCGGCGCGAGGTAGACCACCGTATCGCGGTACAGCTGTTTGCTGACGACCAGGGTCGTCCCAGTGTTCCGTTCCTTCAATCGCAATCTGAAAAAGCCATTGGTATCCGTCAGGGCGGATACCAATTGATCGCTTTCGTAGAGGCTTACGTCATTCAGCAGTTCGCCCGTCTCTTTATCATATACGGACCCGCTGACGGTGATGATCCGTGCCGGCGGCCCCGTTGCTTTCCGAAGGATGATGATATAGCGTCCGCTTTCCTGGAACTCATAATTGCCTCCCAGCAATTTTTCCAGCACCTGCCGCAGGGGCCTGGCTTCGGCACTGACATCCACGATGCTGTCCCCGGAAAGGATATTCGTATTATAGGAAAAAAAGAAGCCGCCTTTCCGCCCGATCTCTTCCAGGGCCCGCGTCAGCGAAAGACGGCGGATGGACAGCGAGATCTTTTTATCGAGCTTACCCTGCGCCCGCGCCGTAATAGGACCGGCACATAACAACAAACAGGATACCGCAACGATCATTCTTCTCATATC
>Ga0307517_10004573_pt1 | contig 21213 bp, 12 predicted proteins | sample 23_EM_MG_FD_194515 | JGI IMG/M metagenome (GOLD analysis project Ga0307517, IMG submission 194515) | Populus trichocarpa ectomycorrhiza microbial communities from riparian zone in the Pacific Northwest, United States - 23_EM | ecosystem: Host-associated > Plants > Roots > Unclassified | place...
ACATTGAGTAATCACGCTTTTTTTTTTTTTTTACATCTCTGCAAAAAAGAAAATTATCCATCCTAACTTCTCATTTAGATCTCAAGGAGCAGTAATCAATAATAGTCACGACTCACGACATTAGATGCCTTTGCATTAAGGAACGTGGAAAAGATTCGATCAATATTCACTCAAATGCCGCCCAAAACAATATTAGTGCACAGTAAAGAACCTCAAAAGCAGCTATTTAAAGTTTATTTAGAACCTCCCTCGTAATCCAATGTGGAATCTACAGTGTAAACTACCTGTTTGTTATTACGGTTATTTTGAAAGATATATTTTTTTTAAAAATATACTAAAATAGTATTTTTTATTCTTTAAAATTTATTTTTAATATTAATATATAAAATCGATAGAATTTAAATTAAAAAAGTTAATTTAAAATAAATAAATAAAATTTAAATTTTTAAATTTGTTTTTTTTAACAAACAAACTAATGATGAATAAAGACCAAAAGCGAAGAGGAAATCACGTCTTGTCCGACAATCTGGAGACGCCACGTGGAGTACCCGAGCGTCGTGGATCCCACGATGACGTGGTCGAGGAGAGGCAGCGTTTCTATGTGGACATAGGAAGTCTTTTTTAGAGCGAGAAAACAAATTAATAATAAAAAAATGATTATCGTAGGCAGAGAAAGAAACGAAAACGGGAAAGAAAGAGAGATATAGAGCGAGAAACAAGGCGCGGAGTGGCCGTCCAAAAACAGCAGTCGAGTAGAGAGAGAGGAATTTTCTTGATTAACTCATAACAATAATAATCATAAAAAATAATCGTCATTCTATTATCCTTTTTTTCCTTCTTCCTGGTTTACTTTCTCATAATCATAGCCGAAGTCGCGTTTCCCTTTTTTAGGGCTAAAAAATTTCACATTTCCCCTAGAAATTTTTTAAAATTAAGTAAAAACAGCAAGACACAAAACACGAACGGAGAAATTAAATCCCCCAGATCTTGCTGCCCATAAATCCCGACTCCGATCATTCCTCTCCCATTCAAGCTCAATCGATTCAATTTCTTCGTTTTATTTATTTTCTTTCGTTAATTATTTTAATTCCGAGCCAGGGAAGGAGAGCCATAGAGATCCTTGTAGATATTTATCAGTATTAGCATTGTAATATTCTGGAACAAGGCTTTGGATCTGGTGAAACTGAATTGAATCGTCGTCCGTCAGTCGTCGTCGTCGGATGAGAGGGAATCGTAGAAGAGAATTGAAAGTGAGAAAACGATGAAATGGGTAACATTGCTTAAGGATATAAAAGAGAAGGTCGGTTTAACTCACTCTCCATCTTCTAGTTCACCAGCTACCACTGTTCCTCCTCCTTCATCGCCTGCTTATTCACACAATGCTTCCTCTTCTTCCACTTTCCAAGACTTCTCTGCATCTCCTTCCAGGTTCTTTTCTCTTCCTTTTTTAAAAAATATTTTATATTTATCATACATGTTCATCGCTTATTTATTTGTTTAGTATATGATTGATTTGGTGCGTTTTTAGTTTCACATTTGAAATTGAAGCGTAATCAGCGTTGACTGCTCTTGAATTTTGATCTGTAAGCGGATTAGATGAGCTCTGTTGACTATTGTTTTGTAAATACGACTTGGCGATTTGTTGTTTTTGATTAAGCAATACATTCTTAAATTAGTAATATCCAGTAGCGATGCACAAATTTATGTATTGAATTGATTTTATTTTTTAGGGAAAATATGGATAAAGTTTTTAGATTCTAAAGGTCTAAGATATAACAAGACTGTGATAGACTATGCCTAATGTAGAATTGATGATGATCTCTCTCTCTCTCTCTCTTTTCAAAACTAGTATGAAGGAGCTTTATAATTCAAATAGGCGAATCGTGGATGGTATTAGTTTACAAAGTAAGCAATGATGACATTTTCTGGGATCGAAGCTTGGTTGTTGTTGTGTCTGTTGTTTTCCTGGTGACTTTTAGTTCACCATTAGTTACCAGAATACCTCATACTGCAAGGATTTGCATCAAGGTTTAGCATTTGGCGAGGTGTGTGTTGGGCACTGACTCAATGATAACTGGACTATGAATGCTTTCAAAATGCAATGCTGTTATTGTTTGGATTAGTTCCGGCAGATCTTTCGCCATAAATGTTTCCCTCTCTCTAGTAAATGTCTATACTGATAATACCTTGTGCTTGTGCTTTCTTTTCTATCATACAAGGGATGCTGATGCTGCAATTTTTGTTACTATGTTCATAGCAGGAATTTATAGGATCAAGTTGTCTCTGTATAAAGTTGCACTTGAATCTATGAAAACCTTAATATTTGTAATCTCAAAAGATCTCATGCTTCACCATAGTTTATCAACTTTAATTAGCAGTTTTAACCCTTTTGCATTATTTTACCAGACTTAGGCGAAGTTAAATCATAAGATTCACCAGCTTTCTGGTTGTCAATAATGCATATCTGTATCTTCCTATCTTGATATTCCACCCTAAATCTAGTCTTATTACTCTATGATCTATACCGTTGTAAATATATGGATTTACATGTTGTAAGTTTCTGATCTATTACCACATTCAAGCTTACCATTTCACACCAGTGTAAACGTTTGTGTTCCTTTTTTTTCTTTCCCTGTTTCCCCCCCTATGAAATGCAGAGATAGACATGAGTTGGAATTGGACTTCAAGAGATTTTGGGAGGAGTTCCGCTCATCCAGCTCCGAAAAAGTTCGTGATTCCTGTCTTTTTTACTTGCCATCCTTTTTTTTGATATCTCATCACTGTTTTCCCGCAATTTATCATTACTTGTAAAACAAATAGTGATTGCTGATAGCTCTTTCATTGCCTATGCAGGAGAAAGAAACGGCCTTGAATTTGACTGTAGATGTTTTTTGTAGATTAGTGAAGCAGCACGCTAATGTAGCTCAATTAGTCACCATGTATGGACGGTCTTCCACTTTTGATTTGCTGGACTGGTTTTAGCTTTCTTTTGCCATTATTTAATTCATAGTACTTGTAAGATTGTCATTTGCAATAGAAGGATTAAAAAGATCATGTTAGGCATGCTGTGTTTGTGGTTATTCCACGCATCTGATGCAGCTGTATTATTGAATTTTCAAGAATTAATTTACATCAAGGCAACAATTACAGGATATTATAGTGTTTAAGTTTTACTTTAGATGTACTACTTTAAGTGACTTTAGAGGTGTTTCTATGTCTGTGGTTTAAAAAGAGTCATCGCTATAACATCCTTTTCCATTCTTATTATCCTTTCCCTTTCTCTTAGGAGAATTTCTTATTCTACATTGGTAGTTAACATTTCTCTTTCTATAATGAATATAGTTCTTTGTCAACAAAGAGTTGGCTAGCATTTTCATACTGATTGTTCAAACTGCACTTTCTCAATCTGTTTCCTCTGAAAAATTCAGTCTACTCTTGGCGACTATAACTCTTCTTGGATCTCATAACAACTTTAGGCACAGGATCATCCATGAAACTTATTTTGTATCCACAGAAGTTTCTATTGGCTTCCACCTTTTATTTCATTCAATAATTGTTTTTGCAAATCTATGTGATTTTCTCAGTTGCATAAGATATCCTACTTTTCTTGCTTCGTATGAATTCATGAATGCATGTCAACAGCAGCTCTGGCAGTTGTTTTTATTTATTGAATAAGATTTCTGCTTTCAGTGCTTTGCATGGTTCTTGGCACGATTGAAGATATTTGCAATTTTTGATGAATCACAGGCTAGTTGAAACACATATATTCTCTTTTGTCGTGGGAAGAGCATTTGTAACCGATATTGATAAATTAAAAATCGGCAGCAAAACAAGATCTTTGGATGTAGAGAAAGTGTTGAGATTTTTCTCTGAAGTTACAAAGGTTTGCCTCTTTTAAAAGCTTTTATCACAATGTTGTCCTTTCCTCTTTTATCCTGATAATTTGTTAATAGAAGCCATGTTCTCCCTGCCTTTTTTTTAGGATGACATCAGTCCCGGTTCAAATTTGTTAACTGCTGTTGAAGCCCTTGTATCCGGGGTATGTTTCTCTTATAATCACCAACTTGAGATAAAATAAAGAAGACAAAAAGCTTCGGGGTTGAAATTATATTTGTTTCCTTCTGTAGTCAGTGTTTGGCTAATCTGCAGTCCCTTGTCAAAAGTAAATGGAAATTGATTTTGAGTGATTGAAACTGTTTGGCTATTTAAGCTGCCTGGTAATGAGGCTAGAAAGTAATATTGTCAACTACAGGGAATTCTAACACTTGTTGTCATGCTACTTTTACTAAAGCATTTTAAGGAATTTTCTTTTTCTTTTTTTCAGCCTATTGATAAACAGTCTCTCCTTGATTCTGGAATATTATGCTGCCTCATTCACATTCTTAATGCCCTTCTGAGCACCGAAGCCAATCAAAGGCAAAAGCTCACAAACTGTGAAGGACCACTTCCACCTGAAAAAGATCAAGATGGTGCTTTAGAGCAAGTTCGCCGGCTTGAGGTAGATTTTTTTATGTGCTAGCTCTTCTGGTTGTGTTTACTAACCATATGATGTTTGACATGGTTTGGGTTAAACTTGTGTAATATCATCTCAGACACTAACACTTTTATTTGCCTTTATGTCATCTTGATCAGGTAAATAAAATTTACAGACTAGAATTAGGCATATGAAGTCTATTTTTTTCTCTTTTTTTCCATACAGGTGGAGGGAAGCGTAATGCATATTATGAAAGCATTAGCAAGTCATCCTTCAGCTGCACAAAGCTTGATTGAAGATGATTCACTTCAGTCGCTGTTTCAGATGGTTGCAAATGGGTCTTTAACAATATTTTCTCGGTATAAAGAAGGTCTTGTTCCCCTGCACAGCATACAACTTCATAGGCATGCAATGCAGGTAAATGTATAGCCTTTGGTCCATAAATGCAGTAATGGAGCTGCACATGAATCTTAAAATTATAGCCACTTAAAGAGATTCAGGCAAGCTTCATGGCTCACTGTTTGAAACTGCTTCTATCTGTTTTTGGTTGCTTCAGATACTTGGTCTTCTTTTAGTCAACGACAATGGAAGCACTGCAAGATATATACGCAAACACCATCTGGTATTGGCAACACGCAGATAAGAATTACATTAGAAAAGCATACAGTACTGTAGTTAACTTGTAATCTACATTTTCATCTGTCCCATTTTCTATATTGAAGAATATGGAATGATGGACCCTTCTGGTCTTTTCAGCAGCTTCTCTATAAAAGTTTACTGGGATTTAAGCTGTTGTTACCAATTCTCAATACTAAAGTTAACTTTGTGTTTGTATCACCTAAATCTGTCTAAAATCTGCTGACACAATAATTAGAACTTTTCTAGTTTGCTTTTATTTAGTTGAATTAAGTAATTGAAGTGGTTTTAGACAATCCTTGATATAAAAACTCTATTATCATGTATATAGGTATAAATGAACTGCAAATGAAAACCACAGAATTGTAATACACAAGCAGTTCTAACTAGAAGATTATTGATGCGAAATGAGAATCACAGGGCAAATGCATGCAATTGGTTCGCCACAGTTCTTTTTTGTTTTTTTGGATAAGAAGTGACAAATTGCAGGGGGTCGCCATTAAATCATTTTACAAAGACAACAAGAGATCATAGTTGTACATCCATTTCATGCTCTTAACTTTTGACCAAGTGATCTGTTCATGCTTTTCCTGTAATAATGCATCCTGGAATTAGTAGTGTATTGTGTACCGTTAACCTTTTGCATGTGATGTATCCCAGTATATCCTTTGGTAGCTAACTATATACCCTTCTCTGTGAAGTCATCAATTGGAATAAACTTTGAGACAGTACTGTAGGCTTTTGTCTGTTGACCTAATTTTGAACATCTTGACAATTTTGAAACATGCCTTTGTTGTCCTAAAACTAACCTTGTTTTGGAAGTGTGTTGTTACTCTAGTCATGACATAGAATTTAGCCATTCTTTTTGCTAGTGAAGCTTTTATTGAACAAAAAACCCTTGTCAGTGTCTTGTTTCTGGTTATAATAACTTGTGTAGTTTGTTGTCTTGTTTTATTTTCTACAGATCCTGCTCATTGGGTGATATCTCTGTTTCATGTGCAGATAAAAGTTCTTTTAATGGCAGTTAAAGATTTCAATCCAGACTGTGGTGATTCTGCCTACACCATGGGCATTGTGGACTTGTTACTTGAATGTGTGGAATTGTCATACAGACAGGGTAATGTGGCCAGACGTTTTACTTCTTGAATTCCATAAGATCAATGGGTCAAAATTCTGTGGTCTTGACTGCTGAAACAAGATGTAAAATATATTAATTTATTGTTCCAGAATAATCTGGAATTCAGATTATTTTGAGCTCTAAAATTGTTATATGTATGTTACCGCTTATTTTTTGTACAATTTTGAATTGTAGAAGCTGGTGGTGTCAGGCTCAGGGAAGACATACATAATGCCCATGGCTATCAGTTCCTTGTGCAGTTTGCATTGGTTCTATCCTCTTTGCCAAAAAGTCAGGACTCTCAGTCTTTTTATTCCAAGACTTCTCGTGCCTTTGATGGTATAGCAGGTATTTCTCATGTGATGAATGATGAACGAAGACAGGATTTCACAGAAAAAGAAGACCCTTCACCAGCTCAGTTATCACCTGCATTATCTAGGTTGCTTGATGTACTCGTTAATCTATCTCAAACTGGTCCTGCTGAATCTACGGCATGGCCTGGAGGCAAAAGTTCCAAACCTTCTCACACCCGCCATGGCAGAAGTCGCATGTCATCTTTAGATCGTGATGCTGATGAAAATTGGGAGAAAGACAACGGTAAAGTTAAAGACCTTGAAGCAGTCCAGATGTTGCAAGACATTTTCCTAAAGGCAGACAGTGCCGTACTGCAGGCAGAAGTATTAAACAGAATGTTTAAGATATTCTCAAGTCATCTTGAAAACTATAAGTTGTGTCAGCAATTACGGACGGTTCCACTTTTGATCTTAAACATGGCTGGTTTCCCACCATCATTGCAAGATATAATCTTGAAAATTCTAGAATATGCTGTGACTGTTGTGAATTGTGTTCCCGAGCAAGAGTTGCTTTCTCTTTGTTGCCTATTGCAGCAACCGATAGCATCAGAGCTGAAGCACACCATACTCTCTTTCTTTTTGAAACTTTTATCTTTTGATCAACAGTACAAAAAAGTCCTGCGAGAAGTTGGCTTACTGGAAGTTCTGTTAGATGATCTGAAGCAGCACAAGTTTATTTTGGGTCTAGAACAGCAAACTGTTAGTCCTAGTCAGTCAGAAAGAAAATCTAGCTCAAGTAGTTTCAAGAAACACATGGACAGTAAAGATGCTATTCTTTCCTCACCGAAGCTAATGGAATCTGGTGGTTCAGGGAAGTTCCCTATTTTTGAAATTGAGGGCGCAATATCTGTTGCATGGGATTGTATGGTCTCTTTAGTGAAGAAAGCTGAAGCCAGTCAAGCATCATTTCGATCAGCTAATGGTGTGACCATCGTTCTTCCTTTTCTTGTGTCTAATGTTCACCGTCCTGGGGTTCTCCGGATATTGTCATGTTTGATCACTGAAGATACTGCACAGGTATGTGAGCATGCTACGAAACTGTTAAATGTTTGAATAGTCATAATAGATTTGCATGCTCTCATGCATGTATAACTGAATTCTTTTTCTTATTAATCCCCAATAGTTTTCAGAAGCTCATGCCAAAAGAAACATTCGATTTTTATTTACCAGGCTCATCCTGAAGAACTAGGTTTGCTTGTTGAGGTTCTCAAAAGCGGAATGGTTACAAGCAGCATGGGACATCAGTATAGGCTTCAAAGTGATGCAAAATGTGACACAATGGGTGCCTTGTGGCGCATACTGGGTGTGAATACTTCAGCTCAGAGGGTCTTTGGTGAAGCCACTGGGTTTTCTCTTATGCTGACCACACTCCACAGTTTCCAAGGTGATGGAGAACAGACAGAAGAATCTTCTTTAGAGGTTTACATGAAGGTGTTCACATACCTCCTGCGCCTGATGACAGCTGCAGTGTGTGATAATGCCATTAACAGGACAAAATTGCATGCTATTATATCATCCCACACCTTTTATGATCTTCTATCCGAGTCTGGCTTGCTTTGTGTGGAATGTGAAAAGCAAGTCATACAGTTGTTATCAGAGCTTGCTCTTGAAATCGTGCTTCCACCATTCTTGTCTCCAGACAGTGCTTTGCCAACTGATATGATTGAATCTGGGTCAGCTGGTTTTCTTTTAACTAGTCCATCAGGTTTGTTTAATCCTGATAAGGAACGAGTGTACAATGCTGCCGCTGTTAGAGTTCTGATCCGCTTATTGTTGCTCTTCACTCCCAAAATGCAGTTGGAAGTACTGAACCTTATAGAAAGGCTTGCTCATGCTGGACCCTTTAACCAGGAAAACCTCACCTCTGTAGGTGCGAAATGAATTTTTTCTTGCAATCCCTCCTGTTTTATTGATTGTCTTTATTATTCTTTTGTCTGCATGTTTGCATGTCTAGCTAAACTCCCCCCCCCCAATCACTTGTGTAGACTGTGTGGAGCTTCTGTTGGAGACAATCCATCCATTCCTTCCAGGCTCATCTCCTTTGCTTTTGTACACACTGAAGATTGTGGAAGTTCTTGGTGCATATAGGTATGTCTCTGGAGAACACAATGTGTGGTTATTTACTTGACAATGATTATCCTAGAAACTAAGGTTTATATTTTTCTGATAGGTTATCTGCATCAGAACTCAGACTGCTTATTAGATACATTCTGCAAATGAGGCTTATGAAGTCAGGTCATATTCTTGTTGATATGATGGAGAGGTTGATTCTCATGGAAGATATGGCCTCAGAAAATGTATCTTTGGCACCATTTGTCGAGATGGACATGAGTAAGATTGGCCATGCTGCTGTTCAGGTGTCTCTGGGAGAAAGGTCCTGGCCTCCTTCTGCAGGTTATTCATTTGTTTGTTGGTTCCAGTTTAGACATTTCTTGAAATCACAAGTAAAGGACACAGAGCCATCAAAAGCTGGCCCTTCCAAAAGGCGTAGTAGTTCTAATGGGCAGCATATTCTCCGTATATTTTCTGTTGGTATGGCAAGCGATGATAGCACATATTATGCAGAACTTTATCTTCAGGAGGATGGTGTTCTAACCCTTGCTACTAGCAACTCTAGTGCCTTATCTTTTTCTGGATTAGAATTTGAAGAAGGCAGATGGCATCACCTTGCTGTTGTTCATAGCAAACCAAATGCTCTTGCTGGACTATTTCAAACTAGTGTTGCAAATGTGTACCTCAATGGAAAGCTAAAACACACAGGGAAACTAGGATATTCACCATCCCCAGCTGGAAAACCCTTGCAGGTCACCATTGGGACACCACAAAATTGTGCGAAAGTTAGCAAGTTGACGTGGAAACTTCGTTCTTGCTACCTTTTTGAGGAGGTGCTTACATCAGGGTGTATATGTTTCATGTACATTCTTGGTAGGGGATACAGAGGGCTCTTCCAAGACACAGACCTTCTACGTTTTGTCCCTAACCAGGCTTGTAGCGGTGGTAGTATGGCCATCTTGGATTCATTAGATGCTGACTTGCCATTGGCTACACCGAAGCTCGAAAGTACTAACAAGCAGGGGGATTCTAAAGCAGATGGTAGTGGGATTGTTTGGGATTTGGAGAGATTAGGAAACCTCTCATTGCAGCTTTCTGGAAAGAAACTTATATTTGCATTTGATGGAACATGTACTGAATCCGTTCTAGCATCTGGAGTATTCTCCTTGCTCAATCTGGTTGATCCTATGTCGGCTGCTGCCTCTCCTATCGGGGGTGAGTGAATAAAATCTGGATTTTATGTTTCAAGCAATTTATGTAGAGTTGGGGGCTGTTCCATATTAGCTCCTGCGCTCCCTCCTTCCCCCCTTGGTCATTCCTTTTATTTTTGCTTCAGGTATCCCGCGATTTGGACGCCTTCACGGAGACATCTATGTTTGTAGGCAATCTGTAATTGGTGATGCAATCCGTCCTGTAGGTGGTATGGCTGTTGTCCTGGCCCTTGTCGAAGCTGCTGAAACCAGGGATATGCTTCACATGGCTTTGACGTTGCTTGCCTGTGCACTTCATCAGAATCCCCAGAATGTGAAAGATATGAAAAAATATAGGGGATACCATTTGCTTGCTCTGTTTCTGCGTCGTAGAATGTCATTATTTGACATGCAATCACTTGAGATTTTTTTTCAAATTGCTGCTTGTGAGGCTTCATTTTCTGAACCAAAGAAGTTGGAACGCAGGCAAGCTACTTTATTACCAGCCACCTTTATGCAGGAAACTAGCTTTGAGGTGCTCAGCTTGTCAAAATTTCGTGATGAGATTTCTTCAGTTGGATCTCATGGGGACATGGATGATTTTTCTGTGCCAAAAGATTCATTTAGCCATATTTCTGAGCTAGAGAATTCTGATGTGCTAGTTGAAACTTCAAATTGTATTGTCTTGTCAAATGCAGATATGGTTGAGCATGTCTTGTTGGACTGGACTTTGTGGGTGACTGCCCCAGTTTCAATTCAAATTGCACTTCTAGGATTTCTGGAGCATTTGGTGTCCATGCATTGGTACAGGAGTCACAACCTTACGGTTCTGCGTCGAATAAACCTTGTTCAGCATTTGCTAGTCACGTTGCAGCGTGGTGATGTTGAAGTTCCTGTATTGGAGAAATTAGTGGTGTTGCTTGGGGTCATTTTGGAAGATGGATTTCTGGCTTCTGAACTAGAGAATGTGGTAAGGTTTGTGATTATGACTTTTGATCCACCTGAACTGAAACTAAGGCATCAAATAGTGCGAGAGTCTATGGGTAAGCATGTAATTGTAAGGAATATGCTCCTAGAGATGCTTATTGATCTACAAGTAACTATCAAATCAGACGAGTTACTTGAGCAGTGGCATAAGATTGTGTCATCAAAACTGGTAACGTATTTTCTTGATGAAGCTGTCCATCCTACAAGCATGAGGTGGATCATGACCCTTCTTGGTGTTTCACTTGCTTCTTCTCCCACATTTGCTCTTAAATTTCGCACAAGTGGTGGTTATCAGGGTCTAATGCGGGTGCTTCCTAGTTTTTATGATTCTCCTGATATATATTATATTTTGTTTTGTCTGGTATTTGGAAAGCCTGTGTACCCCAGACTACCAGAAGTGCGCATGCTAGATTTTCATGCCCTTATTCCAAGTGATGGAAGCTATGTGGAGTTGAAGTACGTGGAACTGTTGGAATCAGTGGTTGCGATGGCAAAATCTACATTTGATAGGTTAAGCAGGCAGTCAATGCTTGCTCATCAAACTGGCAATCTTTCCCAGGTTGGTGCTAGCCTTGTTGCAGAGCTTGTGGAAGGAAATGCAGACATGACAGGAGAGCTTCAAGGTGAAGCTTTGATGCATAAGACATATGCAGCACGCTTAATGGGAGGTGAGGCATCAGCTCCTGCTGCTGCAACTGCAGTCCTGAGATTTATGGTTGATCTTGCAAAGATGTGTCCTCCCTTTTCAGCTGTTTGCAGAAGGCCTGAATTTCTTGAAAGCTGCATCGACCTTTATTTTTCTTGCATTAGGTTTGTTTTCAGACACCCTGCAATCTGTATCCTCTTTTCTGGATGCCACGTTGACATTTTTGGAACTACTTATTTCCAATTTTAATTACTCTAGCAGTACTGTGATTGGATGAGCCTTGTTTTTCTTGCAGGGCTGCTTATGCAGTGATGATGGTGAAAGAGCTTTCTGATAAGGCAGAAGAAAAGGACTTGAATGATTGTGATGATACCAGCAGTTCTCAAAATACGTTCTCTAGCTTACCTCTTGAACAAGAAAAATCTGCAAAGACCTCCATTAGCATTGGAAGCTTCCCTCAGGGGCATGCAAGTACAAGTTCTGAAGATATGCCCATGTCCCTAAATGATTTGGCTGATGTTAAAACAGAGATTGGCATCTCTAATTCGCATGAGGAATTGAAAAAATCAGCCAAAGGTGTCCCACCTTTCCAGAACTTGGATGGGGATAATGTTGACCTGGTTTCTGCCACCTCTAGCTCAAATGAATTCAATATCCATAATGTTGATGGCAATATGCATTCCTTTCGACAGGCAGAATCCCAGAGTTCAGCTTCTCTTAATATACCAGATTCTCCTATTATATCTGAGAAGTCAAGTTCAAGAATTCCCCTCACACCATCTTCATCTCCGGCTGTTCCATTGTCATCTTGGCTTGGCAATGCGTCCCCCAATGAACACAAAGCTTCTTTACAAGCCACTCCTTCCATGGAGTCTTCTATGTCTGTTAGTGAATTCGATCCATCTGCAGGCTTGAAGTCAAGTTCCCAAGGGCCATCTTCTGCAAACTCATTTTTGGCAATTAGCTCAAAGATTCTCCTTGAAATAGATGATTCTGGCTATGGGGGGGGCCCTTGTTCTGCAGGAGCGACTGCCATGTTAGATTTCATTGCAGAAATTCTTTCTGATTTTATCACTGAGCAGATTAAAGCAGCACAGGTTATAGAGGGCATCTTGGAAACAGTACCTTTATATGTTGATGCTGAATCAGTTTTAGTTTTCCAGGGTTTGTGCCTTAGCAGACTGATGAACTTTGTGGAAAGGCGTCTTTTGCGTGATGATGAGGAAGATGAGAAAAAGCTAGACAAAATTCGATGGACCTCGAACTTGGAATCATTAAGCTGGATGATAGTAGACCGTGTCTATATGGGTGCCTTTCCTCAACCTGCTGGTGTGTTGAAAACTCTAGAGTTCTTGTTGTCATTGTTACAGTTGGCAAACAAAGATGGTCGCATTGAAGAAGCAGCTCCTGCAGGAAAGAGTCTGTTATCTATTACAAGAGGAAGCAGGCAACTTGATACTTATATAAATTCACTACTTAGGAACACAAATCGAATGATAATGTATTGTTTTTTTCCATCATTTTTGGCCACCATTGGAGAGGATGGTCTTCTTTCATGCCTAGGTTCACTTATTGAGCCCAAGAAAAAATTATCCTCCAATTCTTCACAAGAAGATTCAGGAATTGATATCTGCACGGTTTTACAGTTGCTAGTTGCTCACAAGCGCGTTATTCTCTGTCCCAGCAATGTTGATACTGATTTGAATTGCTGTCTTTGTGTAAATCTAGTATCTCTTCTCCGTGACCAAAGGCGAAATGTTCAGAACATGGCAGTAGATATTGTCAAGTATCTGCTGGTGCTTCGCAGGGCTGCACTAGAAGACTTGCTTGTCTCTAAACCAAATCAAGGGCAGCACATGGATGCACTGCATGGTGGTTTTGACAAATTATTGACTGGAAGTTTATCTAATTTCTTTGAGTGGCTACGGAGTTCTGAGCTGATGGTCAACAAAGTATTGGAGCAGTGTGCAGCCATTATGTGGGTTCAGTGTATTGCTGGATCAGCAAAATTTCCAGGAGTGAGAATTAAAGGTATGGAGGGTCGTCGTAGGAGGGAAATGGGGAGAAGATCACGTGATATTTTGAAGTCAGACCAAAAACATTGGGAACAGGTAAATGAACGAAGATATGCTTTGGAAATGCTTCGTGATGCAATGTCTACTGAGTTACGAGTTGTCCGCCAAGATAAGTATGGATGGGTCCTCCATGCTGAAAGTGAGTGGCAAACCCTTCTTCAACAACTTGTACATGAGCGTGGAATAATCCCACTGCAGAAATCCTCTGCAACTGAAGATCCTGAGTGGCAGCTTTGTCCCATTGAAGGTCCATACAGGATGCGCAAAAAGCTTGAGCGCTGCAAATTGAGGGTTGACACCATCCAAAATGTTCTTGATGGACAGTTTGAGTTGGGAGAAGCAGATCTGTCCAAAGGAAAATACGAGGGTGGTGCTGATGCTTCTGATACTTGCACTGAATCATTTTTTCATCTTTTAACTGATGGTGCCAAACAAAATGGCATGGGTGGTGAGATGTATGGTGAATTTTTTAAAGAATCAGATGATGTGAAAGGGGAAGATTCTGCTAGAAATGGATGGAATGATGATCGAGCTAGTAGCATGAATGAAGCAAGTCTTTACTCAGCACTTGAGTTTGGTGTCAAGTCTAGTGCTGTTTCTGTCCCAATGTCAGAGAGCATACAAGAAAAATCTGACGTTGGAACTCCAATGCAATCATTGTCAAATAAAGCAGATGAAATCATAATCATGGAAGATAAATCAGATAAAGGACTAAATGATAATGGTGAATATTTGATCCGACCATATTTGGAACCTCACGAAAAGATACGATTGAAATATAACTGTGAGCGAGTTGTGGGTTTGGACAAGCATGATGGTATATTTTTGATAGGGGAACTTTCGTTATACATAATCGAGAACTTTTACATCGACGATTCTGAGTGTATTTGTGAAAAAGAATGTGAGGATGAACTCTCTGTTATTGATCAGGCTTTGGGTGTAAAGAAGGATGTTACAGGCAGTGCTGATTTCCAGTCCAAGTCAACTTCGTCCTGGAGCACAACAGCAAAGGCATGTATTGGTGGAAGGGCATGGGCCTACAATGGTGGTGCATGGGGCAAGGAGAAAGTGTGTACTAGTGGTAATTTACCCCATCCCTGGCATATGTGGAAGCTCAACAGTGTTCATGAGATTCTGAAACGTGATTACCAGCTCCGACCTGTTGCTGTTGAGATATTCAGCATGGATGGATGCAACGATCTACTTGTGTTCCACAAAAAGGAGAGAGAAGAAGTGTTCAAAAATCTGGTTGCCATGAACCTTCCAAGGAATAGCATGTATGAATTCTACTACTCATTGCTTTTGAATTTTTCTTTCATGATTGTTTTGTGGTTGTGCATACTTGCCATTAACTAGTAATTGCATCTGCCAATTATTTTTTGACCAAGTATAAATTTTTATGCTTCACGTGTTGTATGTGAATGTTATGCTGTAGCTGTGTATCGATTATTTTATGCTGAATGTATGTTGTTATATTAGATTTTTCAAGTGTTTAGGAGTTGGAAAATAATTCTTGTTTATCTTGTAAGGGTTGAGCATGATCCTTCATGTCTTGGTGCACATGAACAGAAAAAGGTTAGAGAGCAAGCTTTTAACATTTGATGTCACAATGCCAGTCTTGATAGGATTGATATTTGAATTTTTTTTATCATTCATGATTTTTTTTCTAGTTTTTAGGAATTTTAATATTTTCTATGTAGTAGTTGTATTAGCTTAGTAAAGATTTAGTTCTACTTCCTAGTTAGGTGGTTTTTCTGTTTTGCTTGCTTCTGGTTTTTCTACTTTGTAATAGCTTGAATACTTATATATAGCACCCTTGTTAGAAATCCAAGTCAAGGTATTGTTTATTTATCCAGCAAATTGAGTTTTCAGTGATTGATACCATGGATTTTTTCTTCATCATTTGATTGTTGTTGTTTCTAGCACATGTCCGTAGGTTTCATGTTGGTAGGTGTCATCACAATGGAATGCAGGTTGAACAGTTTTATCAAGGATTTATGTTTGCATGGCCCTTGCCAGCCAAAATAATAATAATAACAATAATGGATGGATGGATGGATTAAAAAAAACCAAACCCCTAAGTAAAGAGTTAGATGCAGCACTTTTTTTCAGGTTGCTTGACAACTCTGACTGAATCTCTGTGTAATTAAAGATGAGCTGCATTGCACAAAAGAAAAAAGGTCTTTATTAAATGAATACAGCTGCTTTAGAGTGGTGAAACTGCTTCATCAACTGCACTACCGATTCTCTGTGGCATTGGAAAATATCCCGAAGTGTTTCTGCATTCCATTTTCAAATGTTACTTAAGATCCCTTCTACACTTGGGAAATACATCTAGATAGATCAACATATTCTCAAGATATGATTTCTGTGTGATGTTGTGGTTCACCACTCCCCTCCCTTCATTCCATCCTCTGAGGCTGAAGTAAGCAGCTCTGAAAATAGATTTTTATCTGATGTCTACTGCTAATGTAGTTTATGCATGCAATTTGGTAGTGACTGAAAGGAAGATTTTAAAAATCTTTCATCTTCTGAAAAGAAGAAATATTATTTAAGTTTATATTGCTTCTTGTTTCGCAAATCAAGTTTTTATGGTTCATTATGTTTTTTAGCATCAATTATGAATATGAGTTTTGTTTTGTTTTGTTTTGGACTTTATTATATTTCCTATTTGAAAGTTGAATCTCTGAGGAATCACATTGATATTTGAGGTTATTGTTTTCCTATCTATTGCTACTCTTCTCTATTTATCTCCCCCTTTCCCCTTCTCTCTTCCCTAATTCCTCTTTCCATCCGTTTGTAATTTCATGGATATGCTAATACAGGTATCTTAGAATGATAATAAGATGACACAATTATATTTATGTTGCTCACGTACTGATGCTATGGACCTTGCTGGATGCTTCTTTCTCAGAATATTTGAACTGAATATTGCTTAATCCACAATTTTCTCTCTCGATTCAGGTTGGACACTACAATTTCTGGATCAGTAAAACAAGAAAGTAATGAGGGCAGCCGCTTATTTAAGATAATGGCTAAATCCTTCTCTAAAAGGTGGCAAAATGGAGAAATTAGTAATTTCCAATATCTCATGCATCTCAACACCTTGGCTGGTAGAGGATACAGTGATCTGACCCAATATCCAGTGTTTCCATGGGTTCTCTCTGATTATGAGAGTGAAAATCTGGATTTGTCCAATCCTAAATCATTTCGTAAGCTCGAGAAACCAATGGGTTGTCAGACACAAGAGGGAGAAGAGGAATTTAGGAAAAGGTTAGTCCTCATGTGTATAGTACTGATTATTTTCACTGCTTTCCATTTATTCTGTCATTTACCTTTTTGGTTTTCTATTCAGATACGAGACCTGGGATGATCCAGAGGTTCCAAAATTTCATTATGGCTCTCACTATTCTAGTGCTGGAATTGTTCTCTTCTACCTTCTACGCCTTCCACCATTCAGTGTAGAGAATCAGAAGCTGCAGGGTGGTCAATTCGATCATGCTGATCGTCTTTTCAACGGTATTCGAGATACTTGGTTAAGTGCAGCAGGTAAAGGAAACACGTCTGATGTCAAGGAATTGATTCCAGAATTCTTCTACATACCAGAATTTCTGGAGAACAGGTTCAATCTTGATTTGGGAGAGAAACAATCAGGAGAGAAGGTTTGTTTCTAATAGTGCAAATTTATTTACTTTTGCCTAATCTATTTGTTTGATTATTTGCTGGGAAAGAACTTGTGATCCAAAAAAAAAAAATTATATTCCTTTTCCAGCCATTAAAAATTGCAAGCATGCATGGTTTTTTTTTTTTATTGTCAGGTCGGTGATGTTGTCTTACCCCCTTGGGCGAAAGGCAGTGCTAGAGAGTTCATTAGGAAGCACAGAGAAGCGCTGGAATCTGATTTTGTTTCAGAAAATCTTCATCATTGGATAGATCTCATTTTTGGATATAAACAGAGAGGGAAGGTACGTTCAACATTCTTTATGTCAGAAAACTATGTTGTCTTTTTGCAGGTCAATCACATCCAGATCCATGAAAAACAACTGTAAAAAATATAGATTTTTTTCTACCGTGTACTTCCGAATGAGCTGTTCATTCTGTTTTACCTTTCTGAAATGTAACCCCTGAAAGTCCAGTAGCAAATCAGTGGTGGTGACAGATCAGCAGAATAAACCTCAGTCCAATGTTTACATGATATTTAAATTGATTACTTTTATTAGATGTCTATTTACTGTTGATGGCTTTCACTGTTTTGTTTGACGAAGATCATGCTTCTTCCAGCGCAATAGTTCTGTGTTTGCATGGTTAGCTACCCCCCCAACCCCAAAAAAATAATATATATCACTCCACTGCTAAAACTACTTTGGAAGTGCAACTTTTACACCAGGATGTGCCATCCATTTTGATGATTTAACTCATCATTGGCCCATATTTTTTTCAACTCTTTTCTTTGGGTGATTGGATCAGTCTCCGCCTCGTCCTGTTTATGATCTAATATTTTCCTTGCATAATTGACAGGCAGCTGAAGAAGCTGTGAATGTTTTCTATCATTACACTTATGAGGGGAGCGTAGACATAGACTCGGTTACAGATCCTGCAATGAAAGCCTCCATTCTAGCACAAATCAATCACTTTGGGCAGACACCCAAGCAGCTATTCCTCAAGCCCCATGTGAAAAGACGTTCTGATAGAAGGATTCCACATCCACTCAAGTATTCCTCCCACCTTGTTCCATATGAAATACGCAAGAGCTCATCTGCCATTACCCAGATTGTGACTGTTCACGAGAAAATACTTGTGGCAGGCACAAACAGTTTGCTCAAACCGACAACATATAACAAATATGTTGCATGGGGTTTCCCAGATCGTAGCTTGAGATTTATGAGCTATGATCAAGATAGACTGCTCTCAACACATGAGAATCTTCATGGGGGCAGCAGCCAGATTCAGTGTGCTAGTGCTAGTCATGATGGTCAAATCTTGGTTACAGGAGCCGATGATGGGTTACTCTGCGTTTGGAGAATCAGCAAGGATGGTCCACGCGTTCTGCAAAATCTGCAGTTGGAGAATGCACTTTGTGGACACACGGCCAAAATCACATGCCTTCATGTTAGCCAGCCTTACATGCTGATTTTAAGTGGCTCTGATGACTGCACGGTTATTGTATGGGACCTCAGCTCCTTGGTTTTTGTTAGGCAGCTACCAGAGTTTCCTGTGCCAATTTCAGCAATTTATGTGAATGACTTGACTGGTGAGATCATGACAGCAGCTGGAATTCTGCTTGCTGTCTGGAGCATCAATGGGGATTGCCTTGCTGTGATCAACACATCCCAACTTCCTTCTGATTCTATTCTCTCAGTGACGAGTTGTACATTTTCCGATTGGCTGGACACAAACTGGTATGTGACAGGTCACCAGAGTGGGGCAGTTAAGGTGTGGCAAATGGTTCACTGCTCCAACCAAGTGAGTGCCTTGAGTAAATTTACCAGCAGTTCAACCGGTGGGCTAAATCTAGGTGATAAGGTACCAGAGTACAGGTTACTTCTCCACAAAGTACTGAAGTTTCATAAACATCCGGTTACTTCCCTTCATCTCACAAGCGACCTGAAGCAGTTACTTAGTGGGGATTCTGGCGGGCATTTGCTTTCCTGGACACTGCCAGATCAGAGCTTGATGGCTTCATCTAATCAGGGGTGAGGAGGGGAAATACTGATTTAAGCGTGATTGTTTCAGCTCGTGGCAGCTATTTATTATTTATCGAAATCCTACGTGGGTTTTGTGTGCCATCCTCAGCAAAGGAAAAGGGGGATTCTGTGTTCATAATACATTGAAGAAGAAGAAGGCGGCAGGGCTGGCCTGGGATTGAAACAGGACACCAAAAGGAAAGATATAGATGTCTGATAAATGTCTAATTCCTGGCAAGCATGAAGAATGCCGTGCCAGGCTTCCGATTGAGAAGGGAAAGTGGACCCTTGCTTCTTGTTGTACCCTGGTTACGAGGCGAAAACATTTTTTAGTGTACATAAATGGAATTACCGACAGTGTGTAATGAAGTTGTATAGAAGAAAACCGTGCCAGTAATGGAGAGTTGTGAAACCATCTGGCCAGGACTGGAACTCGATCCAAGTTGATTGGGCTTTTGTATTCTTCGGCTTAATTTTTTTGCATAGTGCCGTGCAACGGGGCGCCACTGCCCCTTTCTTGTTGAGAAGCGATGCTAGCTCGTATATGGGTGATGTTTCTTGGCTATTGAAATGCAGTGTGCAAAGCTTGTTGATTTTAAACAAAATAGGTTTCTGTGAATTGAAACCTGGTTCTTGTCCTTGTAATTGTAGCATCCCGAGTGTGTTTTTTTTTTTTTTTTAATGAATGGATATCATTTATCAAGGAAAAGAATGGAGGAGCCAATCCCTGGTCTAGGCTGTGAGATATCTCCTGCATTGCGTTAGTTTGTTTTCATTGAAACCAATGTTAGACTGCCATCAAATGCAGCATGCCTATTCTCAGATAGGATGGGTAACAGGGAATATGCTGTTGTGATGAGTTTTTTCTCTGGTTTGTCGAGTCGATTTGATCGGGTTTTTTCAGCTGTCATATTAGCGCGGGGCAGGAGCTCTTTTGCTGAAACGGTATGGGACAAGAAAATATCACAAGACGGCCATAAATGAAAATTAGGAGGAAAAGGCAGCAATTAAATTAAATAAGAAACGAAACAAAAACAAATTCTTAAAAATGAAAGGTGGTCTCCCTTGTTCATGGGCTTATGCCTTATATTCCTATATCCTCCATACCTCCTTCAATTCTCATGCTGACGCTGGGAAATAAATAATGGGTTGTGGGCTGATGTAGAGTTGGGTTGGCTTTCAACCTCCGAAAATACCACACCGAAATCACCCTAAATCATTATCGTATCACATGCAATGGCTACGACGATTCCACACTGTTACTACTACATCCCTACAACATCTGCACAGCTCCAAACACCAAACAAAACTCATCGCGCTCCCAAATTCTCTAAGACTCCATCAAAAGTTCCCCTCTCAAAGAGACATGCAAACAAGGAAACCTCAAAGAAGCTTTTGCTTCACTTACTGCTCTTTCCTCTGACGATGGCAGCTACCTTCTGGTTAACCCAGAGGAGGTTTATGCACCAATTCTTGAGCTTTGCGCAACCAAGAAAGTTTTTATACAAGGCCAACAAATTCATGCCCATTTGATAAAATCCAATTTAGTACTTGATTCTGTGTTTTTGATCACTAAACTTGTTTTTATGTACTATAAGTGTGGGTCTGTCTTGGACGCGCAGAAAGTGTTAGATCAAATGCACGACAGAATTATTCTTACATGGAATGCTAGGATGGGTGCTTATGTTTCGAATGGAGAATCTTTAAGAGCGCTTGATTTGTACAGGCGAATGAAGGTTTTGCGTATTCTCTTTGATTCTTTTACTTTTCCTTGTGTACTTAAAGCGTGCGGTAATGTGGTTGAGGATATCCACTGTGGGGCTGAAATTCATGGTCTGGTAATTAAATGTGGATATGATTCCATTATGTATGCTGCTAATTCTCTTGTTGCCATGTATGCCAAGTGCCGTGACATAATCGGAGAGAGGACACTGTTCGATAGAATGAATGAAAGAAACGATGTTGTGTCATGGAATTCTATAATTTCTGCTTATTCTAT
>Ga0307517_10004574_pt1 | contig 21212 bp, 19 predicted proteins | sample 23_EM_MG_FD_194515 | JGI IMG/M metagenome (GOLD analysis project Ga0307517, IMG submission 194515) | Populus trichocarpa ectomycorrhiza microbial communities from riparian zone in the Pacific Northwest, United States - 23_EM | ecosystem: Host-associated > Plants > Roots > Unclassified | place...
TTTACCGCAGCCCCTGCCAATTGGAGGCCGGGTTGCTGAGACGGGGTCCTTGTTGCGAAATAATCGGAGTCGCGCGGGAAGTTTAAGTGTAGGATATGTGCCGTCTACCGTTGACGAGGGCGAAGGCGAGGAGGAGTCCCGTTAATTCATTTATTTTGTTCCACTTAGTGCCTTCCCTCCGGTTTTCTTTTCTTTTTCTTTTTGCGTTATGCCTTATTTTGCCAACCCTGTATTGTAAAAAAAACCTAATCATGCCATCAAAACACGCTGTGATGGAAGGCGCGTATGATTTCCATAAAAGGTTAATTAGATCACATGTTACCGACGTAACGGCGGGATCACATGTCACCGCCGCGTCTGGGCGGGATCTGATTGGTGGAGAACCACCATGTCGAGAGTCACACCATTGTTCTGTGACAGCTCCCCGCCGCCCATTGTTGCGTGGAAAGAAGCAAGCCGACGCCGGAAGCGGAGCGAGTCATATTGACTCCGAGCCCATATATAAATGACACGGTCTCGTTTTCGCGTTTTCTTTCCAATCCCCGCCGTGATGGCAGAGTACCCGATGTATAATGAGATCTATAGTAACCCCCCCACCCCTAGCGCTAATGCTCAGCAACAGTATCACCACCACCACCAGCAAGGCCCTTCGTCCTCCACTTCTGCTGCTGCGGGCGTGGGCGGCTATCCACAGTGGGAGACTCTTGACTCCCATTCTCACGTCGACCACTCCCCAATGGTACATGATCTCGAAGAGATGGATACGCCCACACCCACTGCCACAACGTTTGATTTCCAGCCGCATCCCAACCCAGGTCAGATGCTCGACGACCCGCCCCATGTTGTTCCCAGCCAATCCTCTCCCGTGGACAACGCCCCCATCCTCTTGCACCACCCAAGTGAGGTTCCACTGCACCACCACCGTCCGTCTCCACCTGCACATACCCAGATGCGAAGTTATACCGGGCAACATTATCGAACGCACACCCCAAGCCCGTTGTCTCCTGGGTCCCAATTACTCCCATTGAACGCGCCTCTGCCCCCACCACCAGGCTCCTCGTCGGGCACCTCTACAGGCCCAATACGTTCTTCCACTCGCGGTGGACGCGCAGTCCAAGCTAACCCATATTATCGTCCTTCGCCGTCCAATCTCTCGGGCCTAGCAACTCCCTTTGGGATGGGCGGTCCTGGGACTGCTCATTCGTTCCCGCCTTCTTTGGCGTCCTCCACTGCACCTTCCCCGAATCCCAGTGGAGGAACTCCAGCAGCAGCTCCGACGGCGCGTACGGCCAGGAAGTCCAGTCAAGCTGTACGTTTCTCCGACACGAACTTGGCGCCCCCCACCGTTCGCCGCGAGGCTGGGCCGCGAACCCGTGCCCAATCGCAGACGACGAAGTCCATGCCTTCTTCGTCGTCTGTGCAGGCAGGCTCCCAAGCGCCACGTGCTAGTGGCTCTTCCACTTCCTCTCCACAAAAACCAACGAACCAAAGCCAAGGTCTCCACTCGCCTCGCCAAACTTCAAAAAACCAAAACCCTGCCCAGCTACCCCCACACGCCGCCCGCCTGCCGCTCATCTCCATCCCTTCCGACATAACATACTCCGCGCCTGACTGCACACTCGTTGCACACCTCGACATCCCGGGTGTGCGCAAGGAGGCGCTGCGGATCACGCTCGGGACGTGTTATTTCAACCGTGTGCGGTACGTCTGCGTCCTTGGGATGCGTGGTGCTGAGGGCGTCCCCACATCTTCATCTTCCGGGGGTGGAAGCGAAGATTTGTACGAGATCCTAGGGGAGAAACGTGCCGCCTCGAAGGCGAGGGCGAGTGGGGATACGACGATGGAGGAGACGGAGACGGAGCAGCAAGCTCGTCGTCAAGAGGAGGAAGAGGAGGAAGAATCGGCCGATGATAATCCCTCTCGGCGGCCCAGTCGGGATGTCAAAGAGGAGCTTGCTGGCTTTGGTATACCGCAGCGTTCTAGAGCGGCCCCAACGCCGACGCCAGCCCAGGCGCGGACGTCGGCCTCAAATCCAACTTCTCAACCACAGGTAGAGGCGAGGTCGTCAGCGAAGAAGAACCTCACGAGCCGACTCGTCAATCCGAACGTGCGGGAACGCAAGTTTGGAGTTATGCGTAGGGTATTTCAAGTTCCTGGGACGACAGAGGTGCGTGTTTTATTCCATAATGTTGTTTTTTTGTCCCCGCCCCCTACTTTCGCCCATTCTTTATTTGCCCTGTCTTCGCCTTTTGTCTCGCTCTCTTTATGGATGTGAGTTTTTGATTGGGCTTTTTTTGTTTTTCCCCTCTCCTGCAACGCCTCCCATCTATACACATGCATGCATGCCTTCAATCGCCCGCTCCATTCTACTCGACGCTCTGTCGAATGAATGCATCTCATTGCGGTTGGCGATGAATAATATCGATCAATATATTGTTCAATATGCAAATCTGTGCGATGTGATATTGTGCGACTTCAACACGACGACAACTGCGACCATCATCTGCATCAACCCGGCCTTCCTCTTCTAATATAGCTCAAGGACATCGACGCGGCGCTAAGCGATGGTGTTCTTACATTGCGGATCCACTGTGGGGCGCCGTTTGAGGTGGACGATGAGGTGGATGTCCCTGTGCGGATCGGGTGACGGCGCCCACGGGCCTGGCGGTGGTCTGCCACACCGCGACATTCTGAGTGGTGAGAGTGAACATGATGATGGTAGTGATGAAGAACGCTGAAGAACGACCCTCAAGACTCGATTTTTTTCAACATTCAAGACCTGAAGACTTCAACGTGTTCAACAACCCATCTGCGACTACTTTTTTTCCTTTGAGGGCGTGTGATTCAAGTTGACGGTGTGATATGAGGAGTGTGATCTTTTTAGCGCCAGAGTGGATCCCGAACTTCGACGACAACGCCTCATCATTACGACCGAATCCAGCAACGCCAATCTGACAAGCAAACACTCATCTCTCTCGAATGCCCATCTCTCAACCAACATTGCTTGACACTCAAGAGCCCGAAATCTAGAATTTCCTCAATCGTCCCCCTAGCTATCAATCGACACGACGTTTCTTCCCTTGCAACTCAACTCAACCTCAACTCCTTCAGTGTGTGACCCTTCCGCGCGTATTGACCCAGTGACTTGATATCGTTAATTTGGCCTCGAGAGTCGAAAGACATTAACTAGGTAATTCGTTTGTCGTAGGTAGCGTTCATTAGTTAGTTGTGTTCGATGGGGCGAGCGGTGGCTTGTTTGGCGTTGAAGCCGTCGCTGCTTCTTAACTTCCCTTTTCCATGCATTCCTCCTTTTTCTTGTTGCATTTTTTCATCATGATGCTTAGGATTTTTCTGGTTTTCTTGGGCCGCTTTGCATCATGATTCATCTCTCTCGATTTCTTCTTCGCCTAATCCCTTCTCCACACCCTTGGTCGCCGCCCTGTCTGGACCTCATTTTTTTCCCATACCTCTCTTGACTTTGTTTGCCTTGACTCATCTTGACTCAACCTCCTGTCTATGGTTTCTTGTCTTCTCGCTTTTCCCACCCCATCTCAGTCCATCTGGTTCATTCCATTGTGCCCATACCATCCACCCCATTCCGACTCATCATATGCCTAGATATTTCATCTCCCCCACCACTTTATTCTTCTCTTTCCCTGCATCCAAATATCCCAACCCATGCATCCATACACCACCACTTCTAATTTTTTGTTTCCTTTCGCACTCTCATCCCATCTCACGAACGAAGATTTATCCGTCCTTGCCCACCACAACCTTTTTCTTGCATTCCTGCTTCATCAACTTAACCTTCCGTCTTGCATTCCCACCTTAATTTTACCTCACTCTGTTCTCTCATCCTCCTCGCATTGTCTATATCCCCCAACCTCACTCACCCCCAAAAAACACGCATCTTGATGCTTGATAATGTAACATACTCACGTCCTCATTTATTTATCCTATCTCCCCGTACATATCGTTATATTCTCTGTTTTATATAAATGCGTTCTATATAAACGCCCAATGCGGAGGGTTTTTTTTGATCAGGGTCAGAATTTGATTCCGTTTGGAAAGTGATTGTTCGAATTAGGAGTGTGGGATCGGATTCGAATGCGCCACAATAGATATAATTGAATTTTTTGCCGTAGCGAGTTCTTCAAGTCTGAGGGTTTCACCAATAAAACTTAGGCCTTGACGATAAGGCTTTAAAGAATATTCTGAAATAGGCCTCAACGTTCTAAACCCCGAATGTACAATATAGCGGTACGATCAAGGTACGGTATATATTGATCCCATACGTGGACATGCGAGATGGAGGAACGTTTCCGTAGTAATTGAGTTCAAATTCGATCTGACAAACATTTGGGTGAGTTCAGGGAGAATTTCGAGTTCATCCAAGTGGGGATAGACTGGCATTTATCAGCCCTCGACATGAACGTCCTTTGTATTGCTAACTTCCATGGTACCAAATTACCCAACCCGCAGTCCATCGAATCCAATACAACGATGCATGTCAGAGTCATGTGTAACAAGTAAACGTACCCCAATTGAACCCCAATACCAAGTTGCAGGCTATCAGGCATGATTGGTAATTCGACGACCCGAAGACCGCCGAACACTAACACCATCCGGAAATGAAGAACTGAAACTAAAGAAAGAAAAAGCTGCGTAAAATCCAAGCCCTGGACCAGAATTGATATATTTACGAAACCTTTCACTCGCCTCCACGATGCACTGCCGATCCAGATATGGTGGAGTTAGTACGACTGACGTTTTGAATCTCTCAATTTTGCTGAACTCAGTTGCAATGCACATTGCTCCAACGGTCGGCGGTGATACGTTCACCGGTTCGGGAAGGTCCATTTCAATCGTGCTGATAATTACCCTGCACCGTTTATATTAACACGCGCAACATCATATATGTCAGCCTGAACAAGATGGGCACCACTCACGCTCAACGCCCAGATGTATTTCGAAGGCTGGATCTATACTCGACATGACTAATCGGAAGAGGTTTTGAAGTAAAGTTGTCCATGAATGGATGTCCGGCATAAATGGCCTGCGTGGTTTAGTTTACAAAGCGGAAACTTGACACCCCGAAAAAATCACAAAGATCGCTGGGAGATGGATTGTACATCAATATTCAATATTCGATGCCGAACTGAACCAACCGTCTTCGAATGGGCGAACGACCTGGTTCTCACACGGGTGTCTTGAGTGCCTTGCACGCTGCTAGTGCACGCTACAGGTTACATGTGGCCATGGCCAGTAAGTACGCCAATTAGGAGAGTATAAGCGTCGGACCTCGGAGAATTGCCTGGATGAACACAAGCGTAGTTAAGAAGGAGTCAAATCAGATAGCGATTGGCACACACGAGTAGTAGTCTCGCGAGACTACACGAGTAGTTGGTTCAATGGTTGTGTTTGAGGTCGTCCATGCGTATAGTTGGTTACTTTGTGAGAAAAGTGCGAGCGTCGTGGTGTTCCAATAATCGATGATCTGTGGGAAACAGATATACATATACACACGCCAGTAACGGATAATACATTGAACGGGCGAATTTAACCACAGTATGTAGATAAAAAATGGATTGAGGAAGGAACAATTCTATTTTCATGAACATAACAAGAAAATGAAACCAGAACGCACAGAATATGGAGTCATAAAGAGAAGCGTACTGGAAGGGGTAAGAAGAAAAGGAAGAATGGTTGGTGTGGGTGGGCATAATGTCCTCGTAACGGATCTGGGGGAGAGAAAACATATAACCAATGAATACAAGGAGGCCCCACAGTACGTCCAAATAAACGTCCAGACGAGGAGGGTTCAGAAGGATGGATAGGGGGTTAAAGGTGCATGCACAGTGATTGTTGTTGGGTTAGAATGGTGTGGGATGTGACGAAAAGGAATGATTGCAAAAGGGCTTGCTTTAGCGGCGAGTTTTCAGTAGCAACGAGATGATGGTGTTGACTGGGATGGACGTAGCTGGGTAGATAATTCATTCGAATGTGTGGGGTATGGGCGCTCTGGAGCCACGGGGCGAGGAGGAGCAATGGAACAGCCTCCACTATTATGTTCCACCTTCCTATGGTCCGCATATCGTAATTGTCATGTCGTCGTAGTCACTATAGGGGTACAAGATATATAAAAGTGAAATTGTCGCGACTAGTGCAAAATGTCGCGTTGATACAGATGATGGTGAAATCGTGTGCGGCGCCTGCTAGGCTCAGAGTCATAGCAGCTTAGATTGTTTCAGATGTTGCCGAATAACCATGTCACGTACTACCAAAAGGGGGAAATGCTCAATGAAAATTACTTGAAAGTAAAAGACGTGAAAGCGACTCACCACTGGCAATTATACCAGCCGTAGTAGCGGTATCAGTGACGCTCGTGCAAAACGCGTAAAATTTCCTCGGGTTCGGAGAATATTCTCGATGGATCGCGCTAAATTTGCCTCTGAGATCTGAAGGACACGAAGCAACGTGAATACCAAATTCAATCTAAGAAAGTGAATCCCGAAGACGAGGAAAAATGCGACGCACATTTGCTGACGCTGTCCAGGTCGTTTGGCCGGTCGCCATAACTCCGGACATATTTCGATAAGCTACAAGGAGGGAGAGTACGTGAGTAGATGCGAGCAACAATCACGGATGAAGTGAGGTGGCGCCGACGGGCCGACGGGTCGGTGCATGATGGCGGGGAGAGACCAAAAGAGGAAACGGAAGGGCAATGAACCACGCGGAACTCTAAGAGGCGGTTTCTGTTGGCGGAGAAAACCAGGCGGAGAAACACAAAAGGCCCATTCTGCCCCAGAAAAAGGAAGATTCGCAAGTGGTAGGTAAAGCGGAACAAAAGTATCCAAGGTCCAGAATGATAGGCGAGAGAAGTAGGGAGATGAATCTAAAACCCACCGAATTCCAGAATGCAGCTTCTTTTCCAATATGTCACATTTATTGAGGAATAGAACCAGATCAACGTTTGCCAGCAGCTTTGAGGAACAGACCGCTTTCCAGAGTAAAACAGAATCCTCCTATACCGAAGATCAGAGGGTAAGATTCCGAGAGAGAAATCACGAACCAGGCGGTTGACGGTTTTATCCTCTGTAAGAACTTGGTCAAACCCTGATATTGGGGCAAGGAAGATGATGGCGTCCACTGGTTGAAGTATCGCAAGTCAATATATGCGCCTTTTTTAAAGAGAAAATCGATTAATTTACCATCGTCGAAGAAAGGCGCCCATGTTGCTGATAAAACGCATAAGATTTAAGAGCGCAAACGATCAAAGGACACGAACGTCTTTGACTTCGACTCCCACCGACGTCAATGATTCTCCATTCAGTCCCGCTGTCTCTTCCAGCGCTGATCTCCATCTCGAATTTGTACTCAGAGACACCGACGGTCTTGAGACGAGCTTTAAGGACATCGTCGTCGGTGGGCATGTATCTCAGTGAGGTTATACGCTCCAGATCGTCCAGGAAGCTTCAAAATTCAAAATTCTGGATAAGTTCGACGCAATGGGCCAATGTTGGTAAAAACTTACAAGCCACTTGCTTCTTCCAACCGGATCTTTCTCTTAAGTAAGACATGCTTGATACCCTCGTCGTTCCAGAGTTGCATCATGTCCCGGCGACAAGAATGCAATACTTCCTGTGGTTCGTCGGGTGTCTCTAAACCCGTATTCCCAGCACTCATCGGACGATGTCCGTTGCTGGTTTGTGAGGAAGGAAGACCATAAGAATGACCTGGAAAGTTTACTCGCGCTCTTGCCAGACCACCCTTCCAACCATGCCCTGGTCGAACAAATATTTCTTGGTTCCGGTAGGACAAACTTCCCGTGCGTCCATGTGAGCGACCATTTCGAGCATGGTGTGAGAAATGTGATGTGGTTGGTGATGGAAGTCTGTCATTGTCACCGCCGGGTGCAGCAAGGTGCGTTGCTTCGTCTTCATTAGGCGGAACTAATTTTGCGATGAGCAAGGCTTCTATGTGTCGCAGGGGTAGCAGTCGAGCCTTAAGAGCTTCAAATGGGCTTTGGGCGAGCGTTGTTATAGACGAACTCGAAGGATCAGATCGCGGAGTGTGGTTGAAGGTGGGAGGTGAGTCAGGATATGAATTGGCGATAGCAAATTCAGTGTCGGAGTCGGGATCATAGTCCGCATCCTGTTCGTGGTAGTAGTTTTGATGATGGTGTGGAGCTGTGGGGGGATAGCGTGGCGGAGAACCGCAAGAAATTTGCGCAACGTCAGAGCTACATCCGTGACTATCGCTGTGGTTCGAATTGCTTCCGGTGTCGATACCACGGGGGTGCGGTGGCATAGGTGGAGAAGATTGGCTTGTTGGGAGTGGGGGTACTCTTGGACGAGATAAACTTCGAGCTCGAGATCGAGGGGATGAATATGGAGAGTTGAAATGGGGCATTGACAGTGCATCCAGGATAGTTCGTATTGAACGAACAACATTCAATTGGATCACAGCGCGCCATAATATTCGCTCTTCACGAAACGCGGTTGGTGTATATAATCGTTGGAATTCTATGGGTCATTGTAGGACCTTTGATCACGCAAAAATAAGAAGAAAACTCACGTCTTAGCGTTGTTGATTTCCCTGAAATTCCGCAAGTCAAGAAAGAGATCCAGATGCGGTACATTACATACCTGATTCACTCTGCCCCAGCAGTAACAATCGAACGATGCGTTTTTTCCTGCGTGCCTGGCGCTCGGCCTTGATGGAAGCATCAATGGCCAGACTAATTCGCTTTGCTTCTGCCTCTCTTTCCAACCTCAGCTCGCGCTGCTCAGGAGTCTCGTCGGGGGGTGGCCTGAGGACCTCATCGAGAGGGTCGTCGGATGATACGGGCATGGGGAAGGTGATGGCTGAGAGGAGAGAATGGTTCTCAGGCACAACGCGATTAGACTTGTATATCACTTCCAAATTGAGCTGGTTCGCAGTTCCTGAATCACAGGCACCGAGGCCCCATCCCCGATTTGCTGGTTCGCACCAGTTCGTTTGGGCATGACTTGAGTCGAGCCTACACCATGCTGACCTTGACAACGAGCAAGAATACAGCCAAAATATTCGAAACTTGGGAATCACTACTGAAACATCGGAATTTTGTTGGTTCCGCTCTCAAAACATGGCCAGTTCCCGGTACTGTGCTTCCCGTGCCTGACGATCGTCTTTAAGCCAAAATTATATGCCTACAATTCGGTCGCTTGGCATCAATGGATCACCAAGAACATCGAATTCAAGCTGACTTCTGAGAGGAAAGGCGCCTTTGAATCTCTTCCCGAAGTTCGTCCGCATCCTCATACATGGATGCAACTAGCAACTACCTACCCCCTTTCGCCATCATTATTCAACGCTCTTTCGCCGCTTAAATGAAGGGTACGACCTGGTACGACCTGGTACGACCCACACTTATCTCCACTTTGCAGGCCTAAATCGTAAATCTGCCTCAAGGTGCAATCCTCGAGGAAGCTCCTTTCCTAATGAGTCGTAACTGGAGCCGTTGTCTCCGTATTCTTAGCTATTATGAATAACACCTGACAGCTCCCGTGCACAACATTGGTGCTTTACCAAATCCATTCCCGATCATGAAAAGGAGGCAGAAAAGTGTGGTGAGGTGTAGAAAGATTTCATGACGCCAAGTGCAAGGTAAGACATTTGTGTGGCGTACATGGCGCTTCTGCATGCCAAATTGCATATTTCAGCGCCTAATTACCAGATTTGTGCATTGATGGGCGGATTTTTACGCCGTTCGGCATTCAATGAGTTATTACATACAGTTTTCTATTCTCGCCGACTTGCGTTCTTATCTATTCCACTGATTTTTGATCACCATGTTCCAGGCCCAGGTTCTCCACAGCCACCACCAGAAGAAACCCTGCCAGGCACATCGGCGATTAAATGACGACACACTGCAACTTCAATGTTTGTGCGTTCAACAAGATAAGCAGTTTGGTGCGTTCGGTAACCGGATATGGCGGTGCAAGTACCGGCCCACTTCGTAACATATCCTTTAGCCTCCAAATCATGCTGCAAGAATCCCACGACGACTCACGAATGTGCACGGAATTCATTCGTGGAAGTGACACGCCTCGTTGCATACGAAAGGGTATCGGGATGTTCAGAGGGAATCTAGCCGTTCAACCGTATATGAATAGTAGCTTACATAGTTCGTAGAGTTTTAGGTGACGTTGGCGTCATACTCCCAGAGTCCATATATTTAGATGACGAACGGAGGATATGGCCTCCCTTTGGAATGGACATATATATATAGGCGCAACCATCTCGGGCTGCCTTAGCGGCTTAAAGGAGCCTTTGGTTGCACCGAAATTTCACCCTGAGAAATATAGCCTCTCGGCCGCCATGAGGATCGGCTGCTAATGCGCCTTGGAGCTGGTATGCTAATATCCGTAACGGTTCGCTGGTTTGTATTGTCCCAATTACCGAACCTGGGAATTATCTTTCTTGGATCCGGGAAGCGAATGCAGTACCTTAACAATTCTGAAGGCCAGTGAACCTTTGCACGTGACTATTGCGGTTGGCGTTTACTGCTTTGCGTCCATGGTCTGGAGAGAAGCCTTCTCCCTTGTCAAAGCGAAACTACACAAGAATAAAAGTCAGACCATAACATAATATTTCACGCATCAGCAGAAATCATTCGAGCACGACTCGGACCTTCGCACGTCCAGTACATCGTGTGTATAGCCAACAGAACGGGCAGAAAAACGTCAAGATGGAGACCCGTGGGCCCCGCCGGGAATAAATGTTGTATCTCCAGAGCTAATTATAATTAAGTTCACATAAATTTAGGACAGTTCGTGAACATCACACAATCGATTCTAGGCATACCCTTTGGGTCCTTTGACCTTTTAAGTGCGAGTTGGCGATTTTGGTAGTACTGCGGATGCCTGACGTCGACACTTGACATCTGTGGAAGGGCAGGTTCGAGATTGGGAAGAGATTATATGAAATAATATCTGATTTAACAAAATCTGAGTACCTGGGCAACATATCCCGGTGAATCGGCATATGTTCGTAGACATGTGAACTTGAGATTTCGCAGGCGTATCCCACCTTTCTACTCTACGTCACCCCAAGGTTTGTCAACATTCGCGTCCAATTCTTCGTCAACCTCGGCCATCGTGAGAGTCTCCATCAGTTTGGTAAACTCATTCATGTCAAGTTTAGCGGACTCCCGGATGGCCTTATCGTATCCACCCGCCTCGTCAACAGGGACACTAGGATCCCAGGTAATGTCAGGACCTGTCCAACCGCCGTTTTGGTGTATGTAGTTTAAGAAGGACCGCCAGAGAGGGTCAAGAGACAGAACTTGAGGATCTCCAACGACGATGAGCAAGGCTTTAGCACGGGTGATAGCCACTAGAAACATACTGAGGTGAACAACACGAGAGTCTATGCAATGAAGAGGAGTACCATTGAAACGACGAGGATTTGCGACAAAGCCGAGAGTATGACGTACGCCATACTCAACAAACTCCTTGCTGCTACGGACGGTAGAAATAATAATAACGGACCGTTCCTATTATAGAAAATGAGAAACATAACTTTTCTAGGAAATACGAGGACAGACCTGACCCTGGAACTCTTCAACTGATCCCACTTTTACACCTTCCGCTATACTGCGCAATGCAGTTTTCAATTTCATACATTGGGCGTGGTAAGGTGCTATTACACCGATATCCGCATCAACTGAACCCAAAATGAGTAGGAATACGCCAAAAAGGAAGTTAATAGATACCAGTACGGAGGTTCCTGTCATTTTTGAGCCGTTGGACATATGCCTTCACTTGAAGAATCTCGTCGATATTGAAAAATGAAGGAGACGATGCCTCACGAGCATCTTTCCCAGATATTGCATGGAAGATAACTGGGAATTTTGGTGAAGGTAGAAGAGGCGAGCGCAAATGTTTATCTAGGAAAACAGGATTTCCACATTCCTGGAGTTCGTTTCCGTAGAAGCGTTCATTCGGGATTTGGAGGATTGAATTATGGGATCGGAAGTTCTTCACAAGTTTCACGACGCTTGGAAATTATTAATCGGTAAAGCAACAAAAAGGATCGAGAGTAAGAATCTCTCACAACTTTCCGAAACCAGTTTTAAGATTGTAGGCGTCTCTGTGCATTAACCGTTCCAAATAACTGATTTCTAAGCCTAGTTTCTGAGCCACGGTGGAACGAAGGATTGGGCCAAGCTGCTTGGGGTCACCAGAGAGAATAACATTGGTCCGGTCATCCGCAATTGTTTTAATTGAAATAAACGCTTCAGGCTCCGTAGCCTGTCCAGCTTCGTCAACGAATATATGGCTGAAGTGGCCCCGAGGCATCCCTATCCCCGATGCGAAGGATGCAGACACACAGGTGGAGACAACGACCCTAAATCTCCTCATTCGGGCCATAGGAGGCACAGAGAAATGTCCATCTGGAAGTGTGCAGACATAAGACCGTAGCTTATCAGGAACTTGGTCCTTGAAACGAGATGGCGCATAAAAGCGGAAGAGTTCATCTATGCTCAGATGGGCTGCAAGACGAGATGCAAGGAGATCGGCGGCAGAATTGCTGGGAGCACATGCGAAGACTCTGGCCGTTCGATTTGCAGCCACGACCTGCAGTATTGATTCTACAATGGTGACCGTTTTACCGGTACCGGGCCTGACCAACGATGCTCAGCAAGAGAAAATGTGTATCAATGAAAAGAACCATCTTACGGGCCGAAGACCACAAATGTCGGCGAGCCGGGACGTTGAGAAAGAATCGAAATTACGGCCTGAAGTTGAGGAGGGTTGTCCGATAGCAAAGGATTGTAGAGTTTGATTGAAGTATCCTTAGCCGGACGGGTGACCAGAGATAGGTGTTCTTTTGTTGGGAACAAAACCCGCTCTTCGTTGAACGAGGAATCCAAGGCTTGGTGTTCTCGTCGAAGAGGAATTCGATTCAATCGGAAGCGAATGTGGAAGGTCGTACTTTCAGAGTGCCTTCCAAAGCTCCCGTGGAAACGTAGACCCACTTCTGATTTACGGACAAAGTGGACATGTCCCTCAAACCAGCGACCATCTCGAGCGCCCTGCTCCTGAGTAAGAATGCAATCACCTTGAGGAATATCAGATCATGAGAAAGATAGCAAATCTACATCCATCAAACTAGTCTCACCAACAAGCACACTAGGTCGCTTCTCTGCAAGGCCTGGAACAGGAAGGCTGAGAAGAGCTTGAGTAATGCAAAATATACGCCGGAAAAATACTTTACTAATAGTAATTATTATGGCGGGACAGTTTTGCGTGTGGAATATCATAACGTTCGAGATCCTTCCTGAGGAAACTGAGTTAGTCAGTGAAACGAGGCAAGTCTGAGGACTCACCCCATCTGGTACTCCTCTATCCACAGCAGGTGCTTGAAGTTCGGGGCATATGTTCTGCAATTAAACAGGGTTGGAAGAAAGGTTTTCTTAATCTGAGCCACGGCTTCTGATGTAGATCGAAACCTAGCAAGAGATTTGTGGAGCTCCGTAGGGATATAGGCTTGAGGAAGTTCTCCAACATAAGTTATAGCCATGAGGGCGGGGGGTTTCTGGCCCGGAACGATTTCGTTCATCGGTCGCCTATCGATCCTTGGCCGAGGCACATAAGGAACGATGGGCCTATAAGTATCATGCTCTACTCGATTGGCGACGATGACTCTTAAGGTCCGCGATATCATGAAACGTCGTCCGAGGTGGACATCCTCAAAAATGAAATCGGCGCGGTCCTCGTATCGGCCGCGATAGCTGTGTCTGAGTACCAAGGTCAATGTTATAGGGTGGTTGGGAAGTATCGTTCGTCGGGTACCCGAAATTTCAATTGAAAATCTGAAGAAAAATATTCCATACTAAGGATTAAGGCCATAGACTGCACAGAGGTATATAAGACGTACATGGTTGATCTTCTGACATTTCCTTGATTCGATGCGAGTTTGATTTCCAACAGTCTCGAAGTTGATGGTGACGCCGAATTTCGATTCATCGTTTTGATGATTGCACCGTACTTTGGGAGGGTGGATGATGGGTCCACGTAGCCGAAATCAAAGGTTCCCTCGATGGTTAACCCGTTTTGGTTTTTCGTGACTTCCCCCAAAGTTGAGTTATGTTGCGCATCTACTTGTTGAGGCCCCTGGTTGTGATTCCGGGCCTGTGTGGCCCGTGCACGCGATGGCGCAACTGCCTGATTGCTACGCGTCGCAACACCGACCTGCCGTCCAGGACATTCAGAACTCCCCGAACCTTTGTTCGCAGCAGATTTCTTGTGGTCTTGCCCTGAGACGTGAATACACCAGTCTCGTGTACCGTTAACCTCACAAAGAGAACAGGAAACCATAGAAGCCACTGTTTAATCTGAGCACCTCGACTCGTTTTGGCGTATTAATGGAGGGAGATGTTGGGTCAAAGCAACACGCGACATACAATTCGAATGACAAGTCATCAGGTCGTGAAAGAACATCGGCCCTGTGAGATCCAGATAAGATAAGCTCGCGATTAAATACTTGACTGACGTTACCCACCAATGGCCATTCGATAAAACAACATGAATGTTGTTCAACCTTCTCTCGAAAGTTAGCGAGTGCATTTGAGATAGCTTACCACCAGCCAGCTAAGATTGAGTACCTTGACTGACTGGATTATGCATGGTAAAGTCATGGGCACTAGGGCAAGAATGAGGGACCGTTGTCGACATGGAGGCTTAGCCGTTCGTATGATTGGAATCTAGGGCTTCAAGGATGCAGGAAGGTGGTCAATATTAATGGTGGTTGCAGACTTGCGGTCAAGATACGGTGACACTCCCGCGACGGATGTCACGCACCGGGTTTCCAACCATTTCCAAGCTTGAGGACGGTTTCCAAGAGGTTTCCCCAGGTCTTTACATTCATCCACGCCACACGCTGGCCAGAATGCCTGTTCATTGGAGACCCCAACGCGCCAACGTGCCACAATGGTAGACTCCAAACCAGTCTCTAGGTTCAATATTTCTTCAGACGGCCGGGTGGTGATTTTCTGACATCACACCAGAGAGGCTGGGTCGAGACTACCACAATGCGGAATACCTACCTATCTAGCATGGACGAACATGGTGTGAAGACCGAAAAGACGAATCTTCAGGCTCTCTTTGGAGAAGTTTCGAAGGTGGGTTTACAATACCTTCGGTATCAGGTGTGTCCTCATCCGAACTTCCCCTGCGGGGTGTAGAAGTGTGATTTATATCGCCAATACCAGGACTGAAGGGCATGCAATTTATTTATTGGCAGCCATTTCTTTCTGCGTGCTTCTCAAGTCCGTTCAGCCCTCCCTCCCATTCTCCCATACCTTTTTCCAGAGCAATTTCGAAGAAACAAACTCTACCACCGTGGGCTGGTATCCAACGAGGGCTTCTGCGTTAATTCCTGAATTTCTGAGGGCCTCCCGCTCGAAACAGAGTGTCGAGAACATCTCGAGTGGCTGACCCTCGAAAAGCCTCGATCTTCCGTAGCGCGAATCAATGGAGCTCCGCTCTTCTACTTATATGGCTCGAGTGTCCTTCGATACAGTTCCCGAAAGGTATTTTTTCTCCTGTTTTCTTTTCTTGTTTTTTTTTCAACGTTAATTCAAATATCAGCAGACTCCACCCCCCGATCTTCAACTCGAATGCCACGTCGAAGAAAGCGAACGCAGCAACGTTGATGACTGTACTCATCAAACCTCAACCATTTGCTTCGTTGGATCCACCAGCACGAACAATGCGCTACCGACAGCAGCCTTTCCTCAGCGAAGGGAATTTATTATTCCGGTGTAAGGAAGAATCTGCGAGAGGAGATCAATTGTGTCTAACCCTTCAGCGTTGTTTTGATTTTGGGCGAGGATGTCCGAGGATGTCCCTTCGACGTCGGTTCGGTGGAGTACTGAATCAAGAAGGGTGGCGGCATCTCGGCATGTTCCTTGGCTCCTCGGGTGCTGATCCTTGAAGGATGGCGACAACGGCCTTGAGCCTTCCATTCGGTACTTCTGGGCCAGTGATTTTTTTCATTTTCAAGCAACCGAGTAATTCTGTGGTGACCTGTCAATGCAAAATTTTTTTTGAGAAACTTGCGAGGATGATTTGAAAATGCCGGGGCGAAACTGAAGCACGACACTCAGACCACAGATGAGGTTCAACAACGAAATGAGGATGGAGGTGAGCCATACATCATTTCCCACGACCGGAGTCTTGAGTAAGTATTGAAACGGTGAGTGTTGTTAAAAGTCGGCGCATTACATCAACCGGAGGCAGCGGTTTGCCCCAATTCCATCTGTCAATCATGAGAAACTGTGGCTCCTCGGTACCCCGGCCACGTTCTCCGCCAGCTCACACTTTCGAATCTACCCCCACCAACCAAGCATCGGAATGCCGGGTGACCGAGAACAGGAGCTCAAAAGAAAGCTTGCCAGTGTGCTTTGGGATGCCGTTGAAGAGTGTGTCCAGCGTCTTGATGTTGAGAGTGTCAGCGAAAAGGTGAGATGGTGATTTATCTGTGGTCGGTGCCACCTTCCTGACCCTCGCGTTTATGAACAGTCCCCCGTTAAAGAAATGCCAGCTGGAGGAGAACATTCGGTATTCCATGCAGACATTCTCGCTCCGCTGTTCCTCACATAATTGTCTTATTGCCAGTTCAAGTGCTGTGGCGAGATCAACCACATCCCACCAGCAGGTCCGACGCCTAAGGAAGACTCGACCGATGAAGATTGGACGACAATGCTCCAACCAATGCTGAAGGATGATCAAGAGCGATGCGAAGCATGGGACAAGGAGGTCCAGAATATCCTGATTTTTGTGCGCCTTTTATTATCTTCATCCATTATGCTTATTGTAACGTACAACTTCAGGCAGCTCTCTTCTCTGCCATCGCAACGTCATTCCTCCTCCAATCGCTCTCGCTTCTGCAACCTGATAGTCAAGCTGGCGCCACTAATGCGACAGGGCCTCTACCCGCTTCCATTCGCATCAACGTTTTCTTGTCCCTGAGCCTTGTGCTCAGTCTTACGACTGCGCTGATAGGCATCATCGCCGCGCAGTGGTTGCGAGAACACCTTTCGTATCCAGAATACCTTACCCCTGAACAGATGTTTGCCCTGCTGAACATGAAGATCAGCATGCTCAAAAAATGGCATGTCCGTGGCGTTATCTCCTCCCTTTCTGTCCTTCTTCAGATTTCTTTGCTCCTCTTCTTTGCGGGGCTCATCCAATATCTCCTTTCCCTTGAAGTCAACGCAGTCACCATCCCCGTTACAATTTTGGTTGCCCTTTCAATTTTATTCCCACTCGTCACGACAGTCTTACCGGCATTGCACGTTTATGCCTGGCAGAAGGCGACCACGGTAGAAGGGGATGTTCCCGTTCCATGTCCCTATAAATCACCTCAAGCCGAGCTGTTCTATGTCCTCTCCATCGCTCTTTCCAAATATCGGCCCTTTCCCCAACTATTTTCGCTCTTTTATGCTTTCGTCACATTTATTCCAACCGCCTTGGTCACTAGCACAATCCTTGCCAACCTCTACCTACGCCGCATCTTCTCGGAGGGAGAGAGAACCAACTTCGGCAGGACGATATTGTCTGTAATGGGTAAACCGATATTCCTATTCTTTAGGACGCTTAGAGGTCTATCGACAGCAGCGGACGACGTTCTACATTATCTTCGTGAGGTACGGATAAGTGCTCGTGGCTCAACACCCGTTCACTACAAGCGGACCATGACACTTTTCCGACCTGCAATGGAGGATGAATCCGAGCCTTGGTGGGCGTTTGATGTCGCGTGGGTCTCCATCCGACGCGATTACGCCTTTCGCCTGTATGCCTCTCGTGCATGGGGTGGGAAAATCGACACTCACAGAAGTCAAATCATGGAAGAATGGGAAAACGGAGAAAACGACCCTCGGAGGGCTTGGGGAAAAGCAAACTCTCGGGAGGCAAACGCCCGTGCTGGGCCGCCCTGGGATCAGATTCAAGGTCTTATCCTTCTTCGACACCAGTATCAGCACAACGATTCCGATTTGAGTATCATGGAGGCCGCCCTTCGTTGCTTCAAAGTCTGTGTATCACCCTTCCGCGCATATGATAAGCTGGATAGTAGCCTCGCGGAGGTCAATAGCTGGATGATCGGATTCGAGGACGCGACCACAGAGATTTTGCGCCCCCATGTCAAGGAGGAGATCACCTTTACCAACCTTGCTCAATATATCAATGAGTCTTCTACCGGACTTGGCTTGCAGCTCTGCACTGCAAGCTTCTACCACGAAGCCCTTTTCCATTTCCTCGGCAACTTTCACCTCGAGAACCTCACTGATACAGGCGAAGTTAGACTTAAGACGGCTTGGGTGGAAATTTACTACAAGCTTGTTCGCTGCTTACCTAGTAGCGAGGACCTCCAACATATCGATGTTCCCTTCGCTTTCGCAACATGTTCAAGGGATGTTTCATCTGTAACCCCTCAATTCTCTCAAGAGGAAGAACAAGGTAGGATAATCCTCCAGGTGTAGCGGATCCGTGATTGACTATCACTAGATCTCCAGGAGATTTACTTGGAAAAGGCAAAATCCTGTGCGGAGCGCCTCGACAAGTACAGGGCGGAAGGTGCAAACGCCAGTGACAACCTCAGAAATCAAGTTCTCCACGACTTCTTCTTCGCAATTGGGGCACCTCCATTTTATGCAAGACAGGATAAGATCCCAACCGACATTCAGAAACTTGTCTCGTCGCTGTCAGACTTCTGTCAATATGTGAAGCAGCGCCATAACTCCAACGTCGTCGATTTGGCCGACCGAATCGAATCTGCCTTAGGCGATACCGTGGACAACTATCTCGAGGACTCTCAAATCGCTTTCAGTCGGGTTGCTGAGCTACCCCCAGATTACGGGGCCACAGAGGAACAGGTACCTTTAGCGATACAAGAGATGGAGCCTCTGGTTTCTGGGGACGTGGTGCCATCACCACGTCCGAGTTACACCTCCAAAGATCAGGTTGAGCAAGAACCTCTAATAAAGGAACCACTAGTTCCTGCTGAGGATGTGATGCCTTCGCCGGGTTCATATCATTTGCCCAATGATCTGATCGAGCAAGAATCTCTAACCGAGGAGCCTCTGGTTCCTCGTGAGGACGTGATATCGCCAGATCCGACTCACGAGGACATGGTGTCGCCAGGTCCGACTCACGAAGACATGGTGTCGCCAGGTCCGACTCTTGAACACACGGTGTCGCCTCCGAGTCATTCGTCTAATGATATGGGGGTGGAAGACTCTCCAACAAACGAGTCTCAGCTTTCCGCGATTCCACCATATCACCCGCATTACACTTCCGACAGCGATCCTTGGGAGGGCCGTACTGATCTATGGTGATGATGATCAATGTTACTGACCCCCCTCAACCCATGCCAACGACCAGCTTTCACAACTTATAGTATATCTATTATCCCCGTCCTGTTGCATCTCCACGTGCTCTCCAAACCCAACTTCTCCTCCGCCATTCACTCAATTTCAATGGCTTCCCGTTTCTACCTCCAATTCACGAATCTCCTCCAAGCCGCACCCTCCGGCGTGTGTCCCCTGGGAGTTCAGAGACGTGGCGTATTCCCAAACGTCCTGGTACTACGGCTTTAGTAAAATAAATCATTGAGTAGCCTAATATTATGAGAACTTTTCATCTAATAGTGGACGCAGTTCCTCACTGGCACATTCCTTGGGTTCTGCCCAACTCAAAATCAGCAGTATATCTGCGTACAATACTTAGCCCGCCATTCGAGCTATTGGCTTTCTGGGATCGACAATACCCCAATGTGGCTCGATGATATCTTTTCGGATATGAATGTATTTGGTGATTTTGAGCTGTGGTAACGTCGTTGGTGGACGGGCCGCGCATGTCGACAACCTAGGAGATGAACAATGCACAGGAAAGGCGAGAGGAAGCCAGATACCACCGAAAATATACTTTCCTGGACGCGAGGAGCCTGAACATGTATCTCATACAAGATCTTGAGAAAATCGGTCAATATTCCCTTACGTTAGACATTGGCTAGACACCTTCAAGCTTCAAGGTCAGTCCACTTTCGCCAACTTCGTGGGGCATCCACCGAACAACCGCTAGTTCAATCTAAGGCTCTGATAATGTCTGCGGTGAACCCTTTCATGGAAGCGACCTTGTTGCAAGCGAAGCGCCTATATATTACAAATCGGTCATTTGTCTATTAGGTCTGTCTCCAGAGACTAAGCGAAGCGAGCAATCAGTCTTAGAAGTTAGGGCTGGAAGTCAGAACAAATAAAGCCAAATTGTCCGCGCTAATATATCTCTCCTACCTGTGTTATTTCTTTCTGAATAACTCCCACAATGTACACGTAGGCAATACTGATGTCTTTCTGCAAAAATATTCAGGACTTCCTACCACTAAACTTGTTTTTTGGACAAGTTTTTTTTCACCGGAACAATTTTCTAGCGTTCATCTTTCTTTCGCATTTTCATTTTCCAGCTCCTTACTTATTCAATTTATTTAAATAAATAAAATAGTCCACCAGCTAGGATGAGGGGGAAACGAGCCCCCCGCTGCAAGCAGTCCTCAATTTAAGCCGCCTTTGTTTTCGAAGGGCCCTAAGGACGAAGAACCCTTACCTGAAAAGGGGGATCCCAGGTAGACAGATCAGGGCGACGGGAAACAAGCTCTGAGAAACCTCCCTTTCGAACATCCTACTAGGAGCAAGATTTTTAACATAGAAACGGTAGCGGATGTTGCCGCTTGTTTGCCGCTTGTGACACTGACAAGCGGACTTACGTGCTCCATTCAGGGACCTCTAAGTCATTGAATAGACCTTTCACGCGTTGGAGTACTGTATCTACGAGGTTTCAGAGGAATCGCGGCCGTCCAAATAGTTTGCCAATATGATAGCCAGACATAGTCTGCAACTTGAGGGATTGTGTCTGGTCATAACCTTCAGGCCGGCTTGCCGGTTTCCGGAAATCACCGTCCCAGTGCCACTAATTTGCCAAGAGCTCCGATCCCGTTTATAGCGCCTTAAAGTTACATTTCTAGTTTACGAGAGTCATCCATTCAGTCGACCTAAGAGAGGGTTTGGTATAATGGCCCAGGGTCTGCCACAACGCTGGTTTCTTTCTCCCTCCTTCGCCGGCTTGTTGTGCTTCAGTCAAAATGGCGGTCACTGCTACCATTGGAAA
>Ga0307517_10004575_pt1 | contig 21211 bp, 11 predicted proteins | sample 23_EM_MG_FD_194515 | JGI IMG/M metagenome (GOLD analysis project Ga0307517, IMG submission 194515) | Populus trichocarpa ectomycorrhiza microbial communities from riparian zone in the Pacific Northwest, United States - 23_EM | ecosystem: Host-associated > Plants > Roots > Unclassified | place...
CGGGTGAGTTGGACAACCCTGAGCTGAGCAGGGTGCTCGTGAAAGGTCAGAATGGTTGACGGGTGTCCTCTGGCTTTACATTATTCTACTTAACTAAAGCGAGAGACACCCTATTCTGATAACCAACGATCCTCGAGAGAACTTATTGAGTGAAGCTTTCAGGCTTAATGATATTAAGTTTTACCGCTTGATTCTACTTTGAATTATCTTTATCTTTATTTTGATCCTTACTTCTACTTTGAGTCTTCGGTGCGGTCGCAACCTTAGGATCCGTCTTCCTACAGAGTGCCCCCGTTACACCTTCACAGGCCTAGGGAAAAACAAGCCACCCCACGTCCCTCTGGTATGGGACCAACCGCACATCCTTCCCCATAAAGCACCCACCCCTTATCCAAAAACAAGAAGTAGCACTAAACAAGACCGGCAGGAGGCAACAAGAAAACCCACACCGTATATCTTCCAAAAGGAAGGTATCCAAAACTATCCAAAACAAAAGAAATCCTTGACTGACAAATCTTCCAAAAATACAACTGTCCCAGCCTCAAAAGAGCAGTCCGGGTCTCTTGGATAACCGAGGTTCTCCATCGTGTTGGTTAGAAGCCGCTCTGAGAATGCAGACTCCTGAAGTGTTGTAACAACTGACTGGACAGGCAGTGACCAGAGACAGTGCGATACCAGCCACATTGCCGGGGGAGTCCAGTTGGTTCATGTATGTCGACAGACAAGGCAGGAGGCAACGAGGTGTTCCAAGCCAGGGCTGAAGGGGGTATTTACTTCCTAACAGTATAGCGAGATGCCACCGAGGAAGGGAGGAGGTAGATAGCAGGTAGGATGCCAGCCATAAATCTTTCCCCACGAAGAGGTTTGTCCCACTGCCTATGATGCCTGAAGTTTGGCTGCGGGGTAGGATCGCAAGGATGATTCTTGTTGTTGTTCCCCGCAACCACCTTCCCAATTAGGAAGGTGAAAAGCGGGGGAGGAAAATAGGGGGAGAGAAGCTTGCCTCATATATCCACAGAATCCAGTTTAACTAGTCCATACCGGCGCCAGCCGCACCCCCCGGTTGCTACTAGCAGACCACGTGCCAGATTGAAAAGATACCGGTAATTAGGGTTAGGGTTGCCCCTTAAGGATCTGGGACAGCTCTATAGCAGGAAAGGTCTTGAAAAACCGTGCTCTGTGAAGTGAGCAGCTTGTGGTGGCCTCGCGGGGGAGGATCTACCGGGTGGAGGCAAAGGAGTGGCTCACAAATTTAGGAACAGGATTCTTTGAGATTATCCTCTATCAATACCTATAAAATTGCATGCAACGGGCCGCACTACACAGTATAGTACAGTGCCATAAATCACTAACTAACAAGCTCAAGCCAAATGCAAATTTAACTCACCACAGGCCAAGTAGAATGGAAATAAAGAACACCACGATAGGACTATGACTAACCCGAACACCAATGGAAGAAACGGGCGAAGAAGAAACAAATGAAGTAGTAGATAAACAGCAAAGAGTCAGAAGAAAGTAGAAAAACGCGCTTATCAAAACCTATCTACTTCTAACCTGACTGAGGTTTTGCCTATACCAATTCCCCAACCCAAGTTTAAGAAGGGAGAAAACAAAAAAGCGCCGGACCTTACCGGCAAGGGCAACTCCAACGTCATGGCGGAAGGGTCGATTAAGAGAGTTTTTGAGGAAAGCGAGGGAGGCTAAAAGGAAAAGGCAAGCGCGGATGACCCAACATAGGTTGACTAGAATTGACAAGGTTGAGAGGGTATTGTTAGGGTGGATATTAGATTTCCATGGAGTATACAGGAACTTGAAGGGCCACATAGAGGAGGCTAGAGGGAACGCGGGCGATTCGGTTGTAGGGGGTTCATTATCTGAGGACCTGGGTACACAGTCCTCGGGATCTGGTACTGGTTCCTGCTCATCGGAGTCTATCGGTGAGAGCGAAGGTTGGCTATTAGAATCTATGATATCGAGGTCAGCATCTTGAGATCTGAATTGCATCTCCACCATAGACTCGTCTCTATGCTCAGGGGAGAGAGGGGGGGGGATGACTGACCATGATCGACTTTGTCTGAATTAGCATTGCCTAGGTCCACAAGGATCCCCACAACTCCATCATGTACTTCGGGGAGAGCTGAGAGTGGTGGGATTAAAGCAGCGTCACTGCCTCCACCGTCGGAATTTCCGCGGTCTCCCGAGTCCGAATATTCGCTGTCGGACGAGTCGAAATAATTGCGGTCTCCCCAGTCAGAATATTCGCTGTCTCCCAACCCGGGATTTTTCAAATCACCCTCTCCTCTCGCAACCTTTACTATCTCCACGCACCCGTTGCCAACCTTCCAGGAGAGTGGCACCCAGAAACTTTCGGCAATTTCTAGGTTAGGATTCACGTCCTCTCGTTCCAAAAGGATCTTTACTATCCCCTCATACCCGCCCCCAGCGGCCAGCGCGAGTGGCGTCCGGCTGTATTTGGTGTCTGGCTGGTCTGGATTAACATCTTTTCGCTCCAAAAGCATCTTGGCTACTCCGTCCTTCCCATTCTTAGCCGCCCACCCGAGCGGTGTCCGGCCATATTTAGTGTCCACACGGTTGGGATTGACGCCTCCCCCGTCCAACAGTATCTTCACTACCCCATCATGCCCTCCCCGAGCTGCTAGCAAGAGTGGCGTTGAACCATATTTGGTGTCTGCCAGGTCGGGATTGACGTTTTCTAGGTCGAAAAGCATCTTTACTACTCCGTCATTCCCGTTCTTGGCGGCCCACCCGAGCGGTGTGCGGCCGTATTTAGTGTCCACGTGGTCGGGATTGACGTCTTCTCGTTCTAACAGCATCTTCAATACCCCCTCGTGCCCTCCCTGAGCCGCTACCAAGAGTGGTGTCGCGCCATATTTGGTGTCTACATGGTTGGGATTGACGTCTTCTCGTTCTAACAGCATCTTCATTACCCCCTCGTGCCCTCCCTGAGCCGCTACCCAGAGTGGTGTCGCGCCATATTTGGTGTCTACATGGTTGGTATTGACGTCTTCTCGTTCTAAAAGCATCTTCATTACCCCCTCGTGCCCTCCCTGAGCCGCTACCAAGACTGGTGTCGCGCCATATTTGGTGTCTACATGGTTGGGATTGACGTCTTCTCGTTCTAACAGCATCTTCAATACCCCCTCGTGCCCTGCCTGAGCCGCTACCCAGAGTGGTGCCGCGCCATATTTGGTGTCTCCATGGTTGGGATTGACGTCTTCTCGTTCTAAAAGCATCTTCACTACCCCCTCATGCACTTGGAGAGCCGCTATCCAGAGTGGTGTCAGGCCATATTTGGTGTCTGCCTGGTCAGGATTGACGTCTTCTCGTCCCAAAAGCATCTTCACTACCACCTCATGCCCTTCGTTAGCCGCTATCCAGAGCAGTGTCTCGCCAGCTTTCGTATCTGCTTGGTTGGGATTGAGGTCCTTTCGTTCTAGAAGCGCCTTTATGACCTCCGCGTGCCCCCTTCGGGCTGCCCATATGAGAGCCGTAATCCCCATGAAATCGGCTGCATTGACATCCGATTCCCTCATCTCCAAGACGGGAGGAACCATCTCCACGATTCCGAAAAATGCTACTCCATGCAGTCCGGTAAATCCTGTAGGTTTTCCAGCCCTCAGGGAACCGAGATAATTCGCTCGACCATTGTGCAGTAGTAGTAATCGAGCAGATATATGCTCATCAAATCTATCGAGAAGCTTGAGCGCAAGTATCTTGACATTCTCCGTCACCCCCCTTCTTGCGTGCTCCCCCCAGTAATAGGAAGCATATTCTAAAAGGGGCATTGTAGAGGGGGCCTCGTAAAGGGTTGGCGAAATATGCCTGACGGGTCCGGAATTGAGGTATGTTAAGCAAACCTCGGCAATTGTTGCATGAGGATTACGGAATAGTTTAGGATCACTTGAGAGGTGCTCCTGTAGCGTAAAGTGCACTAGTCGGATAGTGGACGAAGACTCCTCAACCGTGAGAAGACCCAGACAGCATGAACGGATTATCCTTATCGGAGGAGAGTTTTCCGGATCCAGATCCGCAGAGTCCATCTCTACTCCTAGGGCATGGCGAAGCTCCTCGACCTTTAATGGCCTTTCCGAATAAAACACCCACATCAGTGCATTCAGCCCGAGTGCCCTTTTATCAGTCTCCTGCTCCTTCAGCCGGCTCAGGGTTGCCGTGTAGGCATCGCTCAGTCCGTTGCCTCGCGAAGTTTCTTCAAGTTTTTTTCTTCTCTGACCAATCGATGTCCCTCGCAGAATAAGCTCAATGTTTAGCGAAGCAAGGAGGAATCTAGAAACAGTCGTTTGTAAGTATGCGTTATTGATAGAGGGAAACGCTGAATACTCCTACTCACGTATCAGACATCTTTTCCAGAATAATTCTCACAATATCTTCCCGTAAACCATCACTCATTGCCTCTCGATCGGTATCCCTATCTAACCTCCATTCAAGATAATTCTTGATATCGCTCGGCTTGGGATTGACGTGCACCACCACGGCTTCATTCTTTTGCTCGGAGAAATAATTTTGAATAATTTCCCTGACATGGGGCCTCCCGGTGAGGAATATCCTCGTTTTGGGGGACCCCCGAATAATATCTTTCAGTGACTTAAGAAGGTCCGCAAGAGTCTCGGGTAGGCATTCGTCTAGCGCATCGATGCAGATGAAAACTTGGGGCAACGAAGCAATCGCGGTCCTCAAAACTCGCATCAGATCCGCAAGTAGCGGCCTTCTCTCGTCCCGGAATGCCTTTCGTATATCTTCTGGGATCTCGCTGCCCACCAGCCTCTTCAAAATCGTCCCCATCATGTTGATGACAGTTTGCTCTCCCCGGGCGCCGTGATCGCAGTACAACCATGCAACCGCGATATCTGCCTCCATTGCCTGATCACAAAGCCTGTCGATCACCACGGAACTAGCGTTTTTAGCCGTTAGTGATACTTGCTTGTTTAAAGGAACCCAGCCACTCACCTGAGATACGTCTTTCCCACTCCCGGATTCCCGGAGCAAAATAGGACAGCCTTATCGGCTCCACCCCCGCCCTCGCTCCACTCCTGAAACTCGCTTGTTTCCAAAAGCCAATTCCCGACACCTCCAAGTCGTTCGGTGCGCACGCCATCATGTCTCTTACTTGGCTCTATTGGAGTGAGCCAATGCATGATCTTTGCATCATCGTCTGATTTATAGATGGTGTTGAAACAATTTTCGAAGTTGCCGCTGTTGGCATTCCCCCCCCCGAATTTCACCGAGACTCTGTGTGAAGTTTGGGTCATGATGCTCAGTTCACAATACCGGTTGTATGTAGAAATGATAGGGATAGGGGAATATTGAGGGTTGGTGGGGGGGGTTGGAAGGCTTTTCTGTGGGGGGGGCGGGGGGCGAGCTGGTTATCTAGTTTCTTCCGTGGTAATTACCACTCAATTATTTTCATGCCAAAAAGGTGTGAACATTTTGGGGGCTCCGACGAATTACCACAACTTGACTCCGCCTCACTGATTACTGCACAACACGGCGCTGTGCTGTGCTGTTCCCTTCATGCACACGGTAGCTTTAGGGCACAGCAGCCTATGAGACAGCCACTCGACGGAAGCGGTTTGGTGTCATATGAAACCGATCCCACAGTTAATAGTCAACCAGTGCGAATAAGAATGAAACAACAAACATACCGAATAATCTGGTGAAAGTCCGATTGGAGCTACAGCGAAACTAAGACAAGCGAGCCAACAGGAAGACGAAGAAGGCAAATTCCCCACAGCTTAAACACATAGGCAGCGGTGGTTGGACAAGTTCAGGAAAATTAGGCTTCCGATCCCGGTCCAAAGCTACGGTAGGTACTCGAGTAGTTGGGGCATTTCAAGGGAGAGATTCTCCCGAGCTCTCACGCACCTGAACTCCCCGTCGCCACGAATCAGCATGCATGGTACCGTATAATCTGGCAAAAGTCGGACTGGCGCTAGTGAGGATCTTCTTGAACCTGACCAACCACAGCGGCCTATATGTTTAAACTGTGGCGAATTCGCCTTCTTAGAGCTCTCCTGTTGGTTCGGTTGCCTTAGTTTCGCTTTAGCTCCAATCCGACTTTTGCCAGATTATACGGTAGCCATCTCTCCTTGTTTTTGGGGGTCATGCGGTCGAGCGCCTCGCCTATATTGCTAACTTGGGGAAACTCCCTTACTCCTAATTTGCCTGACGTTTGCAAAAACAACTGCTATTGCATACCACCGGAATCCTGAGGCTCTGGTCGATTTTTTTGCCCATATGCAATAGCAGTCGTTTTTACAAAGGTTAGGCAATTAGGAGCAGTTGCCCACCAAGCGGATCGAATTTACTTAGGGAGATCTTTTTTATCATCGTTTTGAATCGGAATCGGCAAAAACAATAATTCAAGATCCCAAACTAGACTCCCTCGCCAAACAACCTGAGCCATATTTTTCTTTATCACTTTGTTGCTCTTCCGGATTGCCGATTCTACTACTCGAGTACGATATTGATACTTCGTGCTTAGAGTCCTCCTGCATGGGGGGGGGGGGGGGCTAGTGCTGCGCGGCAACGACAACGCACAAGAAGAACTAGAGTGCGATTCTACAGGCGATATAGCGGCAGCCACGACCTCGCTCACTGTTGTTCCTTCGCACATTCGGCCAACTCTTTCTCGACCCCCTGATGCATCCCATGCCCGAAATTCCAGCAGGCAGCATTGTTGTCATTTCTCAGATACTAGGTCTAGTCCGTGAACAACATCATGGAGGGGCCGTTATGAGGTTTATAGTCTGTATGTACATGCAGTGGGATATACTCGAGTATTTTAAAAGACAAAAAAATTCCGAGAACGCTTTAAAGACAATAATTGGTGAATTTTGATTCTCCGGGATGTTTGCTGTCGAAGCTCGAATATTTGGCTATCGAGCTTGTTGACAATCAGTGCCCCACCAGGGTTCACGGCTTTTATCCGTGTCGCCGACAGGATACTACGGTATCGCGCATGGCAAATCTGGTTTCAATCACTAAGAGAAATCCGGTTTACTTACTAATGCTCTTAGAATCCGGCGAAGAAGAAAAAACAAAAGAATATAAAGAGCGATCATATAAAGGAAACTGGAAAAGACCCTCATCAAAGCCTGTTTACTGTACATTCAGTTCGCTCGAGGACTCACCTTGACTAATTCCTCACTTCCGAATTTCTCATGGAATGAGAATGTCTCTAGTAAATAGCTAGCCTAAGCGAGAAAGGTGTAGACGAGGAGAAAGCTGTGATAAATGAAAAAGGAAAGAGGGGATGCCCCAATACCTGTCAGCCACAATGAATAGGATTGATCAGTGCTGTTAGAATGGGTGTCGATTTTACTGGGGGGGTGCGGGAACCTGAGGCGCGTTGCCCGGGGGTGGGTTGAGGGGCCAGGAGAGTCAGATTGTCGGGGGGGGGGCCGGGCACTCCGATCTGCTGCAACACAATTAGTATTGTCACGCTGTAGTAGGATTAGTGATGGACACGATCATGCTCGATCATAAACTTTTGGTGTGATCGAGCTCGATCAATGCTCGAGCATGGGCCAAATTTTCTGCTCGAGCATGATCGTGTCCATCACTAAGTAGGATCCTCACGCCTCCATGATGCCTTCCGGAGAGAGCCAGCGATAGTCGAGTTTTGCTCTAAAGGCGAGTAATATGCTGGTAGCAACAGCAGTGTGCCTGCAGCGCCGGTATGGGCTAAAGATGGGTTCCACGGATGCATGAGGCCTGAGCTCGGTTAGCTTGGTGTGAGTATAATATTAGGCGCAGCACCGACGCACTATTGAAATATTTCACTAGTACAAAAACTTGAATAATATAAGAACCTTGGATCTTCGTGCAAATAAGGAGCAGGCACCGAACATTGAAGCACATAGGTAATTAAATAATTAAGGTGTATCATAGTATGATACTTGGGGAAAATTAATAATCCACCTAGTTAGGAGGACACAAAGCTTATATACTCACGGGTCTTGGTGTGCTAGCTGTGCTCTGGACGGCTTTGCACTTCAGGAAGATGCCGAATTCAAGGGCTCTGGGTAGGGAGTAGACAACAAGGGGTGAACTAAAAGTGCTCATCACACGTCTGCCTCCGGGTTTCGAGTATTTGATCTTAACTGGCGGATAAACAAGCCCGGGAAGCTCATCCCATTATGCAGTGGATAGCGGCTAATAGCATAGATGTAGTGGAGCATTTTCCTTACTTCCCCGATTTGAATCTTTTAGACATTTATCAATATTGGGCCTGAAAAAAATATTCTACCAACGCGGCCCCCCCGGGGGTAATTAAGACGTGGCTGCGGTTCGTTTAGTTGACGGTTGCTAAGGAAGGAATACCTGATGCTGGCAGAATGACTACAATTATAGAGGCAAAGGGGAGTTGGACGTAAATTTAGTATTAGCTCTATCTTTCCGGATCCCAAATGGTTAAAGTCAGGTTGAGCTCATTACTTCTATCGACACCTGTTGACTGCTGACTGTGAGGGGAAGGTAGCAGAGCTAACTCACCTAATCTTGCACGATTGCTCAATTGCAGTTGAACGTGTTTCGTTTCATCGGATTTCCATGGAAAATTTTGCTTGTGGTTGTATCATGCTTACGATGCCCTAGGTTTGCGAAGCATAGTTATCGCACTTGGCGGTAATCTATGATACGGACTCAGTCCCCATAATGCAACAGAGCCTCAACATTGTCTCTATTTTCTTGGCATGGAAATGATTGGATGGTAGGGTTGTTACAACAGGCACAGCCACATCACCCCTCTTTCCTTCACCCTTGCCTACAAACTTTTGCGAACTCTCCTATGATACTATCATAACTATTTCTTCACACAATGAACATTTAGAACCGAGGATCATGGTCCAGACTAGACATAAAACTCGGTCAACATTAGCTATAGAAATGCCAACTATGGGGACACCAGAAGTAGTTACCACAAGACAGTTTATAAACCCAACGAGGATGCACAGAGTATGGGTTGACTCTCTCCACTAGAGCCAAATAACCGACATCAAGGCACGCGGAAAAGCAAACCCGATGGTGTCAGGCATCTTGCGAATAGGCTATGATGGTAGAGAGTGAGTTGGGTCCTTTTTGTTTCTATGTCGCCGGAGGTGTCCTATCTACATAAACTCGTCTTTACAGAAAAACTCTTCCCCTCTGACATCGCCCATACTCTCACTCCCGACTTCCTTCCTTCCGCTTTTCGTTCTTCGTAAGCAACTTCTTTAAACCTTTTCTTTAAGCCTTATTTCCTTCAGTCCCTTCTCTCTTTTCGTCCTTTTACACTGTTTTCCTCAGCTCCTCCAATCCTGAACTGTTCTGATACAGTCTTTTGTTTACTAATGGTTGTAGTGCGACACCTATCTGCTCCCGCTCCTGTCAAACCTTAATCCCCAACCTCCGGCGTTCCCCAGTGCCAATTCCTAAAACATTCCAAACATTCCTGCTTCGTCTAACTCCTGGACCATTCATACTACCGTTCCTCTAATACCTCACTTCTCAATCCTGCAACAATCTTTAAAGGCGATTCTTCTCAGCTATGGGCAATCTATGTTTCAACTCGGTCTGTGATATGGAACTTTCGTGAATTTTCAAAGGGGGATTGGCTTTGGGAGCCGAGAAAGAGCAGTGAGTATAATGAGGGCAGGGGTTGAACCGATAAGATTGGCTTGTTTTTCTACGAAAATCCCAGAGTGGGCAATGGATACCTGAGGTGAGTGGATGTAGTTCTTTCAAAGAAGCGGGTATCGTTTATTGTTATGAGATGCTGAGAAGGGAACGATGGGAGGCAAATGAAGAAGTACAAAGAAGCCAAGGAGGAGAGGTCTGTCTATTCTGCGGATTCGTTTCTTGCTTGCCTGTCCATTTACTGACGGCCAAACAGACAGTTTAAATACAGAGGACTTTACTATGCCAGGAGTCCTTCCGGACACATTCTCCGTCCCAACACGCACTACCTTCCGACCCATCCCTCGCCTTGCTCCCCGAGCATTTCCGGCCATATCTGCGAATCCTCTGACTAGTATACAAACCAGGTACACCCGCCCCTCCTCCGTGATTGATAATGACTGACAAAGGAACTAGTAGATAACAACTAAGAAAGATAGGAAAGGTACAACGACAAAGTATATATTGTTGAAGAACACCGGCGATCACTCCATTATGATGTATTTTCCTTTGTACCCTTTCGCATGTTATTTCTTGTTTATTGTTAGTTTCCTTTGTCACTCATTATCAATCAAGAGAAGGAGCCGATATACCTTGATGGTATACAATAGGATGATACGGGTGGATAGCCAGTAATGGCCGGACATGGAACCGGAGACAAAAAGCAGCGGAGTGGAAGGCGGATCCGGACAGGAAACCGGTGAATAGGAAAGAATGTCTGACGGAAAAGGGACTGGAATAGTATTTGCCCTAGGTATCTCCGGATCGATTTCCGGGAGAGAACGTGGTAGGGGATTCTCTTTGTATTTTCTATATAAATCCCATACTCCACCATAGTTAGACAAGTAAGCCAGACAGCCACGCCTCCGATCAATATACTCACGCTTCTCTCTTCACTTCTTTGTACTTCTTCATCTTGCCAGCGCTTTCTTCTCCCATCCAGAACTCATAATAATATATATGTGTGCGCAGTGATCGCCGGTGATATTCAACATAGTTGACGGGGACATATTCTAATTCTTCGATGGCCGACAGGTTGTGCAAGCAAGCAAAGAAGGAAGATATTACCGTTGCATACTTGTAATACGATCTCCTTCCTAATTTCCCGGAGATGCAATTAGACAGGTACGATAAGCCAAAGGGGATGAGTGATGATTTATAGGCACGTTGCGGGTATCACCTGGGAAAGATGTCGGATATATGTGTGGGAAATTCTGGCGTTTCCCGCCGTCAGCGACGTACACTTACGCAAGGTTGTGTGTAGATACCTCCTTGTTTTGCTGAACATCGACGCTATTCCGGGGGGGGTTACATTTCGTCAGAAATGGAAGAAACTTGAACAGGTCAAGGGAAACAAGGGACTAAGTGGTGCCTACACAACTGTTATCCGGCCGAAGACGCAGAAGTAAAATGGGTCTGTACACAGAATCGAGGTACTATTGTGGGTTTTGAAATTGGAACGGGCGGAGGAGCTGACATGCACTAGGAGTGGAAATAGTGTTTCCGGATCTAGATCTTGAACATATTCCTGCTTTACAGACGCTCTTATCATCTTGTCTAGGCTTTACTACGGTTGGGTGTTCTGAGCTCACGCCCGACTACCACGATTTGCGCTTCAGGAGCACCTCTAGGGTGATTCTGCTCTATGCACAATCTTCATAACAATTGCGGAGGGTTGCTTCACATACCTTAATTTTAGATATGTCAGAGCCCTTTGGCCAACTCTTGGCTCAGCCCTCACAGCAATACCGCTTCAAGGATAACCTTCCATCTACTAAGGTGGCGACACGAGAAGGGGGATAAAGGAAATGTCATAACACTTGCACCCAGACTTCCCAATAGGGTTGACAAGCATATATCTGCTCAACTGCGCTTATTATGCTATAAGCAAGGTCAGCTCCCGGACACCGTGTGTTAGTCGAGGGGAGTATAAAGGGAATTTTCAGAACTCCAGGGAATCGCATATCTCGGGATCGTAAAGATAGTAGCTGCCGTATTGGAGGTGAAGGGGTCGGATGTTAATAGGACCAATTGTACGGTGTCGGAAATGGGATGTCCTATCCAATAAAATCAGAGGCGTGTCGGTTGTGGCTCATACATAGTTTCTTCGGCATAGCGCTGCGTACCGCGTGGCACAGAAGGAGAATATAAAGGAGAATTTTCCTGTAATTTACCATAAGGGCAGAAGTTCATCTCTAGGTCTAAGCTATATTGCGCCCTCTAAAAACTCTATCACAAGGCCAGTGAAAAGATACCAAGATTTTCACACTAGGTACAACTTTAGCATGGGCAGTTATAGGATGGTATAAGCAGTTAGTAAAGGTACTTCTGGAACAAGAGGAGGTCAGCCACAACCCTGCAGCTACCAATTATATGCGCAGATTCACAAGTGATCACTCGGCACTAATGAATTTGACTCTTGTACCTTAGCTATCTAGTGACTCGCTTTTTTTCCTTTGTCGCGGATTACAAATATAAGAGATGGAACACGTATACCTGGTTTGTATACTATATTGGAGATTCGGATGAATGGCCGGAAAGGAAGAGCTCGGGAAGAAGAGGGATCCTGTGTAGGCACTTACCGTCCCATACCAGAAGATGTCTCACATCATGGGGCTTGTCGTCCTTCCTAATGACGGCCGTCCTTGAGCTTCGGGGACGAGAACGGACGGCATTTTGTCGTCCCGTCCGGTCATTTTCTAAAGTTGCCCGACAAGTAGGAATGAAAGACGAGGACGGACCACGTCCTGCCGCCCCGTCTCGTCCCGGGCTCTTGGCAGTCCCCCCGCCGAGCCCCACGGGGGCACCGGACGGCTGCGAACACTGCTGGAACTGAAAGATGTCCACACCACTATCCCTTGAGAGTGGAGTGGGGAGGGGTGAAACAGTAAAATTCGCCCCCACGGTAATATCGTTCCATAACAAGCTTAGGACACCTAGGGTGCTGAGTCATTAACCATTAAAAAGTCTGAAGGGTCCGATTTGCCCACCAAACACGACCTGCAACTACAAAACTTTGGCCTCAGCGTGGTGGGCGCGAATTTTCTGTTTCACATGGTCCAAGGGATACCCGGTAGAGAGGGTTAGGGGTTTGCCTTTCACGCATCTGGGGCACCCCTGGTTACTATCTTACAGGAAAAGTCTTGAAAAACGGCATTATTGTGAAGGGACTAACCGGTAGTGGCCTCGTAGTAGAGGAGCTGCCGGGCGGAGGCAAACGAGCGGCTCACGAGTTTAGAGCGAGCTTCTTCAAGATTATCATCTAACTTATCTATTCCTACCAAGCTGCTTGAAACAGGCCACACTTTACAGTACTCTAAATCACTGACGAACAAGGGCAAGGCGAGTACTAACTGAGCCCACAACTGGACAACTAGAATGAAGATAGATAACACCACGATAGGACCATGTCTAACCCGAACACTAATGGAAGAAACCGGCGAAGAAGAAACAAATGAAAAAGTAGGTAAATAGCAAAGAGTCAGCAGAAACTAGAAAAAGACCCTTATCAAAGTCTACCTACGTCTAACCCGACGGAGGTCTTGCCTATACCAATTCCCCAACCCAAGCTTAAGAAGGGAGAAAACAAAAAAGCGCCGGACCTTACCGACAAGGGCATCTCCAACATCATGGCGTAAGGCCCGATCAGGCGTGTTCCTAAGGGAAGCGAGGGAGGCTAAAAGGAAAAGGCAAGAGCGGATGACCCAACACAGGTTGACTAGAATTGACAGTGCTGAACGGGTATTGTTAGGGTGGATATTAGATTTCCATGGAGTATACAGGAACTTGAAGGGCCACATAGAGGAGGCTAGAGGGAACGCGGGCGATTCGGTTGCAGGGGGTTCATTATCTGAGGACCTGGGTACAGAGTCCTCGGGATCTGGTACTGGTTCCTGCTCATCGGAGTCTATCGGTGAGAGCGAAAGTTGGCTATTAGAATCTATGATATGGAGGTCAGCATCTAGAGATCGGAATTGCATCTCCACCATAGACTCGTCACTATGCTCAGGGGAGAGCGGGAGGGATGACCGACCATCGTGATCGACATTGTCTGAATTAGCATTGCCTGGGTCCACAAGGATCCCCACAACTCCATCATGTACTTCGGGGAGAGCTGAGAGTGGTGGGGTTAAGGCAGCTTCACGGCTTCCACCGTCGGAATCTCCGCTGTCTCCCCAGTCCGAATATTCGCTGTCGGACGGGGCGAAATATTTGCGGTCTCCCCAGTCAGAATCTTCGCTGTCTCCCCACCCGGGATCTTTCAAATCATCCTCTCCTCTCGCAACCTTTACTATCTCCACGCACCCGTTGCCAACCTTCCAGGAGAGTGGCGCCCAGAAACTTTCGGCAATTTCTAGGTTAGGATTCACGTCCTCTCGTTCCAAAAGGATCTTTACTATCCCCTCATACCCGCCCCCAGCGGCCAGCGCGAGTGGCGTCCGGCCATATTTGGTGTCTGGCTGGTCTGGATTAACATCTTTTCGCTCCAAAAGCATCTTTGCTACTCCGTCATTCCCATTCTTAGCCGCCCACCCGAGCGGTGTCCGGCCATATTTAGTGTCTACATGGTTGGGATTGACGCCTCCCCCGTCCAAAAGCATCTTCACTACCCCATCATGCCCACCCCGAGCGGCTAACAGGAGTGGCGTTGAACCATATTTGGTGTCTGCCAAGTCGGGACTGACGTTTTCTAGGTCGAAAAGCATCTTTACTACTCCGTCATTCCCGTTCTTGGCCGCCCACCCGAGCGGTGTGCGGCCATATTTAGTGTCCGCATGGTCGAGATTGACGCCTCCCCGGTCCAAAAGCATCTTCAGTACCCCCTCGCGCCCTCCCTGAGCCGCTACCAGGAGTGGTGTCGCGCCATATTTGGTGTCTACATGGTCGGGATTGACGTTTTCTCGTTCTAAAAGCATCTTCACTATGCCCTCATGCCCTTCGTTAGCCGCCATCCAGAGTGGTGTCGAGGCATATTTGGTGTCTACATGGTCGGGATTGACGTCTTCTCGTTCTAAAAGCATTTTCACTACCCCCTCATGCCCATTGCTTGCAGCTATCCAGAGTGGTGTCGCGCCATATCCGGTGTCTACATGGTTGGGATTGACGTTTCCTCGTTCTAAAAGCATCCTCACTATGCCCTCATACCCTTCGATAGCCGCTATCCAGAGTGGTGTCGCGCCATCCCAGGTGTCTACATGGTCGGGATTGACGTCTTCTCGTTCTAAAAGCATCTTCACTACCCCCTCATGCCCTTCGTTAGCCGCCATCCAGAGTGGTGTCGAGCCAGCTTCTGTGGCTGCCAGGTCGGGATTGATGTCTCCTCGTTCTAAAAGCATTTTCACTACGCCCTCATGCCCTCTGCTAGCCGCTATCAAGAGTGGTGTCGCGCCATATCCGGTGTCTACATGGTTGGGATTGACGTCTTCTCGTTCTAAAAGCATCTTCACTACCACCTCATGCCCCTCGGCAGCCGCTATCCAGAGTGGTGTCTTGCCAGCTTTGGTATCTGCTTGGTTGGGATTGACGTCCTTTCGTTCTAGAAGAGCCTCTATGACCTCCGCGTGTCCTCTTCGGGCAGCCCATATGAGAGCCGTAACCCCCATGCAATCGGCTGCCTTGACATCCGATTCCCTCATCTCCAAGACGGGAGGAACTATCTCCACAATTCCGAAAAATGCTACTCCATGCAGTCCGGTAAATCCTGTAGGTTTTCCAGCCCTCAGGGAATCGAGATAACTAGCATATCCGAGTCGACGATTGTGCAGTAGTAGTAATCGTGCAGATATATGCTCATCAAATCTATCGAGAAGCTTGAGCGCAAGTCTCTTGACATTCTCCGTCACCCCCCTTCTTGCGTGCTCCCCCCAGTAATAGGAAGCATATTCTAAAAGTGGCATTGTAGAGGGGGCCTCGTAAAGGGTTGGCGAAATATGCCTGACGGGTCCGGAATTGAGGTATGTTAAGCAAACCTCGGCAATTGTTGCATGAGGATTGTAGAATAGTTTAGGATCACTTGAGAGGTGCTCCTGTAGCGTAAAGTGCACCAGTCGGATAGTGGACGAAGACTCTTCAACCGTGAGAAGACCCAGACAGCATGAACGGATTATCCTTATCGCAGGAGCATTTTTCGGATCCAGATCCGCAGAGTCTATCTCCACTCCCAGGGCATGACGAAGCTCTTCGACCCTTAATGGCCTTTCCGAACACAATACCCACATCAGTGCATTCAGCCCGAGTGCGCGTTTATCCGTACTTTGCTCCTTCAGCCGATTCAGGGTTGCCGTGTACGCATCGCTGAGTCCGTTGCCTTGAGCCGTCTCTTCAAGTTTCTTTCTTCTCCCACTAATTGTCGTCCCTCCCAGAATAAGCTGAATGTTTAGCGAAGCAAGGAGGAACCTAGAAACAGTTGTTGGTAAGTATATGTTATTGATAGAGGGGAAACGCTAAATGGTCCTGCTCACGAGTCAGACATCTTTTCCAGAATAATTCTCACAATATCTTCCCGTAAATCATCACTCATTGCCTCTCGATCGGCATCCTTATCTAACCTGCATTCAAGATAATTCTTGATATCTCCCGGTTCGGGATTGACGTGCACCATCACCACCTCTCTGTTTTCCTCGGAGAAATAATTTTGAATTATTTCCCTGACATGGGGCCTCCCGGTGAGGAATATTCTCGTTTTGGGGGACCCCCGAACAATATCTTGCAGCGACTTAAGAAGGTCCGCAAGAGTCTCTGGAAGGCATTCATCTAGCGCGTCGATGCATATGAAGACTTGAGGCAACAAGGCAATCGCGATCTTCAAAATTCGTATTAGATCCGCAAGTAGCGGCCTTCTCTCTCCCTGGAATGCCCTCCGTATATCCCCGGGGATCTCGCTGCCCACTAGTCTCTTCAAAATCGCTCCCATCATATTGATGACAGTTTGCTCTCGCTGGGCGCCGTGATCGCAGTACAACCATGCAACCGCTAGATCGTTCTGATCACAGAGCCTGTCGATCACGACGGAACTAGTGTTTCCGGCCGTTAGTGATATTCGCTTCTTTACTCGAGTAAAGAGGTCCAGCCACTCACCTCAGATACGTCTTGCCCACTCCAGGATTCCCGGAGCAAAACAAAACAGCCTTATCGGGCCCACACTCACAGCGGCTCCACCCCTGAAACTCGGTTGTTTCAAAAAGCCAATCCCCGACACCTCCAAGTCGTTCGGTGCGCACGCCATCATGTCTCTTACTTGGCTCTATTGGAGTAAGCCAATGCAGAATCTTTGCATCTTCGTCCGATTTATAACTGGTGTTGAAACAATTTTCGAAATTACCGCAGTCGGCATTCTCGTTGCCGAATTTGAGCGAGAGTGTATGTGAAGTTCGGGCCATGATGATCGGTCCGGGATATTGGTTGCATGTAAAAATGATAGAGATAGGGAAATACCGGTATTGGGGGTTGGTGGCGGGGGGGTTGGACAGCTTTTCTGTGGGCAGGGGGAGCGCTGCTTATCTAGTTTCTTCCGTGGTATAATAATTACCGCCCAATTATTTTCAACCAAAAAGGTGTGAGCATCTTGGAGGTTCCACAACCTGACTCCGCCTCACAGATTACTGCACAACACGGCGCTGTGCTGTTCTGTGCATGCGCACGGTAGCTTTAGGGCACAGAAGTCTATGAGACAGCCCCTCGACGGAAGCGCTTTGGTGACATATGAAACCGGTCCCATACGGTAGTAAATAGTCAACCAGTGCGATTAAGAATAAGATAGCAAACATACGAGTACCGTCTCTCTCTGGTGAAAGTCCGATTGGAGCTAAAGCGAAACTAAGGTAAGCGAGCCAAGGGGAGGGCACGGGGAAGGCATATTCGCAACAGCTTAAACACATAGGCAGCGGTGGTTGGACAAGTTCAAGAAAATCGGCACTAGCGCCAATCCGACTTTTACCAGATTATGAATGTACGGTAATCAAGCTCCCCATCTCAGCCTAAAGCTGTGGTACCGGTAGGTAGATGGGACATTTCACGGGAGAGATTCTCCCGAGTTCTCATGCATGTGAACTCCATGAATCAGAGAAAGCCTTTAGAATACCATGCGCTTGTGAGTCAGCACTCTTGGATACCATCCACCGGGAAATGTATCATCGCAAAAGTGAAACCTTCACAGGGACAACCCACATTGCAACGAACGGCAAGGTCGTTCGCCCAGGCATACTTTTTTATCATTAAACACCTCATTATTTAATGGTGGCCGAGGAGAGTGATAGTTCCATGCAATGGTTTCACTTTTTCGATGGTATCCCCTCAACCGCTGAAACATTCAGGCCCATTTAAAATGTCGAACACTAACTTATTTGGGAAACCGTGATATGAAAAACTCAAGGCTCGAGAAGTGCTGTAGTTCTCAGAATTGGGCAAAATCTGTAGTGCTCAGCATGGCCGTGATGGAAACGAGATGTCGGGAGGCTGGCACAAAGATAGTGTACCGGTATATTTGAGTACGACTCCTGCCCCAGTACTCAGCCTACACTCTCCGCGTACCTAGGCGCCCGACATACCTGCCGAAGCGGCATACCCCCGTTGCGACTCTAGCTGCAGCCACAATCTCGCCTGAAGCTGTTCCTTCGCGCATTCAGGCAACTCTTTCCTGACCCCCCTTGATGCATCTTCTCAGCTTGCCAAACTAAACCTATCTTGGGCTAATGACTCGGTTTACAGGGGTCCCTCAGATGGCGAATCGCAAAAGTTTTTACGGTATTTTGTATGGGAAATGGCAAGGCATGGGGCTGTTTTCAACTTCAACTTTACAATATTGCATGCCAAAGTGTCCAATAATTCTTTAATAATCTGGAATTACTTAGAGAGATATCTGGAGGAATTCTAGACCGGAGACGGTGAATCGCAAAAGTTTTTACGGTATCCTACTCAGAAATTGCGCCAAGACAATGTACCAACTATTGCTCTCTTGGCAATTCCTCAACCAGTCTAGGTACAGAGTTCTTTCTAATGGGTTGGAAAAAATATATTCCGAGGGAATTGTTGCACAAATGGGTGAAGATTGAGCCCAAATTGCTTCACTAAATCACTAGCTAGAAGGTTCTGAATAGGCTATTCTAGGTAGAAAACCCTTACACTGCTCACCCTTTTTGTCGCCAGCCTCGTACATCGCCACGAATCGGCATATTCGGTAGCCATCTCTCCCCGCTTTCGAAGATAATGCTTAGAGAGCCTCGCCAGATTGCTTGCTTGGGGAGACTCCCTTACCGGTAGTTGAGCCGCGCACGTAAATCGAATTTACCTAGGGAGATCACGCCTAAAATTTGCAACCAGGATCCGTAAAAAACCGGAATTCAAGACCCAAAAAAATTAAGCTCCCTCACGAAGGGAAAAACCTCCAACCTGACCGGGGATTTTCCTTATCACTTTTTTGCTCTTCCAGAGTGCTGATTCTACTGCTCGAGCACGATATTGAAAGGCTTAGGGCCCGTTTACCTATAGACGTCCGTCTAAAAGGCTGAAACGATGCTGACGGTTAAGGGGGGCTTGACAGTGGGGGAGTGTGCGGCAAATAGATGGCGTTTAGCTAGAGTAGGCAACGGGACTTTTGACGGTCTAGCTACAAGAATCCAGGGCCGTGGAAAATTTGTCAAACACTTTCGCGCGTCTAGTACAAACACTATTACAAATTTAATTTTTAGAGAGATTTGACAGTTGAAGGTATGTAAATAAATAAAAATTATTGCCCGTTTAGCTAATATACCGTGTAATATATAACTGAAGGCCCGTTTACCTAACTGACTTTCTTTGGCGGTCGGCACTGCCTCTGGTTGCTAGACGGCCGTCTATGGGTAAACGGGCCCTTAGAGTCCTCCTGCATAGTGGAAGTAGAAGCAGCGCGGTAACGACAACCCAGAGGAAGAACCAGAGCGCGATTCTACTGGTACCGTGGCTGCTCTCCAAATGCAGGGTATAATATTAGAAAAAGGCGCCAATTCTAGCCCTTGATTCCTTGATAGATTTTGGGGGTTGCATTCTCGCAATGGGAGAACAGGCCCGTGAACAAACGGCGCCTTTTCCCAATACCCTTGCATTTGGCAAGTATACCGAGAGCCACGGCCTCGCCTAAAGCTGGTCCTCCGCACATCCAAGCAACTCCCCCCTGATGCATATCACGCCCGAGGCTCCAGCAGGGAGAATTGTGGTCATTACTCGGGATACTACCAGTAGGGCTAGACCATGAACAAGCTGATGGAGGGGGCGGCATGAGGTTTATAGTCCGTATGCACATGTAGTGGTGTTGTTATGAGGTCTGGGGAGGGGAAGGACGGGCTGGACAGATGATGAAACACAATGAAGTCAAGGAGGAAACGTGTATATATTGATCGGAGGCGTGCCTTGCTTAACCATCTATCTATGGTGGCAGAGGGGGTTTATATAGTCTATCTAAATGGTTTCTACCAACCGCCCCACTTACTGGAAATCCTTCCGCAAATGTAGATACAAAAATGTAGTTCCGGTCCCCATCTCGTCCATTCCGATCGATCTTTCGGTTTCCACTCCGACCCCGGGCATGAGTGCGAATCCATACACTTCGCCTACCATCAAGGTAGCGCGTTCCTCCTCTTTCATTGATCATGAGTCACAAACAGGGTTCCGAATGGTCGGCGGGAGACTGGACAGGACTAGCTAGTCGGGTCGAAAGTCAAGTCAAGTCTAATGGTGGAAATTAAACAGACTGGACAGCCAGGACTATCGAAACCAACTCGATCAGGACAGGTCAGACAAGGGGCGCGAAGCAATAGGATATTCGATTCTTATCATGTTCAAACAAAGATTTTCTTAATTAAACTTACCGTTCCCATGGATTATATGGTGGAGATAGTGCCTCGCTTAGATTAGAGGTGGTAAAAATCGGTTCTTAAGTATCAAACTTTTCTTGGTGCACTAAGTGAGTGATATTACATGACCATATACCAAAATACCTGTATTCTATGCCACTTATCCATCAGGTAATTGCATTTCCACCACATGCTATCCTCTCCAGGATGCTCTATCAACTTCTATTGAGGGGCTGTTCATTTATAATGTGACAAGCTTCTGTAAGATCCTCCTATAGTTATACATCTACTCTTAGCGAGTGTTGACTTGGGTTCCATTCCGACTCTCACGCGATCTTTTATAAAGACTGGTCTGGGACCAGTCCAAACCGGACCAGGCCACCCGAGTTAGTAGGGTCCAGTCATCGACATCAACCAGGAATGACCAGCGTGGTCCTGCCTCCAAGACTTGACCGGTCGGACTATTCTGAACCCTGGTGACAAATGAGACTAACAGATAACGAGTGACAATATAGGAAAGGTAAGAACAAAAGATTCTTCTATACAAGTGCCAGGCAAGATGATTTACCGTAAAAACTAAAATAAACGAAAAATGTGCTAGTAGGTTGAGTTAAGGTGAAACAGGCAGGGAAGGGGGAGATTGGTGTCTTAGGTGGATTTTTGTTGAGTTTCTTGGCATATTCTCAACGACA
>Ga0307517_10004576_pt1 | contig 21206 bp, 15 predicted proteins | sample 23_EM_MG_FD_194515 | JGI IMG/M metagenome (GOLD analysis project Ga0307517, IMG submission 194515) | Populus trichocarpa ectomycorrhiza microbial communities from riparian zone in the Pacific Northwest, United States - 23_EM | ecosystem: Host-associated > Plants > Roots > Unclassified | place...
TGGAGTGCGTGATGTGACCTCCCGCACACTGATGTACGGATTTATTACCTCCGAAATTTACCATATCGAGTAAGACAGAAGAAAGACGCGAAAACTGGGTGTTCATTTTCATATGCAAAGGGCTGTAAACAGGTTTTCTGATGAAGAGAATTCGATTCGTGGTCGGGGAACAAGTTCAACTGAACGCGACAATCGACCGATCGCCCAGGTCCTTTGTTTTGCAGCCAACGCTCTTTGTCCTCCCACCACACCTCTCACTAGCGAGAAGAAACACGGATTCCATTGACCGTTCTTCCTGGGTTCCCCAACCACGTCCCTCACCCGTTGCGCCGCCCGAGGTACGCCGTTGAAACTCTCATCCACCCCGTATCTTCCACCTGTGTCTCACCTACAATATGTTTTAGACGTAGGGGAAGTCTAGCTGTAACTCGAACGTGGTCGCATTAGGGAGGAGAGGTCTGGAAAGGAATGACGGGCGGTGTCAGCTCGGAGGAGTTCTACATGAGCGTTTTCAACGGTGAGTATGGCGTGTTTTTAGGTTTGTGTCGGGACATACGTTCTGCAAATCTTCCGTAGCACTGGCTCGTCCCCCTCAATAATGGATTTTATCTATCGAAAGCTCGGCCAACCTCGTGGTCGTTCATTCATCCAACGTTCATTGTCCTGGACCTTGTAGAGCGCCGGTGGAGGTGCGAACGAGATGCATCACCACGCTGGCTCCGTCCGCTTGGCTGTGAGGGCTGGGTTATGGAGGTTGAGGGAGCAGTCGAACTCCACCACCCCTTATGATGACGTTGCGTCCCTGTTGAACGATGGCTGCAGGAGTCTATGTCTCGTCATAGATCTCACCAACCACACCCTTGGCCCATCGCTGTCATTTCTTCACGACGCACCACGCGCAAATGGGCCATCTGATGAAATTTCCAAATTCCCCTCATCGCAAAATTGACCCAATTGTGGTGAGGCGATCATAACCGTGTCGTGAGGCCAAAAATAGGTCACGAGCCCCAAAATCTCTCAACACCGTCTCCTGACGGGCAGACGGGTCTCATGAGGCCTCACATGAGCCGATCGAAATCCCCTCGAAATCCCCTCGAAATCTAGTCATGACCGCCATCATGATCCCACATGAGGTGCTCACGAGGACAGAGAAATCTAAGGGAAAGGCCGCCGAAAATTGACACGTGCGTGTGAGCCCGAACATCGGCAGAATAGACAGAACGGCGGGCTACAGTGCCTTGCATATGTGTGTGAACAGACGGAGCAAAAAAATGTTGTTTGTCAGTGTTTGTATGTGACCGATCGTCACCCGCCGGAGAACTCGGGCGACACTGAGGCACTAGTAATGTCGCAAATGACATGTCCACGACATACTGTCAACCCCGTTGCCCGCCTCCATGGGCAACAAGCTGGTCGTCTCTCGTTGAGTGGCAACGGTGGCAACGGCCTTGGAGGTGCAGGCAACAAACAGCGGCCAAGATGGTCTCCGTTTGTTATAAGTACTGGTCGTGAACAGGGCCGAATCCCTCAGTTCACCCACACTCGTTCTATTATTCACCTAATCTTCCATTCTTTTATTCTTTCTCTTCTCTCGATGACTTACCGCACCCGCAATCACACTAGAGCTGATGCATCCCACCCAAGGGTCTGCCTTCCACGAGCTAGTTGTCCTTCCGACGTTTGCTCCGCATCTTGCACGTCCATACCAAGTTACTGGTACCGAGATTGTCTACGACACAGAGTTCTCCCAAAACACCCAAGGTACGCTGCTGTGGCCCATCACACAGGCTGTAACTCACGATTTATTGTCGTAGCATCCACTGGAGGTGACGAACCCGATGTCGCAGAGGCCACCACCCCGGGCATCGTGGATCCTGGTTCGCAAGAGGATCGATACGGAAACATTGCGGACAGATTCGAGTTTTTTTTTTGATTTGGTCAAGATACAATGCGGGGTTCGACTCCAAAAGCGATTTTAGGTACCAGGCATCGTCGTCATCCAATATCTGGGGCCTCCCTGTCCTCTTCTTTGATGGATCGCATTCTTCGTAGGTATGGAATGTCTTGCAAACACCGCCAACAGAGACCTTCATCTGTGTGGCGATGTCACGTATATCCAACCCCCTGTGCCGTAGCTCAACGATCCTTTTCTTTATATCAACAGATAGGGCTGGCGGCATGAAGGTGTCGAGCGGGGAGAGGATTTTGAATTTCAAATCGTGACTGATGGTCACAGTAAATAAGAACAAACAACTTTTTTTCGCACTCGCATGTTCACACACATATGCAAGGCACTGTAAGGTAGGTAGAGATAGGTATGCCTCCCGCCGGTCGGTGTCACGCAGGCTTGTTTTCAGTAACCGATATATTTTTTATTTAATAAATCAAGCTCCTATGTCCGAACTCTAAATACTATATACTAGCCACCGGCACAAAACAAGATCGCGGCCGCCAAAAACCGGGATGCAAGAAGATGACGTCAGGTAGATGCGGGAGGGCAACATGACTCAGCAACAGACGGGACCCGAAACTAGACCGGGCCTAGAGGCGAATCGCCGGCGCCCCGAACGAGGACCCACCTAGCGGACGTGACCCACCTGAATGAACTCTGGCAGCGGGTCGGACGTTTGAGCGGGCCCGACCCGATGGTCACCCGAACTTAAATCTATCTACCCGCGGAAGCTACCGACCAAAGTAAACTATATGATACTTAGCTAAATTGACCTGCGGTGCTTGAAATATAATAATTAATGCCCCTACTGGTGGCCGTTGGCGGTGTGGCCAGGGAGGCAACCAGACGCAAGAGACTCATGTTTATATAGATTTCGTCTTTGGGCGCTTCAAGTTTTCTCTCACGAGGGTAACTTTCTCTCACGGTGGGTAGCCTGGGAACGCATCCCGCCTCTCCTGCCCGATCAAGGAGAGGCATTGAACGCGGTATGACCGGTCATAAAACTTGTTTTCCGCGTCACGTTCACAGCGATGAGTTCGTACTGATTTCGCGAACGTAGCGATAGGCTTGTCGGCGAGGACACGCTTATCGTTCGAGATGGAGGCGGGACTGGGGCTTTGGCCTCGGAACCTTCAATATCACGCTCAACGTAGAACTTCGTCCTCACCTACAACAAGTTGGATTCGGAGGTGATGGCATACATTAGTGTTTAGCGACGTATTATACAAGACTGGGTACCCAACCCTTGATGATTTCATTCAATCCCTGACCCGATCTCAAAGTCCAAAAGTGTGTGGCGTTTTGAACCAACTCGACACGGAACTCGCCCTCATTCTTTCGTAACTCAGCTGCCTACCCTTCATACGCCCCTACGGTCAACAGATGTGATAAGTGAGGGTCCGCACTGGTCCTCCATCCGGCCTCCAAGCCAACTCTTCTCGCTCGCTAAGAATGGGCTGTGCGTTCGCGCGGTCCTTTGCGGGTCCCATGTTCACGTTCCGTGGGTATCTTGGGCTTCGATTCTCGCTCGACAAGAATGGGCTGTGCATTCATGCGTTCCTTTGCAGGACCTATGTTCATTGCCACATCTAAGAATGCCGTGAATGACGACGGGCGATGGCGCATTCCGACCCCGTTGAGTCGGCGTGGTGGGGACTGACTGTGATGGACAGAGGCGGGCAGGTTTCAGCGGGATGGTTAGATGAGTGGGAGACTCCCTGAACTCTGCGTGGATGACTGTGAGCACCTTTTTAGGTCGCATGACTCTGTGAACCATCACCAGTCACCCGCAGGAAGATATGGAGAACGTATCTTTCAGTTGGGCGGACGTTCGCTCGAGATTGATGGTCGATTTGGTTTGCGGCCTTCCCGGTCTTTTGGGGGCGAAAGACTGCCATCATTTTGGGCACTTGTGCTGAAGCGGTGAGCTTCTCGTCGAGCCCACGGGAGAGAAGCGGAACCCTGAGGGAAGGAGTGGTAGAATCTACTTTGGACATGATTCCTGTAGCCGACGAGAGGTCCATGGTCTTGGGAACCTCTGAGTCGACCGGGTTGATCAGAGCCTTAATTGGAACAAAGCGTTCAATATCCCTGTTAAACGAAAGCAGGGCCAAACTCACCAAGCTCAAGTGATTTTGCCGACAAATTGTTCCTTCCGCACTTCGACCAATGCTAGGCCTGTTAGCGGACTGACACTGAGACCGGACGGGGACCGTTGGGGGAAACGGGGGAGGGAGGGGATGTTGGGTCGCTGTCGTCCTCGAACTCGAGGCTAGGCACAGCGGCGGGCGTCCTAAGGTTCGGCTAAACCCGCCGCATGTCGCCACCTTGAGAGTGGGGATGAGAGGAGGGTTGGTGTTGAACGTTGAGTGTTGAAGCTGGGCGTTGGGCGTTGAACGCTGACGTTGAAACATCGGTAATGGAGGATCAGGACACACCGATCGGTGGACTTGCCATTTGTCGTGGCGGAGATTGGGACCGCGACGCACGCGCACCCCGCCCAGAGAGTGAGCGAGCGCGGGTTGTCTCACTTCAGTCGTGCCAAGCGATATTATCGGTGGGACTACACCGACATCTAAACTGCTCGGTTTCGGTCTCTCGAAAGGTTCTTAGAGTTCATGTGCTGTGGCTGCAGGCTGCGAGAATTTCATTGCAAATTTCATTATTGCCTTCGTCGCGGACAGGTCCGTGGTGTGGGTGTTCCTTACAGCTAATCGCTACTCTTCTGGTCCCTTCGCACCGGAGTTGGTGTCTGTCAACGTGGCGTCTTGTGTTGCGAGTCCGGTGAAGAGTCCAGGCCGGGTGTTGGATGGGGCGTTCGTGGATGGTGGACAGCCCCCGCCAGCAAACAAAGCATGGTTTTGGAACCCGTCTCTGTTGGCAGGTGCCAGCAGGCTCGCCGTGGTTGCCGGCGTGGATAGCTAGAGTCGCGATTGTTTGGTTATCTGCAATACACAAATGGAGAAGAAAGAACGAACCGTCGGCATAGACTGAAGATGAATAGCGAAACCGTGAACTTGCGGGGTGGGCGAGCGGCTTGAAAGTGCCCCAAGCGGTACAACCGTCCTTGGGGCTTGCGCCAATCACAGAGAGAGGGGAGATGGAGGCGATGGGAGGAGGTGGCGGGTGGTAGGGGCGAGCGGAAGTCGCGGGTGATTACGGACGATACCGAGAAAATCCCGACCCCGGCTGGGACGACGTTTTCGGCTTGAGCGCTCAGGGGTCCATGGCTCACGTGTCCGAGGGAAAACGACGACCGATGTTGACCTCCCTTCGTCTATCGATGGGTATTCGTGAGTGGTGGGGATGGGCTCGGTCTCCAAGCTTCAAAGCGCACGTGCCGCGCACGAGCCTTTCAGATCGTGAGCAAGTTGAATCGAATTGGGACGGCGGAATTGTCATGATTAGATTATGATGTCCAAAATCGATTTCCGGCCTCATGAGGTCCGAAATCCGCCGAAATCTCCCGTTGGTTTTTCTGATGCTTTAATACTAGGTATATTATTGCGGAAATCGAATCTCCTTGCTTTCCATCACGAACGCTGAGTCAAATTTGGGACGGGCTTTGTCCGTAATCCACGCCGGCAAAGTTTGGATATTGACTGCGGCTACCCCATTGACCCTCCTGTGTGTGATCATGACATCGACGTACTTCTGGCCGTTCGCCACGACAAAAGGGTCCTTCGTTGCTTTTGGGATTACCTATGGGTGCTGTTCTAGGATACTCGTTTCGTTACTTCCGATACCTGTTGTGATGATGGGTGACATGCGCGGTACCAGGAGGGCAATGATGCCTATGACATGCGTTGCGCTTTGAGCCATCGCTGGACCCCCGATTTCTGGTGCTACCGCCAATGCCACAGGCAGATTCAAGGCCGTTGATTACTATGCAGGTATCATACTCTCTTGCTTTCTTTCCCTCAGGATCATGAATCCTCGGGAGTGTCGGATTCTTATGTTCCGCGAAATGCTGACGCTGGAACCGGAGGGATAATGGGCATCCTTTGCGTTCCAAGGCAGCGGTTCCATCGACATTCTTCACAAACTCGTACCGTCAATTGAGCGGTACGTTGTGTACAAGTAGATGAGTAAGAACTACCGTCAAAAACGTCAGCCACCACGTAGAGAAATCAGACGTTCGGAAACAACGTACGATCCACGACATAAAAAAATGAAACAAATGCAACGAGAAAGATGGGGAGCCAGGCAACCCGACTCGACATAGGTCAACAACAAGCAATGGGGCAACGAGACACGCAATGTTAGGAGAACAGCCAGGCAGATAGAAAATGTCACTGGAAAAAAAGAAGAGAAATGGGGAGGGCAGCAGGGATAATGAGTGACGGTCGGGAATCAGATTTCCATCCAAACGCTGGGTAGGTTATGTATGGTAGGTTGAGCGCAGAAGGACGTGTCTGGGTGAACTTGCGGGATGGTGTCCGGTACCCCAAGCTAAGAGCGGAGAGTTAACACACATAAAAAGTAGTAATGTTTCCAGGAGCTCACCAGGGATAACCGGGTTTCCCATTTCCCTTCAATGTCACGGAGGAAAGCCCTGCACTCCTCGAGATCTTTCGCCGCTCCAAACCTCTCGAAAACATCGGCAGCGCGCAGAGCCTCGGACTTCGCCTCCTCGAACTTTCCCTGTCCGTACCAAAACCCAGCCTGGAGCCGCACCGCGCGAGCGAGATAGTGTGGATCATGTATTGCGTATGACTTGGCGCGTTCGACGCTCGCGTGTGCTTCATCAAACCTGCCTTCCTTGAAAAACAGGTCCGCCAGCTCGTAATTATTTCGGGTGAATTGACTATGCCAGTTGAAAGGGGATGCAATCCTGAGGGCCGTCTCGAAGTGGTCGATGGCCTTCTCTGTCTCTCCCCTGGAGTAGAGTGACTTTCCAAGGATACGGTAGCATAGACAGACCGTGAACCGTTCGCGTTTGCCCGAGAGAAGTTCGATCGCTTGTGACGCGGCTTCTTCTGCGGCGTCAAGCTGATTGTCACCGTATAACAACCAAGCAAGCCGTTGCAAAGACGATGCCTGTCCCCCTATGTTACGGCACAGGTTGTAAATGCCAAATGCTTCCCTTGCCTGCTGTATTCCTTCCTCATAGAGGCCAAGCGTCTGGTTTACGTCACATACAAACCTCAACACTTCGGCAACCTGGAAGTCATCCCCTCGCTCTCTCCAGAGTTTTAGGGTGTGAAGAAAATGCTGTTTGCTCCTCACAATATTTCCAACCGACAGGAACAGCTGTGCGAGCCAGAACAAGCAATGTGGTTTGGAGGGGTGGTCATCCGGGAGCCCTTCGATCTTTGGTTCCAACATAACGAGCCGCTTTTTGTACCAATAGAGGTGTCGCATGAACTGAGCACAGGTGGCCCAGGCTTCGCTCGAGTTCGCGTTGATCGTCGTGAAGACATCAAGCAGGTGCTCGACATTCACATCCTCCGATGTGATCCATTGTGCTTCTTTGAAGTTGGGCCGGTCGGGATCGATGGAAACTGACAACCGGCGGAAGTAACGGTTCTTGATTGTGCAGAGGAGGGGAGACGATGTTGGATCCTTTGGGCAAAGGTAGTCACGGAGGGGTGCCAGCATCAGGACGAATCCATTGCTCCGGTACGTCAGAGAAAGAGTGCAGAGCTTGTCGAAGATGTTCATCCTGTTGGAGAGTGTGGGAAAGAGCCAATCAAGGTTGTTCTCGTCAATGCCTTGAGGGAAAAAAGCAATGACACCAAGGAGGTCGTGAGCGTCGGGTCCAAGTTCGCAGAACATCGGCGAGGCCAGCGAAAGCTCGATCGTTGCCGCAAGGCTCTCGTTGTGCTCGGTTCGGAGTACCCGCGTCCGGTGTATTTCCCACTCCCTCGTCAATCGATCATTGTCCCACTTGTTGTGATACGCAACGGTGCCAAGCAGGGTGACCGAAAGCGGATGGAAATCGAGTTGCTCCAGGATCTTGTCGACCAGATCAGAATGTTCGTCATTCTTATATATGCGATAGAAGGCGTTGTGTGCAGCTTCCATCGATAATGTTGGGATCTCGAGAGCCTCGCAGTCGGGAGGGATGGTCGAAATGCGAGATGTGATGCCGAGGCAAATGTTGTCGAACCGGCTCAATTCCTCCACCACCTCATATATCTCCCGACCACCTGCTCCCTGGGGGTCGAGAATGGATTCGGCGTTGTCGAGAAACAGGACCATGTCCGTTGAGGACAGGAAAGGTCGTAGGGGGGTCAAATCCTCGGGGTTTTCGACCTTTGCACCGACGACCTTGGAGAGTCTGGTGAGGAAGTGAGTGCGCGACGCGGGGAACTGATCGCAACGGATGAATCGACGGTTGTCGCCGAACCGTTGCTTGATGCGATCATGGTGGAGTACCGTCAGGGCAATGGACGTTTTTCCAATCCCACCGGCACCGATGAGAGCGATTGGGGTGAGATCTTCGGCGAAATCAAGGATCTTCTCGATCAACTCATCACGTCCAAAGCAGGCCCTCGGCCGCGGGGGAGGCAGTTCTCCAAGAGGGCTATGGGAATGTAAGATTGTGAACCCCATGGTATCTGAGAATGCTAACCCGGCTTGAGTCTAGGGAGTGATCAGCATTCTGTTGTCGCCGAACGGAAAGCCGCACTCACCGAGTGGTGTTGGTTGTCAGTACCCTCCTCACCTATCAACACATTACGGTGCATATCTGCAACCAGCACATGTGTGTTAATTGCAAGTTCAGTCTGAAGGGGGAGTGGTTAGCGATCGCCGTGGGCAGCCGATCGAACGTACGTTGAAGACATGAAGGACCCCGTTGAGCTCTGCCCTCCAAGCGGCAATTACGTCTTTGTCGTCCCTTGCGTGGACGATTCGGGAGAATAGATTTCGTCCACCTTTCTCGATGATATTTCCCTGAATCTCCGCTACTGTCCTGCGATTGAGAGCGCGGTTAGCAAATAATACTTAACATCGTCGCCGGCTTAACTCACGTTGTCAGCTGCTCGATCGCCTCTCCCACAGACCGGCTGAGCTCATCTAATCGTCTTCCGTCCATCCCCCGGTCAAGAGCCCGACACACATTAGCGCAAGCTAGCCCGAGCTCGATATAGTCGGTTTTGTTGGCCATCGAGTCCTGGTCAGATGTGAGCTGGGAATCAGTCGGCAGAGAAGAGGAAAAACGGACTCTGATCATTGTCAAAAGGACGCTGGCAGTGCCAAAAACAGCTGGAGCTGGTGTGGCGGTTGTGGCCTCTTTCATGATGTTCAAGGCCTCGATGGCCACATTCAACGAGGAGAGAGTGACTTCTCTACGTTTCTGTCGCTGGGGTTTCGTGGGCATGGTCGAAACTGGACTCGTAGTTGGGAGGGAAAGATGTACCACGGAGGCTGTGAAGGAGTGCCCTAGCGCTGATAGATGCGGGAGGCCATATTTTGTAGTACGCCTCGTGCGAACGGGAAGAGGGTATTATTCATCGTCAGAGTGCAAGTTAAGCTGAACACTATCGACCGATCACCCAACGTTCCCCGTCCTGCCACCGTACCTCCCATTATGAGAATAAGCCCTCAATCCGTTGACCGCCGTATCTGAGTTCCTCAACCGTGTCCCCTTCTTGAACTACCCTCGTTCGCACTGCCTGAGGTAGGTTATGGAAACACTCGTGCTTAACGTGTCACCCAGCTCGTTTCTCACCTTGAACGCCACGCACGCTTTTCAGACACCGGGATAGTTCAGTTTGTGGGTTAAGCGCGGTTGCGGTGGGGAAGAGAGGTCTGGACAGGAGTGACGAGAGGTACCAGCTGGGTTGTTTGGAGCCGTCTGCGTGAAAACCAACGTGAGGGATTTCACCGGTGAGTTCGGCGTGTGTTTTGGTTTGCATCATTATGACCCTCCATAGCACCAACACTGTCCTTCCCTATCTTGGATTTCGACCATCGAAAATGGCTGATTGGGCTACAGCTGGGGCGAGTCTGCCTCGTGATCACTCATCCACCCGCCGCTCCTTGTCTTGGACCTCGTAGGGCGTTGGTGAGGCGTGAATGAGATGCATCGTCATGCTTGTTCCATCTGCTTGGCTGCGAGGGTTACGTTTTGGAGGTCGAGGGAACGGTTGAACCCCGTCAACCCTTACGATGACATTATGTCCCTGTGAAGGACGGCTGCGGGAGTCTACGGCCCATTACGGATCTCACCAACTACATCCTTTGTCCGACACTGTCAGTTTCCTAACAATATTCCCCGTCGGGTGCGCTCCCTCTATCGACCAACTTCTACAAGCGGGATGCAGCATTCACAATGAAAGCCATTCCTTCCCCCCTCCGCTCCCCGTCAAATTCCGGTGCATATTCATAATCACCCTCTCTCACCCTTGCGGCACTTCTCCATCGATCAACGACACCTTAAGACTTCCCTCACGACCTTTTCGTGACTTATGGCATGGCGGGCAGCCTTCAGACATATTTCCCGCCTTCGTGAAGACATCGCTCCAGACCACGGTTTGGTCCATCAGTCTCTTTCAGCTCGCGAATGTCACGATTGGAAAGGTTCCGATCAACAGCTCACTCGTGTCGGATGTAACAGGCCGGCTAGGAGCACGTCCGTCGTCGTTATAACTCTTAACCAAGTTGGTGTTGTCCGGAAGATGGGGCTGGCCACCGCGTTGCCTTGGGTGGGACGTTGCAGGAGGGTTGATGATGGCTGTTTCTGCGTTCTGATAGCGAAGAGGTGGGACCCCCTGGAAAACCGGTGTCGCGGATCATTGTCAATGTGGGTGTCTGACTTGAAGGTGGCGATCGGACCGAAGCCAGTGTGGCAGTCCAGTATCGGCATAAGGCTGGATCCGACCCTCAATGTTTCAACGAGGAGAGCGATAGGAAACCATGGGGTTTTGCGGCCGGCTCGTCTGGCAACCAGCAACCTTCGTTTGTCCTCGTCAACAACCTATGCCGATCAAAAGTTGGGAACACAGCCCGTTGTGTACAAAGCATATACACTAGCTAATAGGGATACAATGCGATATGCCTTGAAGTTCAGAGCGCGGGGGTTGTACATCACGAATGGCCACTGCGAGCCTGGATGGGAGAGACCTTATGGATCAGAAAACCGAAGAAAACGTTACGCCGGGCCTCTCGTTTTTGCCATCAATCGTGGAAATCCACCCGGCGAGTGTTCAGCAGAAAAGGTCTTGATATCCACTGGGCGACACGAGTCGATTGCACATTATACGGATACATGAATAAATCAAACGTTTGGAAATAATGAAGGGTCCGCGATACATAAAAAGCGAAACAAATTCAACACCGGAGATGGGGAGCTAGATAATACGATTCGACATCGATCGGTGGCGGGCGGCGGGGCAAAAAAAACACATAATTTAGGAGGTCAGTCAGTTAGATGGAGAACGTCCTTGGGAGAGAAAGTGAGACGGAGGTAACAGTGATATTGAGGAGCATGGCGGTCAAGAATTAGATTTCCGCCCAGACGTGGGGCTGGTTGTCCGCGGAAAGATGTGCCCGAGTGAACTCGTGGTACGGTGGCCGGTATGCCAAGCTAAGAATGGAGAGTTAACACGCACGGAAAGTAGCAATATTCCCAGGAGCTCACCAGAGGCAACCAGCCTTCTCATTTTTCTTCGATATCGCGGAGGAGAATCCTGCACTCCTCGAGATCTTTCACCGCTCCGAGCCTCACAAAAACATCGGCAGCGCGCAGAGCCTCAGACTTCGCCTTCTCGAACTCTCCCTGTCCGTACCAAAACCCAGCCTGGAGCCGCATTGCGCAGGCCTGATAGTATGGGTCATCGATTGCATGTGACTTGGCGCGTTCAACGCTCGCGTGTGCTTCATAAAACCTGCCTTCCTTGAAAAACAGGTCCGCCAGTTCGTAATTATTCCGGGCCAGTTGATGATACCAATTGAAAGGGGATGCAATTCTGAGGGCTGTCTCGAAGTGGTCGATGGCCTTTTCTGTCTCTCCCTTGGAATAGTATATCTTGCCAAGGACACGGTAACAACGGCAGACCACAAATTGTTTGCGTTTACCCGGGAGAAGACTGATCGCTCGCAACGCAGCTTCTTTTGCGTCATCAAGCTGGTTGTCACCATGTAGCGACCAGGCCAGCTGATCCAAAGACGAAGCTTGTCCCGACGTGAGATTGAGCTGTTTGTAAATCTCCAATGCTTCCTCCGCCTGCTGTATCGCCTCCTTGTAGAGGCCAAGCACCTGGTTTAAGTGGCACATAAACTTCAGTGTTACAGCCACCTGAATATCATCCCCTCGCCCTCTCCAGAGCTCCAAGGTGTGAAGAAGGAGCCGTTTACTCTCCGCATGATTTCCGACACGGTCGAACAACCGTGAGAGCTGGAACAAACATCCAGGCTTGGAGGGGTGGTGATCCGGGAGCCTTTCAATTTTTGGCCCCAATACAATGAGCCGAGTTTTGTGCCAGTAAAGGTGTTGCATAAAACGAGCACATGTGTCCCAGACTTCGTCCGAGTCCGCGTCGATCGTTGTAAAGACATCGAGCAGGTGTTCGATATTTGCGTCCTCTGATGTGATCCGTTGTGCTTCTTTGAGGCCTGGCTGATTAGGATCGAAGGAAACAGACAACCAGCGGAAGTAACGCTTCTTGATCGTGCAGAGGAGGGGAGATGACCGTGGATCTTTGGGGCAAAAATAATCGCGGAGGGGTGGCAGCATCATGACGATTCCGTTGCTTCGGTACGTCAGAGAAAGCGTGCAGAACTTGTCGATCATATTCTTTCCGTCAGAAGCCGTCAGAGACAACCGCCTGAAGAATTTCCTTGTTGGGAATAACCAGCCGAGATTACTTTCGTTAACGCCTTGAGGGAAAAAGGCAATGACACCGAGGAGGTCGCGGGCGTCAGGGCCGAGCTTACAAAACATCGGCGAAGCGAGTAAGAGTTCGATTGCTGTCACAAGACTCTCGTTGTGGTCTGTCCCAAGCACCCACATCTGGTGCACCTCCCACTCTCTGGCCAATCGATCGTTGTCCCATTTGTTGTGATACGCGACGGTGGCAAGCAGGGTGACTGAGAGTGGATGGTAATCGAGTTGCTCCAGGATGTTATCGACCGGATCAGACTGTTCGCCGTTCTTGTGTATGCGATAGAAGGCATCGCGCGCAGCCTCCACCGACAATTTTGGGATCTCGAGGGGGTCGCAGTCGAGAGGAATGATGGAGATACGAGATGTGAGGCCAAGACAAATGTTGTCGAAGCGACTCAACTCCTCCACCATGGCACACATCTCCCGAGCGCCTGGTCCCTGGGGGTCGAGAATGGATTCGGCGTTGTCGAGAAACAGGATCATGTCTGTTGAGGATAGGAAGGGTCGAAGGAGGGTCAAATCCTCAGGGTTTTCGACCCCCGCACCAACGGCCTTGGAGAGTCTGGCGAGGAAGTGAGTGGGGGAGGCGGGGAACTGATCGCAGCGGATGAATCTGCGGTTATCCCCAAACCGTTGCTTGATGCGATCATGGTGGAGAACCGTCAGAGCGATGGACGTTTTCCCGATTCCCCCAGCACCGGTGAGAGCGATTGGAGTGAGATCTTCGGCGAGGCCGACGAACTTGTCGATTAGCTCGTCCCGTCCGAAGCAGGCCCTGGGCGGCGGTGGAGGCGATTCTCCAAGAGGAGTGTTATGTGACCGGGAGACAGTCCACTCCGTGGTGTCTGGGATTGTTGGGTCAGCTTCAGTCTGGGGGAAGATCAGCATTCCACTGTTGCGCGGATAGAAAGCCGCACTTACTAAGTGATGTTGGCTATCAGTACCTTCCTTAACTATCAACGTGTTCCAATGGGTGTCAGCAACTATCATATTGGTACTGTTTTGGAGCTCGGTCTAAGACGAAGGATGATTAGCGATTGCCGAACAGAACCGACCGAACGTACGTTGAAGACGTGGAGGACTGTGGTGAGGTCCGACTTCCAGGTGGAGATGTTCTCTTTATCATGCTTTGCGTGGAAGAGTCGAGAGGCCGCATTTGGTTTTCCTTTCTTGACGACCTCTTGGATCCTAACCACGGTTCTGTGGGTGAGAGCTTGGTAAGCCGCCCGGTATATACATCGCTGGTTAAACTCACGCCGTTAACTGGCCAATTGCCTCGAGCACGGACCGACTGAGGTCATCCATCCGCCTCCCTTCCACTCCTCGGCCAAGGGCTTTGCATGCATGAGCGCATGATAGCCCGAGCTCAACGTAAGCTAATTCGTTAGCCATTGAGTCCTGGATAGTGTGAGCCAGGAGCTTATCGTCGGAGAATAGGAGAACGTACCCTGATCATCGTCAGGAGGGCACTTGCAAAACCAAGTACAGCCTTAGCTGGTGGGATGTCAGAAGTGTCTTTCGCATGATTCAAGGTTTCGATGTCGATATTCAACGAGGAGATAGCATTGTCCCGCCCCTTCGGTCGTTGGGATCTTGGATCCATGGTCGAAACTGGAGGTAGGTGTCGCACACTGGGCGCGATCATCAACCGATCAATGTCCTCTGTCCTCCCACCGTACCTCCGACTAACAAGACAAAACCCACAATCCGTTGCTCGCGGGTTCTTCAACCATGACCCCGTCCGGAATCGCCTCACCCGTCGCACACCGCCGAAACACCCGCCCGTCCTCCATCCTCCAGCCGCCTTTCACCTTTAATGCCAGACATACCATTTCACGCGTCGAGGTAGTCCAGTGATAATTCAGCTACGGTTGCAGTGGGGAAGAGAGGTCTGGAGTGGCAATCTCGTTTGGAGTGGGGGAGCAATCCTGCGTTGTCGTCGAAACCAACACAAGCGATACCGACGGTAAGCCTGACATGAGGCGAGTAGGCTTCGGGTCGGTCTGCCCGCTTTCGTGGAGATGCCGGTCGGGGCTGCGATTTGGTGTATCGATCCGTACGGGACTGGTGTGCTGACGAGTGTCACGCTTGGAGAAGTCTCGGTCAGCCGTTTTTTTTTTTGCGTCGGGCATAATGTGCGCACTGGGGGTATTGACTGCCATAGTTCCCAGCTGAACCTAGGTCATTTAGATGACAGGCCCGCCACCGCATTCTGTCGGGTAGTACGTTGAAGACGACTGGTGTTGGCCGTGTCCGTGTTCTCACTCGGTTCGACGCTGGTTCCATCGCTACATCGTTGTTCAGATACCATTTCCTGGTACTGCATTCCCTATGCGCGATATATCAAGTGTTCTCGTCAGACTTTTCACTAGCAGTGGGCCGATTTTCGAGTTGGATTCGATATCACGGACAGAAGAGGGAAGTTTATGACCGAATCGTGAGTTTGTACTGTTCCGCGCGATGACGCGTGCATGTTACTAACATAACGTTGTCAAAGGCGGAGCAGGCTTTGCTGAAAAGGCCAATATCGCCTACCATCATTATGCCACCAAGGATTGGACGTCCCACTTCGTTCTGGATCTTAAGGCCGCCGTCGACTTCCACGACAGGCTCAAGGGTACCGCCACCCTCGTTCATTGTGGGTTCGGGCACGGGTGAGCCGGAACGGGGATCTCAGCGATCCAACTCTACACGGAGGACGGGAAGCGGCCCAGGCAGACGGAGTGGATCGAGGATAACTATGCGGAGACGAAGGGCCCAGGGGGTGGGCGAGGTTTTGAACTCGCCGAGTATCGTCAGGGCGTCCGCGTCGCCGTCTTGATACCGACGGGTGATCACGCTCAGATTTGTAGTTGTATATGTGTACGAATTCCCCAAACGTGTAAATCGACAAGTCAGCGGGTGAAACGAGTTGGAGAAATGGCCAAAGCATGACGTCATCGCGGTGTGGATGCACGAGCGGCTGTGATTTGCATTCTGGCGGTCCGTTCCCCTTTGGAACGTCCTCTAGCTGGGAGGCTCTTCTTTTGGACCGGCCAACCATGCGTCGCATTTGTCGACACTGACGCGGACTGCATGGTGCACGTCCGACGAAATTGGTCTTCTTCCCTCTTACCAAGCGCCGGCTGTGCCAGAACGTCCAAGCAATCGACCACCACCGTCGCCATGTCCTCCGCCCCATTGTGCTAGCCATAGGACCTCGCTCAGCACTGGAATAGCGTTCTTTCACGTCTCCTTGAACTCTGAACGTCGCTACACTCACCCATTGGCCAGCCTCTGTTAACTGCCACAGCGACCCCATGGATCACCGGACGTGACCCCCGCAACAGATAAAAGGCTGCATTGTGCTCGCTGTATCTCCCCCACACCACCCTCTATCTAATGAGCCACTCGTCGCCACAGCCCCTTTCTCTCGACTTCGAACCTGATTCCATCTACCTCGTATTCATCTTACAGGCCGGGAGTCGACCTTGTGCCGGAGTGTTCCACCACAACAGCGAAAACAAGGGAATACTGGCTTACGCCGATGTGGGGATACCGGGACCACGGAGATCGCGTCGTAAGGTTTTCTCATTCGAACTTAAGCAGAGTAAGGCTCCCCATCTAGCGCTATCTGCACGCGATTAACCTTCACATCCAGGGGTAGAAACCGAGTTCAATATCATCGCGGCGCACAAGGTAGCAAGCCTTCACTACCACGAGTGGCTACCGAACGAGAACTTTGGTTCATCCGAGCTTGTCGACGAGAATCAATGGATTGCAAGCGTCTTGCGCGGTCTGGACGCGAAGTGGGAGCAGAAGAAATTGGTTTGGACAAACCGTCCGGATACAGAACGGCCAGAGTTCAAGAGGCTCGTGAGGGAGTATGTCCCGAGCGTGTTATTCTTGACCCAAGCCTTCTATATACGGGAGCTGGAGAGTAGCGGCGCGTTGGGAAACGGACCGGATTTAATTCTGTAGACGAATGAATAGCTAGATTCCCGATGAGAGGTTAAATCGGAGGGAGCGCTCGGGTGGCTCACCTCGTAGTTACATTGGAGTAATATCACACAGGGCGGAGGGACAGACCGCCCGCGGCCGTCGAATAGCTGGTTGCATTGGCGAATGAGCCACAGGGGGTTACCGGAAGGAAAGGTGAACGGCATCCGAGTCACTGAAACCTAACTTCTGTCCCCGACGCTGGGATGTGCATCCGGTCAAGAAGCCATCGTGGAACCGGGGAGACATCGACCTGGAGAGGTGCAAACTTCCCGGTAAATTATTCAGGGAAACCACGGAATCGGCGCCGGTGAATTCTGGATCGATATCGCGCACTGCGAATAACATGGGGGTTTCCCTGGAGGCAATGAACCAGCAAACGTGACCGAACGCATGAATGCGAAAGGGAATAGCCGTTTGGGCTTTATTAGAGGGAACGATGCCAACACAGCCTAAACATCGTAACGGACGACTGCGCCACGACCCACGGCCCGAAGGGGCCATATCAGGTGGAAACTCAGGAACATGTCTGTCAGAGACGGGATGATCGTTACGTTTTGCCATGAACGCTGTGACGGGCGCCACTCTGGCCCACCTCCCGGAACCGTGTATGCCGTGTCAGCGGACAGACTCGTGACCGGTCCCCCGCGTGCGGGGATTTAATATTCCAAGTCATTGGGGTGAAGGGAACATCGTTGGTACCAGCCATGCCCGTTGTAACGCCGCCGGGACGAGTTCGTCTTGACGTCGCGACTGTGGGATCGACGTCGTTTGAAATTGAATCCGTGCACGTCGCCCCCGCCACGTCAATCAGAGAGCTGCAACACTAGGAGACGTGAGTATGACGAGGGCCGGTTAAGGTGACTTTTCTGCATGGTTGGTATGGACTTCGACGGCGACCCGATGGAGGGCCTTCCAAACACCCGCGCTTCCATCGTTGGGGTGGTGCCGAAAAGTAGCGGGAGGTACACGGAAGTCCACTTTCACAGGTCAGGTGTCTGCCCCGCAGAGGTGGAGTGGCAATGAGCGCCTAGTTTGGCAGGGTAAATCAACGGAAGGAGAACCTGATGCTCAAAAGTGATCGCGACTTTTCCTGATGCCGAACTTTCGTTCTCCCAGAGACCAGGGGCGTACACCCACCGCATGCGCCACAAACCCGCCCCCCTTCCCGCTTTTTATCCTCGTGATCGCAGTCGACCTCCTTCTGCCGAGATAATGACGGAACGGGTGGGAGCCGCTACGCACTTTCTCAAATTGGTGCAGAGTCCAGAGAGACAACTTCGAGGCTGCACTTCACCACTGACATCCTCCCCGCCTCTGAGCTTCCACTCGACGGTCACCGCATTCCGCCTTGGCTGGCTGGCCTTCGTATAAGTACCCAGAACGACTCATCGGCCTCTCCTTACCCCTTCAGCCGCTGAACGGTTTTCGATCCTTTGTGCCATGTTGTATCGTCTCCCAGTCGCTCTCCCCACTCTCATTTCTCTCGCCGCTGTCGTAGTGGCCACTCCTGCCAGCCTCGAACACTTATACGGTCTTGAGCGCAGGGCCACGGGTCGCAGCTGCGGCAACAACCCCACTCCCGAAGTTGTCAGCCAGAAGGAAGAGCTCTTTAACTCTCTTCTTTTGACTCAGATGGGCTACATCCCAGACCACACGATTCCCGTCTACTTCCACATCATTACCTTCGATGGGGAAGGTGATATTCCGTAAGTCCTTTGACTGATCCTCTTGTCATCTTTTTTTCTCACTCAGACCCTCCATCGTAGAAATTCCCAGATCGACGAACAGCTCACGGTCTTGAACGACGACTATTACGACTCTCGCACTATTTTCCAGCTGCTGGAAATCACCAGGACCGAAAGCGAGGAGTGGTTCAATGTCACTGCGAATTCCACCCAGGAGACCGCTATGAAGACCTCTCTTCGAGTGGGAGACTCCCTCGCACTCAATATCTACACTGTTGGAAACGTAGTTGCTGACGGAAACAGTGTCCTCGGTTACGCTACCTTCCCTGACGAGTACCAGGCAAACCCCAATCTTGACGGCGTTGTTCTCCTCTACACTACCTTCCCTGGAGGTTCCAATGCTCCTTTCAACCAGGGACGCACGTTGACTCACGAGGTCGGACACTGGGCCGGACTCTACCACACCTTCCAGGGTGGGTGCAGCCCGATTGGTGACCGTTTCCATGATACTCCCTCTGAGGCTTCTGCGACCTTTGGTTGCCCCACCACCAACCCCGATACCTGCCCCGGCGAAGGCGTTGATCGTAAGTCGACTTGTTCACCTTGGGGTTCGGACACTTATTCGCTTTTGTTTCCAGCCATCCATAACTACATGGACTACACCGACGATTTTTGCATGGACAACTTCTCCGCAGGCCAACGTACCCGTATGAGGTGGCAGATCCAGGTTCACCGTAGGCACATCCCGGCATTGGACTAACCTCCACTACCCCCCTCACACTCCAAATATTCAACGACACATTCCCTCAACTCCATGTAATACTTATACCCCGACATGAAGTTGTATCTTGAATACTGGTACGCTCACCTGTGCCCCTTTTCGTTCCTTTTCCCCCCATAAACACTCTTTCCACCCTGCGTTTTTGGTGTCGCCTACGCCATTGCCCCCACACGGTCGCTCGTTTGTTTGGTAGCTATCACCGTCACTTGCTCTCACCACACGCAGAGCAATTTTATCAACATTTTCATTAATACATGAATTCATTAACATTTCTGGCACCCGCACTTATGTGTGCTGTCTGACCTGTAAGATGCACGCGTAGTACTGTCAGCCTCTGCAACGTCGGCCGCGTCGTTGGGCAAGGCGGCGGTAGGATATAAGTGTGGTGAGGGCGTATTGAGAAGACTCTTCTGAATAAGTACCTCCGGGATTGGGATATACTCTGACCTCGACAACGGCTGATAGCGGACCCCTCGAATACGCCGCTGTCGTCTGACCGTCACAAGAATCGGTCGTGACGTCGTTCAAGCAAGTGTTATCGTCTCCCTCGTTCATCCTAGCCTACGAGAACGGATGAAGGGCAAGAGCGATACCATTTAGCTTTGGATCTAACTACTTAGATACATTCGATCCACGGTCCAGGTTGGACTCGCACCGAAAAATTAAGGTTTGAGGAATAAAAGTCCCTAAGACCCTGGACATAAATGTCCCGGGAATTCTATTGTACTCGATATCATACCGTGTTCTGAGCCTTGTGGTCCCGGCGCACCCTTCCCGTTTGCCGTCTCGGAGGTGTGAGTGATCATGAAAACAGGTCCGGTGGTTCACGATGTCGTTCCCTGTACCTTCGAGTTGTCTCTTTCCACAGATTCAGACCGGCCCGAACCCGACCGTCTTCCACATTCAGATGGACAGAGTCAAAGCCATACATGCCGTGTTCCCTCTCGTCCGTGGCGGCAACGGGATCCCCAGTGGCAGTATCTACAAGTGTCATTTCCCCCAAAGCACGTTGTGTAGATCAGCAAGAACTACTACCAACAATGGTGACCGTCACATAGAAAAATCAAACGTTCAGAAACAATGGATAATCTATGACACAAATGGCAATGGAAACACACCACGAAAGACAGGGAGTTAAGCAAGATGGCAGACAGAGGGATAATCAGTTAGATAGGGAACGTCAGGAGAAAGAGAGAGATGAGGGGTAAGAGCGATAATGAGTATGGCGGTCAGAAATTGGATTTCCGTCCAGATGCGGGTGTGGGATTGGTTGTTCGCGGAAGCGTGTACTCGGATGAACCCGTGGGATGGTGTCCAGTGCCCGAAGCTGAGAATGAAGAGTCAACACGCATAGAAAGCAGTAATGTTGCCAAGAGCTCACCAGAGGTAGCCGGCTTCCTCATTTCTCTTCGATATCACGGAGCAGAGCCCTGCACTCCTCTAGATCTCTCGCCGCTCCGAGCCTCTCAAAAACATCGGCAGCGTGCAGAGCCTCAGATTTCGCCTCCTCGAACTTGCCTCGTTTGTACAAAAATTTGGTCTGCAGCTGCATTGCACGAGCCAGATTGTATGGGTCATTGATTGCGTGGGACTTTGAGCGTTCGACGCTCACGTGTGCATCGTTAAACCTTCCCTCCTTGAAAAACAGGTCCGCCAGATCGTAATTATTCCGGGTCAGTTGATCGTACCAGCTGAAAGAGGACGCGATCCTGAGGGCCGTCTCGAAGTGGTCGATGGCCTTCTCTGTCTCTCCCCTGGAATAGCATATCTTACCGAGGATACGGTGACATTTGCAGACCACGAATTGTTCGCGTTTGCCCGAAAGAAGATCGATCGCTCGTTTGACGGCTTCTTCTGCGGTGTCAAGCTGGTTGTCACCATGCAACGACCAAGCGAGCTGTTCCAAAGACATTGCTTGTCCCAATGTGTCGTCGAGCTGTTCGTAAATCCCCAATGCTTCTTTTGCCTGCTGTA